>ERZ779874.3114-NODE-3114-length-12838-cov-2.732301_pt1 | contig 12838 bp, 9 predicted proteins | sample MGYA00511031_ERZ779874 | MGnify/ENA primary metagenome ERZ779874 (study PRJEB29588, sample SAMEA2156850) | human gut metagenome | biome: human gut; feature: human-associated habitat; material: faeces | place: Denmark | collected 2008/2010 ...
CTTACTGGAAAGAAGATATCCGTGGCGCAGTAGCAGGCGGCTGTGATGCGATCCGTATTCCAAAGACAGAATCCGCACAGGACGTAAAAGTGGTAGAAGCTGAAGTTGTTCAGGCTGAAAAAGATTTCGGACGTGAAGAGGGAAGTGTTCTGATCATGGCAGCTATTGAATCAGCACGAGGCGTGATGCGTGCACTTGATATCTGCGAATCTTCCGAAAGACTTTTCGGTATTGCCCTTTCCGGCGGAGATTACACCAAAGACCTTCAGACACACATTACCGGAACCGGAATCGAGCTCATGGGAGCAAGACAGAACATGGTAATCGCAGCAAGAGCGGCAGGTGTACAGTGCTTTGATACAGTATACACAGACCTTGATGATATGGATGGTTTCCGTCAGGATGTTGAGAATATCCACCTGATGGGGTTTGATGGAAAATCCATCATCAACCCAAGACAGATCAACATTGTACATGAAATCTTTACACCAAAACAGAAAGATATCATTTTCGCAGAAAAAGTTGTCCGCGAAATTGATACAAAGAAAGCACAGGGAATCGGTGTATTTACAGTAGACGGTAAGATGATCGATATCGCTTTCTACGACGGAGCAAAGAGAACAATCGAGCTTGCAAAAGCTTCAGGTGTGTATAAGGGGGATTTATAAGATGATTAACGCAGTAGGTAGAGATATCCCGGAAGAGATTTTAAAAGCAACTGGTAAAGAAGTATTTCAGGGTGTACATCATTTTGACGGACATGTCTATAAAAAACATGGACCGGAAGTAGAATGTGTGATCAATTCCAACGGAAGCAAGATGGTAGACAGTATTCATGATGTTCTTGTAAAATGTGGCATCAAAGATGGTATGACAGTCAGCTTCCATCATCATTTCCGTGAAGGGGATTACGTTGTAAATATGGTAATGAAAGAGATCCATGATATGGGGATCAAGGACATTACTATCTGTGCAAGCTCTCTTGGAAAAGCACATGATCCTCTGGTAGAGTATATTGAAGACGGAACCATTACAAATATTCAGTCTTCCGGAGTGCGTGGAAAGATCGGAGAAGCTATTTCCAATGGTAAATTAAAAGGTCTTGCGATCATGCGTTCCCACGGCGGACGTGTACGTGCCCTGGTAACAGGTGAGACACAGATCGATATCGCATTTATCGGAACTCCTACCTGTGATGAGTACGGTAACTGCCGTGGTATCGGTGGAAAATCTGACTGTGGTGTACTTTCTTACGCAATGTCAGATGCTTTCCATGCAAACAAAGTCGTAGCAATCACAGACTGCATGGTTCCGTTCCCGAACTTTCCGGCACATATTTCAATGACAAAGGTAGACTATGTTGTAGAAGTAGACCAGATCGGTGATCCGAAGAAGATCGCAACAGGTGCAGCAAAACCGACCACAGATATGAGAAAGCTGATGATGGCTGATTACTGTACACAGTTCGTTGTAAATACACCGTATTTCAAAGATGGATTCTCTTATCAAACAGGTGTCGGCGGAGCTTCTATCGCATCTACTATTTCACTTGCAAAGGTAATGAAAGAAAGAAATATCCGCATGCGTTTTGGTGTGGGTGGTCTTACAAAGCCGATGTGTGACCTTCTGATCAATGGTCAGGTAGATGCACTTCTGGATACACAGGACTTTGACCTTGCAGCCGTAGAATCTGTAAAAGATCTGCATCATTTCCGGATCAGTGCAGGTGAGTATGCGAACCCGTTCAACAAGGGTGCAGTTGTCAATAAATTGGACTTCGTAATTCTTGCAGCTCTGGAAGTTGACGTACACTTCAACTGTAACGTTGTTGTAGATTCTAATGGTATGATCACAGGAGCGCAGGGTGGACATCCGGATACAGCGGCCGGAGCAAAATGTGCCATCGTTATCGCACCGCTTCTTCAGGGAAGAACACCGGCAATCTGTACAGACGTAACAACCGTCACAACACCGGGAGAAAGTGTAGACGTTGTCATCACAGATTATGGTATTGCAATCAATCCGAAGAGACATGATCTGATCGAAGCAATGAAAGATGTAGACCTTCCGTTTAAGACCATCGAAGAATTACGTGATATCGCTTACTCTATCGCTGGGGAACCACAGAAGGTACAGTTTGGAGATCGTGTTGTCGGTGTCATTGAAAGCCGTGACGGTACCATCATGGATGTTGTCCGTCAGATCAAGCCGTTTGAATTTGATGATTAAATTCTGAACGGAAAACTTACAGGTTATTGGCAATTGGATATAAAAGGAGAACCGTATGGGAAAGAATCAGGCAGTAGAGAAAGCAGAATACTTTGCAGAATCGATTGGCCGGATGGCGTATCAGGCGCTGCTTGAGGAAGTCTATACGGTTCCCAAACCTGGGCTTGTAGATCCGTATTCTTGTGGTGCCCACACTGATATGGATGTGCAGACCTTTGAAAGAAGTGCAGAGGCGTTGTATCCGTGGTTTGTTAGAATGGCATACCAGGGATATCAGCTGACCTGTACGCCGGAAGATCTTTTCCGTGAAATCCGTAAGACCGGAATGCTTGCGGAGGAAGCCATGTATCGGGCAACCGGACATGTGAATACACATAAAGGGATGATCTTTACCCTTGGAATATTCAGTGCGGCAGCGGGAAGATGTATCCAGGAAGACGGAACGGTTACTTTACAATCCATCCTTCGGATGGAGCAGAAGATGACTGCCAGGATCTTAAGAGCCGAAATTGAGATGTTGGGAAAGGAACCTGCGAAAAGTAACGGTGAGAAAAATCTCGTACAATACGGGACTACAGGGATTCGCGGGGAAGCGCTTGCCGGATACCCATCTGTTTTTCATATTGCGCTTCCGGTACTGGAGGATGGACTTTTGCGGGGAATGGAGTGGAACCGGATCAAATTACAGATCCTTTTTGCACTGATGAGCCGGGTGCAGGATTCCAACATTTTATCGAGAAAGAATCCGTCAGTACTCTATCAGATACAGATGGAAGCGATGCAGTTTCTGGAGGAAGGCGGAGCCTACTCAGAAGATGCGTTAGACAAACTGATCCGTATGGATGCGGATTATATAAAGCGTGGTATCAGCGCGGGTGGGTGTGCCGATCTACTTGCCACCTCACTGTTTCTTGCGATGCTGTGCAATAAAATTCCAAACGAGAACGGGGCAATCCTGAACCTCTTTCCAGTTGTAAAATAGAGCGTATAATAACTGAGAACGGGAATCAAATTTTCTGCCATGAATATGGACTGCACCAGACTGGTGAGGAATAAAAAAGATGACTTTTCACAAATGAGCGGGTGAAAAGTCATCTTTTTCATTAGGAGAAGATTCCGGATGGAGCCTCTTCTTGATGAAAAGGTCGTTTACGGAACAAAACGGTATCCCAGTCCGCGGATTGTCAGGATATACGCCGGATTCTGTCTGTCGTCCTCGATCTTACCACGAAGCCGGTTGATGTAGACCATGATCGCATTGTCATCAACGGCAACCGTATTGCCCCAGACATGCTCATAGATCATATCCTTGGTGAAAACCTGCTGCGGATGCTTCATAAAAAGCAGAAGAAGTGCAGACTCCTTGGAAGAAAGGATAAGTTCTTCGCCATTTTTGTAAAAACGCATGGTTGTGGTATCATAGCTGAATGGACCGCATTCCAGAGTATCGGAATTGTCGAGTACCAGATTCTTGTTGCGGCGGATCAGTGCTTTTACTTTGGCACCAAGTACAAGCGGTCGGAACGGCTTGGTGATATAATCATCCGCTCCAAGTGAAAGCCCGTACAGAGAATCATAGTCTTCATTACGTCCGCTGACGATCATAACCGGAGTACTGATCCCCTGATTGCGAAGCCTTTTGATAACTTCAAACCCTTCCATATCTCCCAGCATGATATCCATAAGGATCAGGTCAAATGTATGATTTTTCAGGATGGACAGAGCATCCATGCCACAGTTTACTGTTGTTGTTTCCAGCTCATTGCTGTGCATTACCTTTTCCAGCAGCTTACAGATTGCCGGATCATCATCTACGATCAGTATTTTGTCAGCCATTGAGGCAACCTCCCAAAAGTAATAATTTCAATAAAATTCTATACAACTTATAAAAAACATTATAATATTAGAAAGAGAACAAGTCAATTGATAACAAACCGGGGACGAGAATATATGAAGAAAAACAAAAAGACACTGATTGCTGCGATTCCACTTTTTTTAATCGTAATTCTTGTATTTGCAGGATTTGGTGTCTGGAAAAAGTACAGAGATACTTTGATGCAGAACCAGGAGGAACAGATGCTCCTGACAACCAGAATCCTGAGTGAAAATATGGCGATGTCCGCAGAGGAATATGAGGAAAGTTTAAGCTTTCTTGCGAAAACAGCAGAGAACAGACCGCAGGATGAGGCAAAACAACTGTATCGGGAATTTATAGACACACAGACCAGTTTTATCACGAATCTGTACCTGGAAGACGAACAGGGAAAGCTTTCAGAGAGTATCAAGGATGTACAGATTGTAAGTTCACAGCTGCTCACTCAAAGCTCGGTAAAGAATAGCATTTATATGGAAAAAGATACAGATGGGAAAATCTATAATGTATATAAGCGTATTTTGAAGGATGGGAGAAAGATCTGTCTGATGATCGATGCGGAAAAATATTATCAGAAACTGATTTCGGGAATTCACATCGGAACGAATGGATACATTGTAGTCAAAGATGCAGAAGGAACGATCATCATGCATCCGAAGAAAGAACAGTGGGGAATTCCGGTTATTGCAGGAAGGAAGAAAATGTATCCGGATCTGGATTACTCCAGTCTGGAGAAGATGATTGAGGATCAGAAGAAGAGAAAAGAAGGTATTTCTCATTATTATTCGTATTGGTGGACAAATGAAGAACGTCCGAGAGTACAGAAAATCAGTGCATATTCTCCGGTTCAGATCGGAGACAGCTTCTGGGTAGTCAGTGCGGTGATCGACTACGATGATCTGTACGAACCGATAGCTGAAGGTTTCTTGAAAATGGTATGTATTTTTGTTGGTATTTTGTTGGCTGCCGGTATTGCGGTTGTCTTATTTGGCAGAGTGATGCGTGATATGAGAAGAGCTGTGCGGGAGATCAATGATCTGAAAGAACTGAATGAGCAGTTGGAAAAAATGCATCGGAGTGAGCAGAGTATCGCACATCAGCAAAGACTTCAGATCATGGGAACTATGACAGGTGGTATCGCACATGAATTCAATAATTTTCTGACTCCGATCATGGGATATGCAGAGCTTCTGATGATGGAACTTCCGGAAGGATCAGAAGAACAGGACAGTGCAAAAGAAATTTATGAGGCTTCGGAAAAAGCAAAGGATGTAGTGCGCCAGATTTCGTCCCTAAGTCGAAAGAATGTAGAGACCGTTTATAAAAATATTTCGATAAAGAAATTCATGACGCGTGCAGAAAGGATGATGGAATCTGTCTGCACGCCTCTGATCCATATGGAAAGTGAGTTTCGGGTAGATGATGAAATGATCCTTGGAAATGCGACACAGCTGAACCAGGTGCTTTTAAATGTCTGCGTTAATGCGGTGCATGCGATTGGAAAAAATCAAGGAAATATCAGAATATCCTGCCATTCAGAAGAAAAAGAAAAACTGGCTCAGGGAGTGATTGAAAAGCTTTCGGATGTATGGAAAAAGTATATCCATATCCAGGTGAAAGATAATGGGTGTGGAATGGATAAAGAGACGCTGCGTCAGATTTTTGATCCATTTTTTACAACGAAAAAAGGGGGAGAGGGTACCGGACTTGGACTGGCACTTGCGGAGCAGATTATTACTTCACATAAGGGATATATTTATGCAGAGAGCAAAAAAGGAGAAGGAAGTACCTTTCATATCTACCTTCCGGTACTGGATACAGAGCATATGCCACAGATTGTGCAGAATATTCCCAGAAAGGATTATCGGATCGTGGTGGCAGATGACAATGCAAAGGTATTGCAGCTGCTGAAAAAGAATTTTGAGAAGATCGGGATCCAGATTCAGACCTGTATGAAAAGAGAAGAACTGCAAAAATGTCTGGAACAGCAGCAGGCAGATGTGCTGGTAGTAGACGAGACGATGGAGGATTGCAGTGGAGTGGATTTCTGTATGTCGCTTGCAGGCAGATATCCGGACATGCTGAAGCTTATTATTATTGATGGAGTCAATCGTGAGATGGCAGAGGCCCGGCAGAAAGGAATCATTGACGGATATGTAGAAAAACCGGTATCGGATACCGCGATTCTTGAGGCAATTCGGAATTGTGCCAGCCAGCCGGTATAAGAAAAAAGACGCAGATATCTGTAAGGTGTAAGATAAGACAAACCCAACCTTAATACTTTTAAAGATTTACCTTAACAAAATGTAAGGAGGAATCTGTAAGAGTGTAAGGTTGGGTTTTTATAATGGAATCATCAAATAAATGGTACGAAAAAGTACCCGTACAAAAGGAAGGAGAAAATGCCATGAGTGAAGCAATGCTTGCCTTATTGGGATTTGCAACCATCATTATTGTGATTGCGTTGCTCTTAAGAAATGTAACGGTACCGGCTCTTGCATTTGTCAGTGTATCAACTGTAACAGGTGCGATCCTTGTAGCAACCGGAACATTTACGATTGAAGAAATGGGGGAATTTGTAACAGCTGGTGTAGCCGGAGTACATGGTACTGCAGCACTGTTTATCTTCTCTGTACTTTTCTTTGGAATTATGACAGATGTAGGAATGTTCGACAAGATCATCAATGCATTGATGAAGAAAGTCGGAAGTAATGTAGTCGGTGTTGCCATGATGACCTGTATCATTGCTATGATCGGACATCTGGATGGAGGCGGTGCCTCTACATTCCTGATCACAATTCCGGCAATGCTCCCGGTTTACAAACGTCTGAATATGAGACCGACAACTCTGATGCTCATCTGTGTATCTGCAATGGGTGTTATGAACCTTCTGCCATGGGGCGGACCGACAATGCGTGCGGCTACTGTCCTTGGAATTGAACCAAATGCACTGTGGAAACAGATCATTCCAATGCAGGTTGTAGGTATTTTTATTGCACTTGGAACAGCATTTATCTGGGGAAATATCGAAAAGAAGAGAGGTGCTGGCACTTCTTCAGCAGAAAAGATCGAGTATGGCGGAATTGAAGATGAAGCCGTAACAGATGATGAAAAGAATGAGCTTGCAAGACCGAAACTCTTTGTATTCAATGTAATCGTAACACTGGTAGTGATCGTAAACCTGGTTCTTGCAAAGGTACCGTCTTACTATATCTTTATGGTAGGATGTGCAGTAGCACTTTTTGTAAACTACCCGGGTGCAAAAATGCAGGGTAAGATTATTAAATCCCATGCAGGTCCGGCACTTACCATGGCATCTACGATTCTTTGTGCAGGTGTATTCCTTGGAGTGATGCAGCAAACAGAGATCATGACTCATATGGCTAACGTACTTGCAAACGTAGTTCCACAGTCTATGGGAAGATTTTTACCGCTTATCGTAGGCCTGGTATCAGTACCGCTTACACTGATGTTTGATACCGATTCTTTCTTCTTCGGAATGCTTCCGGTACTGATCGGAATCGGAAACGAATTCGGTGTAAATCCGGCACATATTGCCATTGCAATGGTTGTTTGCCGTAACTGTGCAACTTTCATCAGCCCGGTTGTTCCTGCTACTTTTCTTGGAACCGGACTTGCCGGTGTGGAGATCAAAGATCACATCAAGAACAGTTTCTTCTGGATCTGGGGTGTAAGTATTATCTGTCTGATCTCAGGTATAATTCTTGGAGTTATCAAATTCTAGTTAGATAAATAAAAAGATCCTGTATTTCATGTGATTTGTACATGGAGTACGGGATTTTTTTGGATATGCATATAAAATGGTCTGATGATTGAAATGCAACGAAAGTGCTCGAAAATGTTATGCAGGGTATAAGATTTCAGGAAAATGTGATAGAGTTATTTTACTTCGATTTATTTCTAAAATCGAAAAAGTATCTAATTAACCATAATCAGAAGGTATCTCATTTTCGGTGCTCAATTTTCGAGTAAACTCCCGACAATGAACAAAGCAAAAGAAAATATAGAAGTATGGGAGTTTGCCTTTACAAAGGATGACAGTATGTTAAAATATTTATAGTAGAAAAGTCAGAATGAAACTGGGATCATCCAGTGGATGCGATTTATGAGCGGAAAGAACAGAAAGGATTTTGCAAAGATGGCAGAGCAAAATGAATATATTAAAGAAGCTTATGAATGTCTGGAGAAGATGAGTGCAGATGAAAGAAAAAGAAGAGAATACGAAGAAAGACAAAAAATTTTGTGGGATCATAATTCGTTTATGAAAAGTGCAAAAATAATTGGGATGCGAGAAGGTCGTGAAGAAGGACGTAAAGAAGGACGTAAAGAAGGGCGTAAAGAAGGGTACAGGGAAGCATTAGTTTCAATTGTTATAAAAAAATTGCAAAAAGGGATGTCAGCAGAGGAAATTGCAGATTTTCTGGAAGAGGATGTCTTGACGATACAGAGAATCTATGCTATTGCCAATACCTATGCACCGGAATATGATATAGAAAAAATAGTACAAAAGTTGGAAAACACATCAGGAATGAAACAAAAGTAAGAAAAGAGTAAGTCAAATCAGATAGATGAGTGATTTGACTTACTCTTTTTTCGCATGTAATTAGTTGTTGTTCACTTATAAAGCAAAACACCATATGAGGATGCCCTAAGGCATATGCCTTAGTATGAGGAATATTTTACTTCAAAATCTTTCGCAGGATACAGGTAATGATTCCAACGACACAGAATGGAAAATATGCCGGGTAAAGAGAACCAAATACCAGGATGCCGCCCCGGATACCGGTAAACAGTTCGACATCCGCAGGAATTGCATTTGCCGCAAGGCTGAACAGGTAGGAAAGAATATATACCAGAACAAAATAGGTAAGCCCTCGTCCGGTTCCGTGCCGGATGCCACTTAATGTGAAAAAGAACGTAGACAGCATCCAGATCAGCATAACCGCTCCGACAGTCAGATAAGCAATCAGAGTAAGATCTGGATTGGATGTCAGTGTATTGATATCTCCATAATCAGACAGCTGATTCCAGAATGAAAAAAAGGTAATCGCCAGGATGATGGCGGACATCAGAACCGGTGCCGGGCGAAGGATGAAAGTGGTCAGTTTCTCAGCGGCAGTACTTCCGGTGCGGGCAATATTCCGGATTGGAGCAGCCAGTTCTTCGGAAGAGGAATCGGGACGTCTGCGGGAATTTCTCCGTTCTGTCCGTCTGGCTGGTCTTTGGCGGTCATAATAAGAATCCTCTTCTTCATAATCAGGAGCAAGCCTGTCTGTTTCATCGTAGTAGTCGTCAGTTTCATAATCGTTAAGGTAGTCTGTGTCGTCATACCGGTCGTCATAATCATCCTGCCCCACAGGGATCGACGGGAGATCACCTGTATAAGTTACTTCAAAGTTGTCATCAAAATAGTCGTCTATATTTTTTTTATTATTCATAAAACAAATACACCCTCCTTGTGCATAAGTGTATGGTAACTGTTTTGACAGTCTGTGTCAAATAAATAATGAGATAATTGTGAAATCTGAAAAATTGAAAATGGGTTAATGTAGCAAAGATGGAAAGAGAAAGAGTGGTAGGGAACATCATTCTATGGTAGAATAAATCTGTATGAAAAAATAAATGAGGACAGAAAAATATGGCGATCAATATAGCAACAAAAGCAATCCTGAAAATCCTGTCTTTTGGAGGGATTGATGTAGAAGTATCAAGGCAGCTTGCGGATCTGAAAAGACTGGATCCGATGAAAATTTTTTATAAAAAAATGGATCTGCAGGTATATAACGGCGATTATGAAGTTCCGATCCGGGTATTTTTCCCGGATGAAGCATCGTGTCTGGAAAAAGATCAGATCAAGGGACGAAAGATCATGCTTTTCCTTCACGGAGGAGGATGGGCGACTGAGCATGTGGAAAATTATGAGAGAGTATGTTCCCGGATGGCACAGGCGACGGGGCAGACTGTAGCAGCAGTAGAATACCGCCTGGCGCCGGAGCACAAGTTCCCGACCGGGCTTATGGACTGCTATGCTGTGGCAAGAGCATTGTATACGCATCCGGATACAAAGCCGGAGGATATTACTCTGATTGGAGACAGTGCAGGTGGCAATCTGGCAGCTGCATTGTCCATTCTGGCACGGGATCGTGACGAATTTATGCCAAAGAGACAGATTCTGATCTATCCGGCAGTCAATAATGATTATTCAGAGAAGAGTCTGTTCTCTTCTGTAAGGGAGAACGGGCAGGATTATCTTCTGACGGCAGGCAAATTAAAAGATTATATCAATCTTTATGCAGGTTCGGAAGAGGACAAGTTAAATCCATATTTTGCACCGATTCTGGAGAAAGATCTGTCAGGACAGCCGGATACACTGATCCTGACGTCAGAATTTGATCCGCTCCGGGATGAGGGAGAAGCGTATGGAAGACGTCTTGCAGAGGCAGGTAACCGGGTGGAAGTACACCGGATCAAGGATGCACTTCACGGATATTTTGCACTGGGAATCCGGAGTCTGCATGTACAGGAAAGTTTTGAATATATCAATCATTTTCTGGAGGGGGAATAGAAAATGCCGCAGACAAATGTAAAGCACTGGAGAAGGCTGGACAATGCAGCGAAGCTTTTTCCGGCGGCGAGCAGTAAAAGGGATACCCGTGTATTCCGGTTCTACTGTGAATTGAAAGAGGATATACAGCAGGAGATCCTGCAGAAGGCGGTAGACAGGACACTGGAAAAATATCCGATCTTTCTGTCCGTGCTGCGAAAGGGACTGTTCTGGCATTATCTGGAACAGAGTAATAAAAGACCGGTTGTAAGAGAAGAGTATAAGGAGCCGTGCAGCAGCCTTTATATCCGTGATAAGAGAGATCTGCTTTTTGAAGTGACTTATTACAAAAAGAGAATCAATTTTGAGGTCTTTCATGTGCTGACGGACGGAACTGGTGCCAGTGAATTTGTACGGGAGCTGGTGAAAAATTATCTGTATCTGGCACATCATGAGGATGGACTGGAGGATGTGGTTCTGTCAGAGTATTCGGAGAGCCTTTTCGATCAGGAAGCAGATGGATTTGAAAGATATTATTCCCGCCAGGCAGACCGCAAAAAGGAGAAAAAACCGGCAGCGCATCAGCTTCGCGGAAACCGGCGCGAACTTGGAAGTCTGCAGACGACAGAGGCAGAAATTCCGGTCGAAGAATTGAGGCATCAGGCAAAGACTTATGGTGTATCGATGACGGTATTTCTGACTGCGGTATATCTGTGTGCGATTCACCGGACAATGACAAGACGGCAGGAAAGCAAGCCGGTTGTACTGATGGTTCCGGTAAATCTGCGTAATTTCTTTCCGACCAATACAATGCTCAATTTCTTCAACTGGATCGAACCGGGATATCATTTTCAGGGTGGAAAAGAAGAGTTCACAGATGTTGTGCAAAAAGTAAATGCATGCTTTAAAGAAGAACTGACAGCGGAAAAGATGGAGAAGCGGATGAACGATTACTTTGCCTTGCAGGTGCATCCAATCCTGAAATTTGCGCCGCTGGAACTGAAAAATGTCTGTATCAATATCGGGGCGAGGACGGCAGAAAGTGATGTGACCGCTATTTTTTCCAACATGGGAATCATCCGGATGCCGGAAAGCTATGAGACGTATATCAGGTATTTTGGTGTTTATACAAGTACGCCGAAAGTAGAGCTTTGTATGTGTTCCTTCCGGGATAAGATTTATCTGGGATTTACGTCCAGATATGACTGTGATGCAATCAAAGAGAATTTTTTCCAGATTATGAAAGAACAGGAAGTGAAAACGGAGATCCTTAAGGTGGAATACCCGGAAAGCGTCATGACAGAAGCGAAGGGGATGCAGATATTCAAAATATTTACATTCCTTTGCATGATCGCTATCGTAACGGCACTTGGCGTGGATTATAGTATTGATAAGACATTTTATTTATCGCTATTCGTTTGTGGAGGTGCATTCAGCATGTGGCTTGCGCTTGCGGTTGGATTTTTTAAGCGTTATAATCTGCTGAAAAATGCCATGTGGCAGCTGATCATTGTAACAGTAGGCTGTATCATCTGGGACTGGCTGACCAGGTGGCATGGCTGGTCGATCGATTTTGTTCTTCCGGGAGTAAGTGGTCTGATTATGATTTCGATGCTGATCATATCGAGGGTGTATTATCGCCAGGCGAAGGATTATCTGGTATATTTTGTGATGGCAGCACTTTATGGAATGATCCTACCGTTTTTCTTTCTGGTGACAGGAAAGGTAAAGATTGTATTTCCGTCTGTAATTTCGATTGGGATGGGAGTGCTGATGCTGATCGGACTGGTCCTTTTTAAAGGGAAAGAAATGCGACAGGAGATAGAGAAGAATCTGCATGTATAAAAGAGAATGACAGTGTAAGATAGCCGGATAAGGGATTACAGGAACATAACATAAAAACAGTAACAATGCCCGGTTTTCAAACAGAATGTAAAAAGTCTGTTTGAAAACCGGGCATTAAATGTAGAAAACAGGTATCTTTTAATTAGCCGACAATGCGGTATTTCTTTTCTACTTTGTTCAGAACTTCATGTCCATCTTCTGTTACCAGAACGAGGTCTTCTACACGGACGCCGTACTTGCCTTCAATATAGATACCAGGCTCGATGGAGAAGATCATACCAGGTTCAGCCACATTTTTATTGATCGGGCTGACATCGCCATATTCA
>ERZ779874.3136-NODE-3136-length-12755-cov-41.815118_pt1 | contig 12755 bp, 10 predicted proteins | sample MGYA00511031_ERZ779874 | MGnify/ENA primary metagenome ERZ779874 (study PRJEB29588, sample SAMEA2156850) | human gut metagenome | biome: human gut; feature: human-associated habitat; material: faeces | place: Denmark | collected 2008/2010 ...
AGTTCAGCCTGGGCGACCCGGTGAAAATCAAGGTGGCACGCGCCAACCTGGAGAAAAAGCAGCTCGACTTCACGCTGGCGGAATAACCTTGCCTCAACTGTATCTGATACACCGATTCACCACAGAGGACACACTGAAATCATTTTACCCATGGCCTCTGTGGTGATATATGAATAGGATATTCTCCGGAAGTCCTTAAAATTTTCCACAAGCACTGCTATTGATTTCCACAAGAAGTTTGTAATTTTGCACACTAATTGAAAATAAGAATGGCGTTACAAACTGAAGTGTTATCCGAAATCCTGCGAACTTCGCCTTGCGTGGAACTGCTCCGCTTGCGCAACCGGCAACTGATTATCCTATTTCTTTTCAAAATGTTCTATCATAGGCAGACCGCCGTGCCTTTCGAATCCTTACGCATGCAACTGGCCGACTACCTGAGCGCTGTACGACTAGAACAGGACGAAGAAAGCGGCATCACAGAATTCGATTCATTCGAGGAAAAGGCAGGCAAATACATCCAACGGTGGACCGACAAAGGATTCTTGCGCAACTATCAGGAAGAAACAGGCGAAGTATTTTACGAGCTATCACTCTATACCAGCAAAACCATCGACTGGCTGCTGAGCCTGAAACGTGAGGAATTCGTGGGCACGGAATCGAAATTCATGAATCTCTTCGGACAACTGAAGGAACTGGTAGAGTTTACCAACGAAGACAAGGAAGAGCGCATACGGATGCTGGAAGAGAAAAAGCGCGAGATAGAACACCAGATTCAGTCCATCCGTGCAGGAGGTGACGCACAGATATTCGAGGAATACCAGATATTGCCTCGCTTCAAGCAAATCAGCCAGTCGGCAAAAGAATTGCTTTCCGACTTCAAAGAGGTAGAAGAAAACTTTAAAAGCATTACCAAGGACATCTACCGCCGACATGCCGATGGAGCATATTCAAAAGGTGACATCCTGGGCTTTACCTTCGATGCCTTGGCAAACCTACAACAGAGTCCGCAAGGCAAAAGCTTTTATGCCTTTTGGGATTTCCTGCTGACCCCTTCATTACAACACACATGGGATGAACTGGTGGAACACCTCTACGACACGCTGGACGACAAGCGGTTGGAGGTGAACGACACCTTCCTGAAAAATATGAAGCAATACCTCTATTCCGCCGGGAAAAAAGTATATCAGGCAAATGACAAGATGGCAGAGAAACTAAGCCGCATCATCTGCGAAAACGGAACGATACCTACCATTGCCACCCAACGGGTGATAACCGACATCCAGTCGTCCCTGTTAGCATTGGCACAAAAAGGCATCACGCCCGATGTATCGCTGGAAGTAGAAACACTACCTGACATCAATATGCCTCTGGAACGGAAACTTACCTTGGAACGAAACGTAGAAGTCATCTATCGACAAGCATTGGAAATGGCAAGTTCGGACATCAGCGAAGCCCATTCGGCAGAGAACCTGTTCGTGCAAAACCGTATAGACCGACGCACATTGAAACAACACATTCAGCATGCCTTGCGACACAAGCGTCAGACTACATTAGGCGATGTCATCCAGGAAAACGGTGGCTTGCAGCAGGGTTTGTCGGAATTATTCGGCTACATCAGTGTAATACGCGATTTCCGGCATATCATCCATGCCGAGCGGACACAGACCGTAACGTTCGACGAAACACAGCACAAAGCAATTGTTATTCCAGAAATCATTGTCGTGCGATGAAGTGCATGTTTACAGAGGACACTGAGTATTTCAATTATTTCCTCTGTGGTAAGCCCAAACTCCAAAACCCAAGAACTTAAAACTCAAAAACGAATGAACTTAGAATCTTACATCTCCCCATACGCACGGGCAGTGGTCTGCCTGTTGAAAGGTCCGGTAAATACCACCGACCGATGCTGGAACGACCTGTTACATTACCAGACAGAAATCCAGAAATATATTTCACAAATCGGGCTGGAACTGATTGTAAAACGCGACGAAGGATTCGCTTACCTGAAACAGATGACCGACGAGAGTGGCAATACCCTGGGACTGGTGCCCCGCAAGCCGCTGGGGTTCGAATGTTCAGTGCTCGCCATCATCCTCCGCGAGGTGCTCGAAGAATTCGACAGCAACCTTGACGAGCTATATACCACCGCATGCTACATCACCGGCAAGGAACTGAAAGAACGCATCGAACTGTTCCTCCCCGAACGCTTCAACCGTGTCAAGCTCTTAAACGAACTTGACTCGTACATCGCCCGTATGGTGCAACTGGGGTTCCTGATAGAAAGAGAGCAAGAAGGGCGTACCTTTTATCAAATCCACCGCATTATCAAAGAAAAGGTCACACTCGACCAATTGGTAGAATTTAAAAAGAAACTCGAAAGCTATGTTGAATCTGTTTAGTACATCTTCGGATACGGCGGGGTTCCGCCTCGACTATATGGAAATCTATAACTGGGGCACATTCCACGAACGCATCTTCCGACTTGCCCCACAAGGCAACAATGCCTTGCTTACCGGAGCCAATGCTTCGGGCAAAAGCACCATCATCGATGCGTTGCTCACTTTACTGGTGCCAGCTAAGAAAGACCGTTTCTATAATCAGTCTTCGGGCGTGGAAAAGAAAGGGAACCGTACCGAAGAAACCTATGTACTGGGACATTACGGTAATATACAGAAGGAAGGCGAACGGGGAGTCACCACGCAAGCCTTGCGTGACAAAAGCGCCTACTCGGTGCTGCTCGCCTCGTTTTCGAATACAGACCAGCGGGTAGTTACCATCTTCCAGGTGCGCTGGTTCTCGGGTGGAGAACTGAGACGTAGTTTCGGGCTTGCCCATGTCCCCCTGGAAATACAAAAAGACTTTCAGCCCTTCGATGGCAAAGGTGTATGGCGGCGCAGGCTGGAGGCATCCTACAAAGGAGCACGCACGCTGGTTGAGTTCTTCGACGGACCAGTAGGCTATGCCGAGCGCATCACCCAACTGTTCGGTATGCGTTCGGTCAAGGCACTGAGCCTGTTCAACCAGATTGTGGGCGTGAAAGTGCTTGACGATCTCGATGAATTTATCCGCATCAATATGCTGGAAGAACACGATGCCGAATCCCAGTACCTACAACTGAAAGATAGTTTTACTACCCTGATAGACGCCAAAGTCAACATTGAGAAAGCACGCACCCAAATAGAGATGCTCCAGCCGATAGCCAGCCTGGCATCCCAAATAGAAAGTGCCGACGAACGGCTTCACCAGCTGATGACCGACAAAGACACAGCTGTCTATTGGTTTGCCAAACAACTGATAGACCTTGCCAAGGAGAAACTCGATGTGGCAATGAAGGAAAAAGAAAAACTGGAAACCGAAATCGCACACCTGCGCCAGCGTGAAGAAAAACTGAAGCAGGAAGAACGCACACTCTCGCTTGCCATCGAGAAAGACGAAGTCGGACGTAAACTGAAAGAATTGGAAACCGACATCGAACGCCTCTCAAAAGTGCGCAACGAGCGAATGGCATCAATGGACACTTACAACGAACTTGCCAGCAAATCCGGGTTCTCACCCAACCCCGACGAAAAGACCTTCAACGCCCAGCGGGCCCAGGCTGCACAACAGATTGAAGAATGGACGGAAACCAAGGAAACATGTATCCGAAAACAAGTCCAGACAGAAAATGAACAAAAAAAACTGGCACAGCAGGTAGAAGAGCTGGTACACACAGTAGAAATGCTCCAGAAAAACAAGAATAACATTCCCTTGCGCGAAACCGAAATCCGTGACGCCATTTTAGCGCATACAGGAGCTTCGAAAGAAGAAATTCCTTTCGTTGGCGAATTATGCCGGGTGGCTGAAGACGAAAAAGAATGGGAAATAGCACTGGAAAAAATCCTGCACCACTTCGCACTCCACCTTATTGTGCCCGACAAATATTACCATCAGGTCAACGAGTACGTAAATACCACCAACTTGAAAGGACGGGTGATGTTCTACCGCTATACGCCCTCAGGTTCGCTTGCCGGTATGCAGACGTACCAGCTTTCCGCTGGCGAAGAAGGACAAGTCATCGACAAGATTGAAATCCGTCCCGATAGCGAATACGAAGAATGGGTGCGCGACATGATTCTGGAAAAATACAACTACACATGTGCCGATACACTGTCCGCATTCGAGCGTTACCGAGAAAAAGTGGTTACCCGCGAAGGACTGGTCAAATTTGCCGGCGAACGCCACGAGAAAGACGATCGTCCACACATCTTGCGCCGTGAGAATTTTGTCCTAGGCTGGGAAAATAAAGAAAAGATACGTCTCTTGCAACAAGAATTGCTCCAACTTCAGGAACAGGACGCCACGCTTGCACGAGAGATAGACCGCATCCGGCAAGAAGCTGCAGAAGGAGAAGCCCGGTGTGCCTTGCACCGCCGATTGGTAGACTTATTCCCTGACTTCAAGAAAATAGACTGGCAAAGCTTCGTAGGCGAAATCCAACGCAAACAGGAAGAAAAAGAAGCCTTGGAAAAAGGGAATGACCATCTGCACACCCTCCAGACACAACTGGAAAATGTACACGAAGAACAGCACCGCCTCTCGGTGACTGACATTCCGGAACACACCCGGAAAATGATTCATGCCGAATACCGCATCGAACAGTTGCAACGGGAAATAGACGAAAACCAACGGGTAATTTCGTCCATCCGGTCATTACTCTTCACTGATTTCGAAAAGAATTATGCCTACTTGTGCGAACTTTCTTACGACCAATTGAAACAAGAGCGCGGCAAGTTCCAGGCAAAGAACGAACGTGAGCGCAAAAAACTGGAAACGGAAAAACGCGGATACGAAGACGAGGCAAAAGTGAAAATTACCGCCTTCAAACATCCCGATGAGGATATCCTCACCCGTTTTAAAGACTGGCGTGCCGATGTAGACACTTTGCCTGATGCCACTCATATCGAACTGATAGACGCCTACCGGCAAATGCTGGAAAGGCTGGAAAAAGAAAACCTGCCCAAGTACGAAAAGCAATTCGACGGCTATCTGCAAAAGACACTCACCGATAAAGTGGGCGAGTTCCGGATGTTCTTCATCAACTGGATGCATACCATCAAGAGCAACATCGATATGCTCAATGACTCGTTGAAAGCCATCGATTACCGGATGCGTCCCGTTACCTACATCCAGCTTACCGCCCTTACACAAATCAGTGAAGAAGCCAGCGAGTTCAGACGGCTTATGGACGAAGCGGTTCCGAATGTACAGAAAATCAATGCCACATCCGACGGCAGACGAATACACTTCTACGAACACGTAGAACCGTTTATGAGCCGTCTGGCAGACGAGGAATGGCGAGCCAAAGTTATGGACGTACGCTTCTGGTTCACCTACAAAGCAGAAGAATTCAACCGCCAGAGCGGACACAAGGAAACCACCTATGAGAATATGGGACACCTTTCGGGAGGAGAAAAAGCGCAGCTGACGTATACCATCCTCGGTTCCGCCATTGCCTACCAGTTCGGACTTACCAAAAGTGGATTGCAAAGTGATTCGTTCCGGTTCGTGGCAATCGACGAGGCATTCAAGGCACAGGACGAAGACAAGGCACGCTACCTCATCACCCTGTGCAAGCAACTCCATCTCCAACTCCTTGTAGTGACGCCCAACGACAACATCCATATTGTGGAAAACGATATCTCGTACGTCTATTTCGTAGAACGCAAAGAGGAGAAAACCTCCTGGCTCTATAGCATGCCGATAGAGGAATGGAAAGAAAAAAGTGTTTCAACAGACAATTAACAATTGTTCATTAATTGTTCATTGTCAATCGAACCCGGTAGTCCTTGGGCGAAAGTCCGGTGTGCTTCTTAAAGAAACGGCTTAGGTACGATTGGCCGGAGAAGTTGAAGTGGAGGGCGATTTCGGTGATGGACAACTTGGGGTCGTTCAGCAAGACCTTGATTTCGGCGGTGAGCTGTTCCTCGATAAGTTGTTTTGGGGTCTTCCCGTGGATGTGTTGCGCGATAACTTCGTTCAAGTAGCGTGGGGTGATGCAGAGCTTGTCAGCGTAAAAGGCCACTTGATGCTCTTGCGCGCTGTGTTCCCTCACCAGTTGCAGGAACTGGTAGAAGAGGACTTGCTTACGGCTGTAGGGCTTCTTCGAGGCGGTTTTCTCCTGAATGGTATTGAAGAGCCACATCAGCAGGCTTTGCAGGTAGTTGTAGGCTTGCTGCTGGCGAAACTGGGGATTGTCGTTGCCGAACAACATTTGCGCCATGTCCATCCAGAGGTTTATTTCCCTCCAGGTGCGCTGGCTCCGGGCATCGCCCGTATGGCAGTAGCACGGATGTTCGTGGGTATAATTATAATAAGGTGTGTCAATGGGGAGCACGGCCTTCAAGAACACGGCCTGGGGAAAGAGCAGGATGCGTGTCTTCAGGTCAGCGGAAGCTTCCACAAGCTGGAGCAAGCTTCCGGTCAGGAAAATCAATTCGGTCTGTTCTTCGAGGGCGTATTGCTGTACGCCGGTCGAAACGAGCGCCCTTCCCTGTGTGCAAATCAGATAGAACCCGCATTTGAAGTGCAAGGGCTTTTGGCATAAGGCGTTCAGGTTACTCTCTATATAGGTGATGTCCGCGACATCGGATGTAAGATGCTCTGTCATATTCCGTCCCATTTTTGTGGGGCAAAGATAGCGATATTTCGAATGCTTCGCCACGTTTGTTCTGAAAATGGAATGTTTTGTGCAAGTTATGGTACGGCGTGTGTCGTTTATCCGGGGTAATTTTGTGGCGAATTACAGAAAAAACGGTATGATAGATATGCAAAAGAACAATTCGAAACTATTTGTCTTGATATTCTTGGGCGTGCTGAGTGCTTTCGGCCCCTTCATTATGGATATGTATCTGCCCACTTTGCCGGCGATGACAGAAAGTTTCCATACTTCGCCGACGATGGTGCAGCTGGGACTGACCGCTTGCCTGACGGGGCTTGCAGTGGGTCAGCTGGTGTTTGGCATTATCAGCGACCGCTATGGGCGTCGGTGTCCCTTACTTGTTGCGATGATGCTTTTCCTTTTGTCCACGGCCGGATGTCTGCTTGTCGGAGATATCTCCCACTTTGTTGCTCTACGCTTCGTCCAGGGATTTGCCGGTGCGGGAGGCGTAGTCCTTTCACGTTCGGTAGCGACCGATTTATATCAGGGACATGAGTTAGCTTCGATGCTGGCGATGATTGGCGCCGTTAACGGGATTGCCACGGTGCTTGCGCCGGTTGGCGGAGGGCTTTTGTCGGTCAATGCGGGCTGGAAGGGCATCTTTTGTTTCCTCTTGGCACTGGGGGTTTTGTTGCTGGCGGGATGTTTGCGCTTTAGGGAGTCGCTGCCCACTGAAAGGCGCTTGCGTGAGGGATGGAGACAGGTACCCCGCCATTTCGGCATCGTGTTGCATAACCGTCGGTTCGTGCTCTACATTCTCCAATACGGGCTTGCCTTGGGCGTATTGTTCGTCAATATCTCCTCGGCTCCTTTTATTATGCAGGAGCATTACGGGCTGACAGCTATGCAGTTCAGCCTGTGTTTTGGCATCAATGCGGTGGCAATGGTGCTGGCTTCCGTGTTTTCAGCGAAATTTTCTACGGCGGAGCAGGCATTGCGCTTCGGCAACAAGGGGATGCTGGCATTTGCCTATTTACTTTTCGCCTGCCTAGCTTTCGGGAGCAGTTTCTTGGTGTACGAGGTATTGGCGTTCGGTATGCTGGCGATGGTGGGGTTGAGCTTCACAGCATCGAACACGCTAGCAATGGATTGCGAACGCCGTTATGCGGGCGTGGCTTCCGCCTTACTGGGGGCAATGGGCTACGTCTTTGCCGGCATTGTGCCGATGCTGGTAGGTTTGGGTGATAATATGCTGCTTACGGCGGGCATCTTGTTTGTGGGTGGTTCGTGCTGTGCCTACGCTTGTATGCAATGGGGTGCATCGGGCTTGCATCCGGTGCGCCAATTGCTGAAGCATTTTGACTGATTATGCTTCGGCATAAGCCGCACAGAGTTTCGTTTTTTCTATTTTACTTTCTTTCTGCCTATAATATTTCATACGTTTGTAATAAAAAGATATAATATCTAGATATTTTGTGTCAAATTATCCGCGCTAAAACTTTTCTTCATTTCATTTTGCTCACAATAAACACATCATTCTTTCATATTGAAATTTATTCCATCCCGATTTCTTACAATTTGAAACAGCATATGACACCACGTTTAAAAAGTACGGCTTTTACGGTTTAAACAGTATCAAAAAGCTATACCTTTGCAATGTAATAAAACAAAAAGATGTTTATCCGGGATAACAACTGTAAATGTGTTAGTTTAAATGGTATGAATGATTAAATCAGGAAACTATGAAAGGATTACTTAAAAAAGGAGGAGCATGGATTGCAGTTGCAATACTATCTCCAGCAGTGCTGATGGCACAAGACAAAGTGGAAGCAAGTGTGGGAGCCGACCTGGTGAGCGGATATATTTGGCGCGGGCAAGATTTGGGGAATGTCAGCATCCAACCCTCACTCTCCATCGCCTACAAAGGGTTCTCGCTCTCGGCTTGGGGGTCGGTAGGGTTCGAGAAGTCAGATACGAAAGAGTTCGACCTTACGCTGGGGTATGGCATCGGCGGGTTCAGCGTATCTGTAACGGACTATTGGTTCAACAACGGACCGGCGTATTTCCATTACGGAGCACACGACACGAACCACACGTTCGAGGCGCAAGTGGGATATGATTTCGGCGTGCTTGCCGTAAACTGGTACACCAATTTCGCCGGCAATGTAGGGTATAATTCGGACGGCGACCGCGCGTATGCTTCATACATCGCCCTTTCGGCTCCTTTCCGTCTGGGCGGGCTTGACTGGGAAGCCACGGTAGGCGCCACGCCCTGGGAGAACGATTTCTATAACGGAGGCAAGAACGGATTTGCCGTGAGCGAGGTAGGCATTAAAGCCACCAAGGAACTGAAAATCACCGATTCGTGGACCCTGCCCGTCTTTGCGCAGGCGATATGGAACCCGGCAACAGAAGGCGCCTATTTCGTGGCAGGCTTAAGTTTTTGATAGGATAAACGAGAGGTAAAAGATTGAGGGATAACATTTCTGGCAAAGTACTAACTACAAAATACAAATACAAGATGAAAAAGATTGAAGCGATTATCCGGAGAACACGGTTCGACGATGTGAAACAAGCATTGCTGGATGCTGACATCGAGTGGTTCTCCTATTACGACGTGCGGGGCGTAGGAAAGACCCGCGAAGGCCGCATTTACCGCGGCGTGGTGTACGACACAAGCTCGATAGAGCGCATCCTGCTCTCCATCGTGGTGCGCGAAAAGAATGTAGAGAAAACCATCCAGGCGATACTGAAAGCCGCCCAGACGGGCGAGATAGGCGACGGGCGCATCTTCGTCATCCCGGTAGAGGACGCCATCCGCATCCGTACCGGCGAACGGGGGGACATTGCGCTCTATAACGCCGAACAAGAGAAATAAGCCACATAAGTCATACAAATACAATATCTAAACGAGATTTTATTATGGATACATATACAAAAGGCGGCAGATGCTGGATGAGGTATGCCGCGGCGATTCTTATGCTTTTGATTTCCACGCCTTCCCTGCTGGCACAGGAGGCAAGCGGAGCGGATATGCCCGCGCTCGATTCGGGCAATACAGCGTGGATTCTGACCTCTTCCATCTTAGTGTTATTAATGAGCATTCCGGGCATTGCCCTGTTCTATGGCGGCTTGGTGCGCCAGAAAAATGTATTGAGTGTCATTATGCAAACCCTCTTCATCGTAGGCGTGGTCAGCATCTTATGGATAGCCTTCGGGTATAGCTGGGCGTTCGATACCAGCTTTGCCGAGTCTGGAAACCCGCTGGCGTGTGTGATAGGCGGATTCGACAAGGCGTTCCTCCACGGCATCACCCTGGATACGCTGACCGCGGGCAACATTCCCGAACTGGTATTCGTGATGTTCCAGTGCATGTTTGCCATCATCACCCCCGCGCTGATATTGGGTGCCTTTGCCGAACGTATCAAGTTTTCGGGCTATATCGTGTTCATCACGTTGTGGGTAATCCTTGCCTACTTCCCGATGGCACACTGGGTATGGGGCGGAGGCTTCCTGCAGCAAATGGGAGCCATCGACTTTGCCGGAGGTACGGTGGTGCACATCAATGCCGGGATTTCGGCATTAATCATGGCGATTATGCTGGGCAAGCGCATGGACTATAAGGTAGGGCATCCCATTACGCCGCATAACGTGACCTTCGTCTTCATGGGCACTTCGTTCCTGTGGCTGGGATGGTTCGGCTTCAATGCCGGAAGCGGGCTTGCCGCCGACGGGCTTGCCGCAAACGCCTTCCTCGTAACCCATGTGGCAACGGCTATGGCGGCTATCACGTGGATGGTCATCGACTGGCTCTGCAACAAGAAACCCACCACCATCGGCGCCTGTACGGGAGCCGTAGCCGGACTGGTGGCAATCACTCCGGCGGCAGGCACGGTAGACCTGCTGGGCGCGTTCTGCATCGGTATCATCACGCCGATAGTATGCTTCTTCATGGTAGCTGCGGTCAAGCCGAAATTCAAGTATGACGATGCACTCGATGCGTTCGGCGTACACGGCATAGGCGGTATCATCGGTTCTATCCTGACCGGTGTATTCGCTACCCGCTTCATCTCGGGCGAAGACGGCGTTCAAGGCGCTCTCTACGGCGACTGGCACCAGCTTTGGGTTCAGATTGTAGCAACCGTGGTATCTATCGTGTTCAGCGCGGTCATTACCTTCATCCTGTTCAAGATAGTAGACTCTACCATCGGACTCCGCGTAGACAAGCGCGTAGAAGAAGAAGGGCTTGACATCTACGAACACGGCGAGTCGGCTTACAATCATTGATAGCTGACAAGGAGAATTGGTTTTAAGGGCACACAGAATTCCAAGGCTTTGCACAAGCCTCGGGGTTCTGTGTCCTCTGCATGTTTTGGAAAGCCCGTCCCCCCTCATATTGTTATAGAATGTTTTTTTATGCCAAAGGGTGTGACAAACAAGAGAGGTACACGCGACATTTTTGGTACTTTTGCAGCGGTAAAAGAAAGGATAATTTATGGCTAGACAAAACTCACGTGTATTTATTTTAATCTTTTTGGGTATGCTTACCGCCTTCGGGCCGTTTGTCACCGATATGTATCTGCCTACTTTCCCCGAGATGGCAGATTTTTTTCACACATCTTCTTCGATGGTCCAACTGGGCTTGACCGCCAGCATGATAGGCCTGGCGGCGGGGCAATTGTTCTTCGGACCGCTGAGCGACAAGTACGGGAGACGCCCGTTGCTGATTGCCGGCATGTTTCTGTTCCTGGTTTCTACGCTGGGATGCGTATATTCGCAGACCGCCCTGCAGTTTGTAGGCTGGCGGCTGGTGCAGGGGATAGCCGGGGCAAGCGGGATTGTGATATCGCGCTCGATAGCCGCCGACAAATATGCCGGACGCGAACTGGCAAAGATGTTAGGCATCATAGGTGCCATCAACGGAGTGGCTCCGGTAGCTGCTCCGATGGGAGGAGGGATGCTGGCGGAAAGCATCGGCTGGCAAGGCATTTTCTGGTGCTTGTTCTGCATAGGCATCCTGCTTCTGGCAGGCAGCTTCCACCTGACCGAGTCACTTCCGGCAGCTAACCGGAGAAAAACAAACTGGGCAGATGTGTTTCGCGGTTTCGGTGCGGTCTTGCGTAACCCCAGTACTTATGCTACATCCTGCAGTTCGGGTTTGCCCAGGGCGTGTTATTCGCCAACATATCGTCCGCCCCGTTTATCATGCAAGAACATTATGGCTTCTCGCCGATGACGTTCAGCGTATGCTTCGGTGCCAATGCGCTGGCAATTGTCTTCTCGGCGGCATTATCTGTCAGGTTCCGCCATCCGGAGCTGGTACTCTATCGCGGAAGTCAGGGCATGCTGGCCGTTTCCATCCTCCTGCTGGCAGCGATGGGTTCCTCGTGCAGCTTTTGGATTTACGAAACATTGTTGCTCTGCCTGTTGGTGATGCTGGGGCTGACATTCACATCGTCCAACACCTTAGCCATGAACGCCGAACGCCAACATGCCGGAACGGCATCCGCGGTATTGGGTGCGTTAGGCTTTGCTTTTGGCGGCATTGTTTCTCCGTTGGTGGGTATCGGCGACATCATGCTTTCTACGGGCGGCATGTTCGTCATCGGCTCATTGGGCGCCTTTCTATGTGCCCGCATCTCCCTGAGCAGACTGATAAGACGCAAGGTTGCTGTAGCATGCGGCAAGTAATGCCGAAAAAAATCGTACTGGATGACAAAAGTATCTAATTTTTCGACAAAAGAAACGCGGAGAGCTTGTTGGTTGTATGCTCTCCGCGTTTTTTTACGTGACAATCCTCCTTACGAGAATGTGGATAATTTTCAGAACTGATATCCTGTCCATCCGAAGAGGTCGGCAGAAGCTCCGGTATTGCCATCGGCTACGGTAACCTCACCTGTTCCGTGTATTTCATCGCCTGTAAGCGTCGAAGTCAATTCATTGGTTACAGAGATAGTTGTAGTTGCTTGTGCATCACCTTTGCTATCTGTCAGGTCTACCAAGTCGTCTACCATACCCGTACCGATAACCAATGCATTGGTAATAGTAGCCTTCGCACCACGGCGAATCTTGATAGCGTCTACCATTTCGGCTGCTTCAGACAAGTTTTCGATAG
>ERZ779874.3143-NODE-3143-length-12728-cov-10.920619_pt1 | contig 12728 bp, 9 predicted proteins | sample MGYA00511031_ERZ779874 | MGnify/ENA primary metagenome ERZ779874 (study PRJEB29588, sample SAMEA2156850) | human gut metagenome | biome: human gut; feature: human-associated habitat; material: faeces | place: Denmark | collected 2008/2010 ...
CACTGACATTGAAGGAAGCGGGCTTTTTTGTTTCCGTTGTCAATGCGATGCTGATTCACAATTTGATATTGACAATATCATTTCGTAAGAGATCAGCTTACTGTTTGTGTTGTAGTTGGTTCATTGCAGTTTCAGCTTACAACAAAAAATGAGATAGACAACCCCTCTCGGGGAAGTCTATCTCATTTTTTTCGTTGGGGCTATTTTGCAATGGCCCCTTCATTTTTGCTTGCTTCCGGTGAAAGCTGCGGCGCGGGAATGTTCCATTCAGCGGGCCTTCTTGGGGCCGCTTTCGTCCGGGGCGCTGCCGCTGCCGGAGTTCAGGATCGCCACGAACTGCTGCAGCTGCTTGAGGGAGCTGACCCCCAGCTTTTCGTAGATGTTCTTGTTGTGGAAGCGCAGGGTGCTGTCCTTGATGTCCAGCTGCTCCACGATCTCCCGGGTGCGCAGCCCGGCGGCGTAGCCGTCAAAGATGCGGCGTTCGGTCTTGGTCAGGGTGGGGATGCCCGCCACAAAGGTCTGGAAGGCATCGGGCACCGACTCGTTGCGGCACACGTCTGCCAGCCGGGAAAGCTCGGTCTGCATCTGCTGGCGTTCCATCTGCAGCTCGTCCATCCGCCGCCGGGACTCCCGCCGGTCTTCCTCAAGCTGCCGGAACGCAGGCGAAAGGATGTGCCGGTGGAAGTAGATGCAGCAGAATACCACAAAAAAGGTGATGAACAGGCCGATCAGCAGCATTTGCAGATCGCCGGACAAGACCAGACGCTGGTAGTCGGCCATGGGGATGCAGACAGCCAGCCGGTAGGACTGTTTCTCGTTCAGGCGGCAGATCTCCGTGATGCCCGCATAGGCGCCGTCGGCACCGATCAACTGGGTCAGCCCACCGCCCATGCTGCGCAGCACCAGCGTATCCCGGAGGGCATGGTAGTAGCCATCGGTGGTGCCGCTGCTGAGAGCGGCTCCGGCGCTCAGCTCGCTGCCCGCCGGGGCAAGAAGGCAGCTCAGACGATCAAAGCCTGTGGGCTGGGCAAAGCTCTGCTTGAAGTAGCTCTCACTGATCTCAAAGCCGCACAGCCCGTACATTGTGCCGTCCTGTCCCCGCAGGGGCAACACGAACAGCTGCACCTCCTCTGAGGTGCCGGGAATGCTGAACCGCTCGGTCAGTGTATAAGACTGGTACAGCGGGGTGTCGCTGGGGGTCATCCAGCGGTCGTAGTCCGGGAACTGGTCGGTCTGGAACTCCATGCGCCATTTGCGGTGGGGCATCACGCTGTGGGTCTTGCCCACCTCCGCACTGCCCCGGTAGAGCAACAGGGGCACAGTGGGGGTGTCGGCCCCGCTTTTCTGCACATACAGCCCGGCGCGGGAATGCCCGGCACCCTCCATGCGGGTGTTGACGGTGGAATCCAGCAGCACAAAGGCTCCGGAACAGCTGCTCTGGCGCAGCGTGCGGCAGAGCGGCTCGATCATTTCCTCTTCCAGCGCGTTCAGCACTTCGGGGGAATCGTTCAGCTGGTCAAAGGTCATCTCCCGGCTGGCAAGCTGCCTGTCTACAAGGCTGCCCATATCTTCGGAAAGGTTCACGCCCATGATCGCTAGTTGGTCAAAATAGCGTTCCATATCGTTCTGGAACACCGAAAACTGGATCTCCATGCTGCGGGTGATGTCCTTTTTGGTGTTGTGCAGACTGGCAAACAGGAACAGCGCCGCACCAAAGGTCAGCACCAGCAGCACCACCAGAAGCAGGCTGGGCCACAGCAGCCGGGAGCTCATGGAACTCTGGCGGATCTTCTCACGTTGCCGGGCAAAAAAGTGCATCAAAGTCCCTCCTTTCCGGCTGAGCGGCAGACTCAGGCATTGTCACACAGCAGCTGCCATGTCTCCTCGGTCAGAGCCTCCAGCGTTTCGCCATTGGCCAGACGCCGGGGGTAGTCCTTCTGACGCTGGCGCAGACTGTCGTAGAAGGTTTTCGCCTTGGCATGATATCCCACGATACCCGGCTCTGACACCGGGGTATTCTGGATGCGCATCTCGTTGTAAACATCGTACAGCCGCTGATAGCTCGGTTGCTCGAACGGATAGTCCGCAATGGCATCAAAGGCATCACGAGACACCGGCATATACCCGGTATCGGCGGCAAATTCCAGATTGCGCTGCTGTTCAGTGAGCCAGCGCAGGAACACCGCAGCGGCTTCGGCCTTCTGGTCGGTAGTCTTAAAGGCGCACAGGCCCACACCGGCCTGCGGCATCAGGGGCGTGGTGGTGCCGGCGGCGTGGGGCAGGGGAGCCAGCATCAGGTCGGTGGGCTCGGTGGTGTTGTCCGGGTAGGTGACGACATCGTTGTAATAGAGGATGGCCGCAGAGCTGCCAAGGCCCGCCAGCGTCTCGCCGGTCATCACCTGCGTGTTGGAGTACAGGTCCGAGATCAGAATATCGCCCTGCACCAGCGCCCGGGCAAACTCCATCCACGAAGCGCGGAAGGTCTCGTTGGTCAGATCGTACCAGCTGCCCTTGTACAGCTCGCCGCTGCCCTGCTCCAGCGCGTTCAGCTCCACCAGACGCAGGGGGTAGTCCAGCGCGCAGAAGGGCTTGCCCTGCGACCACTGCCGGTAGGCACCCGCCATTTCAAAAAAGCCGTCCCATGTGGCAAGGGTGGAAAGCTGCGCCCCGGTGTCCGCCGCAAACCGGGCGTACTGGGAGCCGTTCAAAAAGATGAGCTGGGTGGATTTGGACACCGGGAACACCACCTGCCGCCCGTCAATGATGCCGTCCTGCACAAAGCCGGGCACATAGGCCGCCATGTCCTCGGCGGTGAACCAGTCGTTCCAGTCCACAAGGGTCTCGATGCCCAGCGCACTGGCATCTGAAGCGTGGGCCGAGAACAGATCCGGCAGGTCCAGCGCACCGGGCTTGTCGGCCTTGGCATCCTGCAGCTGACTGCCAATGGCGGCGCTGTTGGTCATGTTGGTCACGTTGAGCAGGATGCCCTTCTCCTTTCCCACCGTATCGTTGAACTCGGTGAGCAGGCGGTTCATGGGCGAGTCGGCCTGTTCGCCGTACACATGCCAGATGCTGAGCATGGTGGGGTCCTTGGGCGAGAGCAGGGTCTTGCTGCCGCCGCAGCCCGCAAGGACCAGACCGGGGAGAACTGCCGCAAGCTTCAAAAATGTCCTTCGTTCCATGTTCGTGATTCCTTTCCACACATTGCAGCCAGAGGGGGAAAACCAGCACAAGAAGGGCCGCAGTTCCCTGTTTTGGCGGAAAACCGCCTCCAAATCCCCCCAATTTTTGGCTTTTTGGGGGGATTCCTTACGGGGAAGGCCCAAAATCCCCAAAATTTATTTTCAAATTGCCCCCCAAAAACGGATTTTTTAGGGGGGCAATTTTCTCTTGAGTATGATACAGTACAGACAGAAGATTTCCCATGCCGGGTGCGGGGTGCCCGTTGTTATGCACAAGGCATCTCAACAAGTACCAACAGATTCTATCTATAAGGATAGCACAAGATGAGACAGACCGCAAGTGCAGAGAACGCCCCAGAGCCCGAAGCCCCACCCTCAAAAAACAGAGGGAGCAAAGAAAGGAGCACCCTATGAAGGAGACAAAACACCGCAGTGCCCGGTGGGTCCTTGGCGTATGGGCGCTGGTGCTGGCTGCGGCCCTGCTGCTGGCAGGGTGCGGCGGTGCATCGGACGCCGCTGCTCCCGCAGGCCCCAGCGCCGCTGCCGACCAAAGCTCCGACAATAGCCGGAGCACCCCCGGCGCGGTGGCGCAGGCCGCCCAGACAGACCGCATCACCGACCAGTTCGCGCTGGAAAAGAACGTTTCGGGCGTGTGGGGGCAAGACGCGGTGCAGTACATTTCCGTCCATGTGCCCAAGCTGGAATGCGGCAGCCCGGATGCTGTAAGCCTGAACAAGGAGCTTGCCGCCATTTATGCAGCGGATTTCCGGGAATATGAGGCCTACGAGGAGGCCGGGCAGCCGGGCGGCGAGTACCCGCAGATCGGTGTGGGCTGGGATGCCTACTGGTACGGCGACTGCGTCAGTCTGGTGGTGCGCAGCCGCTATGACGGCACCGCCCCGTGGCGTTACAGCGGCTGGTGCTTCGATTTTGCCAGCGGCCGGCAGCTCACCTTGGCCGAGATGCTGCAGCGGATGGGGCTGGACCCGGACGAAGTGCAGCAGCAGGTGCAGCGGCAGGCCATGCAGACCTTTGACCGGGAGATGGCGCAGGGTGCGTACTACGAGAGCCTGCGTCTCGGCGGAGAGCTTTCGCAAATGCGGATGGATACGCTGGAATACAATGAACTGGAAAACCTTTGCCTGCTTTTGCCGGAGCAAAATCAGCTGGTGCTCCGGGGCAGATACAGCTCCGCGTCCGAAGAGAGATGGCAGCAGCTGGATATGGAGATCCCGCTGCAGACCGCTGCCCAGCCGCAGGCGCAGCCGGTGCTGACTGACACCTTCGACGGCGTGCAGGTGCAGCTGAAGGGAACGCAGGCCACCATCACCCTGAGCCCTGCACCCAAGACCGCTACTTGGGACACCGAGCTCAACCTCCGGCTGGAACAGGCGCGCACCTACCCGATCCTTGGCTCTTACAATGAATATGTGGACGTGTGCATCGGTCAGCAAACCGACTCGGTCTTCCACCCGGTGGTCTATCTGCTGACCAAAGACGGCGTGGTGGAGTATGTCGATGTGCTGCGCTGCCTTCTGTTCGGAAACGCCATGATCTGTCAGGACCCCATCTACATTGCCAACAACGGCGTGTCGCTGGAGCGCAGCGGTAATAGCAAGGTGAACCTGCGCCGGAAGGATGGCTCTGTGTTGGAGCTGGCCGACCTGTCGTCAGAGTGGAGTGTGCAGGATATCCCTTATTCCATCACCGGCTCCTTCAACTGCACCAACGGAAACTGGCTGGAGCTTAGCGGCGACGGCATCGTCCGGTTGGGCGTTCAGAACAACCGCCGCATCGAGCAGGGCGACGCCGCGTATCTGGGCGTGGTGCCGGAGGGCGTAGTGCTGGCCATCTTTACCGACACGGGGCTCGACTTTGTGGCGGCGTTTAAGATGGACCTGTACAACAACCTGACCATGACCATGATCGACGGGCAGAACCCCTTTGCCGAGGGGGAGACCCAGCTGCAAATGACCTACAGCTACGGCTGAGAAAACAAGGAGAACGACCATGAAACACAAACGCCTTACCGCGCTGGTGCTGGCTGCCGCGCTGGTGCTGGCCGGGTGCGGCGGCACAAAAAGCAGCTCCGGCTCCGCTGCCGCCAGCCAGAGCACCGGCAGCAGCCAGAATGCCCCGACGCTTGCAACCCAAAAGGAACGTATCACGGAGCAGTTCACGCTGGAAAAGACCATCCGGCAGTACGAATGGGACAGCGCACAGAAGCTGACCATCCATGTGCCGCAGCTTGTGTGCGACAGCCCGGATGCTGAATCTATCAATGATGAACTTGCCGCCAGGTATGCAGCGGAATATCGGGATTATGAAAGCTGCCCGCAGGCTGAGGTATCGCAGGACGAATGGTGCCCGCAGATCTACATCGACTGGGACGCCTATTGGTACGGCGACTGCGTAAGCCTTGTGGTGAGCAGCTACTACGGCGGTACAGACCCCATCTATACTCAGGGCTGGTGCTTCGATTTTGCCACCGGGCACAAGCTTTCGGTCACCGAGCTGCTCATGCGCATGGGCCTGGACCCGGACGAGACGCAGCTTGCGGTGTACCGCGCTGCCATACAGACTTTTGACCGCAAGATGGTGCAGCAGGAATATTACGACTCCCTGCGGGAAAGCGGCATGCTCTCCGGGATGCGCGCCGATACCCTGCGGGACAACGGGCTGGAAAACCTGACCGTGCTGCTGAAAAACGAAAATACCGTCACCCTTGTTGCCGGATACCACACCACCGCCGGCAGCGGCTGGCGGCCGCTGGAGGTGGAGTTCCCGCTGACCCCCGCCGCCCCTGCCAAAACGCCGGTGCTTACCGACACCTACGGAAGCGTTTCGGTGCTGCTGGATGGCGACACCCGCACCGTTACCATCAAACGCACCCCAGAGATCATCGCATGGGCAGAGGATTATGGTATCCGTCTGGACGGCGATGTCACCCTGCCCATCCGCAATGCCTATCATAATTATGTAGATGTGTGCATCGGCGAGCTGGGCGCGTCCTTCCATCCCGTGGTCTACCTGCTTACCGAGGACGGTTTTGTGGAGTACGTGGATGTGCTGCGCTGCCTGCTGTATGGCCAGAGCCTGTTCTGTGCCGACCCCATCTATATTGCCAACAACGGCACTGCGCTGGCGCTGCGGGACGCCGAGGTCAGCCTGCTGTGTGCAGACGGTACGGAAACAGAGCTTGCCCCCCTGACCGCTGAGTGGAACAGCCCGCAGCAGGTAGATTCCACCGGCAGCTTCAGCCTTGGGGAAGGGGAGGACTGGTGCTGGCTGGACCTGGATTCAGGCGGCGGCTGCCAGCTGGCTACCCACAACAACCGCTATTTCTATCAGGGTGCTGTCACCTATCTGGGCGCTACCCCGGATGGTACCGCGCTGGGCTTCTCTCTTATCCGCGACACCGAAAACGGCCCGGAATGGGTTGCGTTCAGCGCTGCATTGAAGCTTGATTATCGCATTGATTGCCTGATCCTTACCCCCCTGAGCGGGCAGAACCCCTTGACGAACGAAACGGTCCCGCTGGTGCTGACCCACAGCTACGGCTGATAAACGAGCAGGAGGTGCAAGATGAAACACCTGGCACTGTGCGGCGCGCTGGCGGCTTTGCTGGCGGCGCTGCTGGCAGGCTGCGGGGCAAAGACCGCAGCCTCTGCCCGCCCGGCTGGCAGCCGGGAACTGAAATCGACCCCGCCGGATTCCATGCACGCCACCGCGGCGATCACCGAGCAGTACACCCTTGAAAAGGTGGTGCAGGCGGAAAACGGCGGCAAGGTCCGGCTGAACATCCATCTGCCCCGGCTGGAAAGCGACAGCGCCGACGCCGCCCGCATCAACGCCGAGATCGCCCGCTACTACGAATACGATGTGCAGGAGTACGCAGACTGCCCGGAGGCAGCCGACCCGGAATCGTGGGACTTCTGCATGGAGATGAACTGGAACGCCAGCTGGTACGGCGACTGCGTCAGCCTTGTGGTCAGCAGCAGCTACGGAGGTACCGGTGCCCCCTTCTACGACGGCTGGTGCTTCGATTTTGCCAGCGGAAACCAGCTGACCGTCACCCAGATGCTGCAGCGCATTGGTGCAGACCCCGTTGCGCTGGAAGAGGCGCTTTACCGCGACGTGAAGCGCCGGGATGAGCTGGACCGTCAAGCCGCCATCGAGAGAGGACTGCTGCCCACCGGCAGCCTGAAAGAGGGAAACACCGCATGGTGGACTTCGCTGGACGAGCTGCCTTTTTCGCTGGACGGTAAGGGGAACATTTCCTTCGTGGTCCACAGGTTCAGCGCAGTCCGGGAACAGTATGTGAACGATGTCCCGGTCATCCCACTGGATGCACAGCCGCTGCCACCGGACTGGGAGTGGCAGGTGCTGGCCGAGTGGATGGCAGTCACGGCGGTGACGCAGGGTGAAAGCTATGCCCCCGCCGACCGCAACGAAAGCTGCACCCTGCGGCTGGAACAGACCGAGATCACCGGCACGGTGACCGTCTCCTTCATCCGGGAAACATACGTCAGCCCGCAGATCCAGTCCGCTGCCGAGACCCGCACCGGAGAGCTGAATGCCGGCGCTGTGACCGGCTGGGACGGGGAAAAAAGTCAGGGCTGGAACCTGACATGCCTCAGCGAGGACGGCAGAAGCCGCTGGACCATCTCCAGGATGGAGGACGGTTCTTTGCTGATGCAGTCCACCGGCCTCAAAAAGGGCAGTGAGGTCTGGTACGTTTTTCAGCGCACCGAGGCATGGGACGACATCGGCTTCACCGCCATCCCCCGCAGGCTGTGGGGCACTTACCGCGCCGGAGACGAGTCTGCAAAGGGGATCCGCTGGATGACCTTCCTGCCGGACGGCAGCTGCTGTATGAGCGTGGAATGGGACGGGTGGAGCGGCATTCTGACCGGCACCGCAGAGGGAACGCAGGGCCGTACCGAGGACGGCACCGAGCTGCATTTTACATTGACCGATCAGAACGGCAAGCCGTGCGAGTTCTGGGCCATTCTGCTGAACGATGACGGCAGCCCCAGCGGCTGCAGCCTGAAATACCGCGCCGGAGAAGTGCTGTTTGACCGGGATACGCGTCCCATTTACTGGAAAAACGACTCCCCGGATCGAACCCCTGTACCGTGATTGAAACCGAACGCAATGCGATGACAAAGCGTTGTCGCTTACACCAAACAAATAACAGGAGGAAATTACTATGGGTCTTATCAAAGCAGGTATGGGCGCACTGGGCGGAACCCTTGCAGACCAGTGGAAGGAATTTTTCTACTGCGATTCTCTGGACAAGGATGTGCTGATGGTCAAGGGCCAGAAGCGCACCTCCCGCCGCAGCTCCAACAACGGCGAGGACAACATCATCACCAACGGCAGCGGCATCGCCGTGGCAGACGGACAGTGCATGCTCATCGTGGAGCAGGGCCGCGTGGTGGAGGTGTGCGCTGAGCCGGGCGAGTTCACCTTCGATGCTTCTACCGAGCCAAGCGTTTTTACCGGCAACTTCGGCGACAGTCTGGCGGAAACATTCCTGACCGTGGCCAAGCGCTTTACTTACGGCGGCGACACCGGCAAGGATCAGCGCGTGTACTACATCAACACCAAGGAGCTGGGCGAGATCCTGTACGGCACCGCCACCCCCATCCCCTTCCGGGTGGTGGTCAGCGAGGAGCGGGGCTACAAGCTCTCGGTGAACCTGCGGTGCAACGGCAGCTTCACCTGCCGCATCTGCGACCCGCTGCTGTTCTACACCAACGTGTGCAGCAACGTCTCCACCCAGTATGACGCATCCGAGATCGCACCCCGGCTGAAGAGCGAGCTGATGAACGCCCTGCAGCCTGCCCTTGCCACCCTTTCGGCAAACAAGGTGCAGTATTACGAGATCCCCGCCCACACGCTGGAGATCTCCGAGGCGCTCAACGAGCAGCTGTCCAGCGTCTGGCGCAAAAAGCGCGGCATTGAAGTGTTCTCCTTCAACATCAACTCCCTGTCCATCCCGGAGGAGCAGCAGAAGAAGATCACCGAGTGGGAAGAGAACGCCATGACCACCGACCCCACCACCGCTGCCGCCCGTCTGGTGGGTGGTCAGATCGACGCCATGAAGACCGCCGCCGGCAACACCGCCGGTGCTATGACCGGCTTTATGGGCATGGGCATGGCAACTGGTGCAAACGGCATGAACGCCCAGAGCCTGTTCGCCATGGGGCAGCAGCCCGCAGCACCCCAGCAGCAGACTTCTGCCGCCGACAGCTGGAAGTGCAGTTGCGGCGCTATCGCCACCGGCAAGTTCTGCCCGGAATGTGGCAGCAAAAAGCCGGAGCCGAAGCCTGCAGACAGCTGGAAGTGCAGCTGCGGTGCCACCGTTACCGGCAAATTCTGCCCGGAGTGCGGCAAGCCCCGCCCGGCGGCAGCAGAGGGCTGGACTTGCAGCTGCGGCGCGGTGAACAAGGGCAAGTTCTGCTCCGAGTGCGGCAAACCCAAGCCCACCGGTACGCCCAAGTATAAGTGCGACAAGTGCGGCTGGGAACCGGCAGACCCTGCACACCCGCCCAAGTTCTGCCCGGAGTGCGGCGACCCCTTTGACGAGAACGACCGCAGCTAAGCCCGCTGCACAATAACTGAACACACTGCGGGGCAGGGAAGGAAAGTCAATAAGTCCCTGCCCCGCAGATTATAATAGGAGGAAACGCTATGGCAGGAATGCTGGAATATAAGTGCCCCTGCTGCGATGGTGCGATCAAATTTGACAGCACCACCCAGAAGATGAAATGCCCCTACTGTGACACCGAGTTTGAGGTGGACGCACTGAAGGGCTACGATGAGGACCTGAAAGACCAAAAGCCCAGCGAGATAAACTGGGCCACCCCCGGCGGCAGCTGGGCAGAGGGCGAGACCGCCGGTCTGCATACTTATGTCTGCAAGAGCTGCGGCGGCGAGATCGTGGGCGACGACACCATGGCAGCCTCGGCCTGCCCCTTCTGCGGCAACCCCATCGTTCTGACCGGACAGTTTGCCGGAGACCTGCGCCCCGACCTCATCATCCCCTTCAAGCTGGATAAAAAAGCGGCGAAGGAAAAGCTGCAGGAGCACCTCAAGGGCAAGACCCTGCTGCCCAAGGTGTTCCGCAGCCAGAACCACATCGACGAGATCAAGGGCGTGTATGTGCCCTTCTGGCTCTTCGACAGCGACGCCGACGCTCAGCTGCGGTTCACCGCCACCCGGACCCGCTGCTGGTCGGACAGCAAATACGACTATACCGAGACCAACTACTACTCCGTCCGGCGGGACGGCGTGCTGGGCTTTGACGCGGTTCCGGTGGACGGCTCCTCCAAGATGGCAGACGACCTGATGGAATCCATCGAGCCGTTTACCATGCAGGATGCCGTGCCCTTCAAGACAGCGTATCTGGCGGGCTATGTGGCCGATAAGTACGATGTGGACGCCCAAAAGAGCATCCAGCGCGCCAACGAGCGTATCCGTCAGTCCACCGAGGACGCCTTTACCCAGACCGTTACCGGCTACGACTCCGTGAAAATGGAAAACAGCAGCATCCAGCTGCACGGCGGCAAGGCAAAGTATGCCCTGTTCCCGGTGTGGGTGCTGAGCACCAGCTGGCAGGGCAACAACTACATTTTTGCCATGAACGGCCAGACCGGCAAGTTTGTGGGCAACCTGCCGGTGGATAAGGTCGCCGCCCGCAAGTGGACGCTGGGACTTACGGCAGCCGTCGGTGCAGCATCCTATGCGGTGATGTGGCTGCTGTGGCTGGCCGGGATTCTGTAAAGGAGGGACGGAAGATGAAAAAGACTGTTACCCCACTGCGCTCCCTCTGTGCCGCGCTGGCAGCACTGGTGCTGCTGGTCGCGCTGGCCGCACCGGCCTTTGCCGCAGACGGCTTTGCCGACCTGTATTACCGCATGAACGACAGCGCAGAAGTTCTGACCGAGGACGAGGACGGCGAGCTGGAAGCTTCGCTGGAGGAACTGAGCGTCCGCCAGAGCTTTGATGTGATCATTGCTACCATCGACTCGCTGGAAAGCGAGGGCTGCACCAGCATGGAGGAATATGCCGATGACCTGTACGATTACTGCCAGTTCGGCTACGGTGAAAACCGGGACGGCGTGCTGCTGCTGGTGAGCATAGGCGACCGCAAATGGCATATCTCCACCTGCGGCTACGGCATTACCGCCTTTACGGATGCCGGCATCCAGTACCTTGGCGAGCAGATGACCCCCGATATGGCAGACGGCGATTACGCCGCCGCCTTCCGCACCTTTATCCAGTGGACGGATGCGTATGTTACCGCCGCCCGCGAAGGCCACCCCTACGATGTGGACAACATGCCCAAGGAGCCGTTCTCGATCGTGTATCTGGGCGTGGCGCTGGTCATTGGCCTGATCACGGCACTGATCGTGACCGGCGTGATGAAGAGCCGGCTCAAGAGCGTGGCACCGCAGCGGGACGCAACCAGCTATGTGCGGCAGGGCAGCATGAAGCTGACTAACCAGCGGGATCTGTATCTGTACCGTGAGGTCCACCGCACCGAGCGGCCGAAGGAGTCCAGCTCCAGCGACTCCGGCGGCAGCTCCACTCACACCTCCTCCAGCGGCTCCACCCACGGCGGCGGAGGCGGTTCGTTCTGAAAACGTTCCCCGCAAGATAAAAGCTCAAAAACCGATCCGCAGCAGCCGGACGCCCCCGCGCACCGGCAACCGCTGCGGATCGGTTTTTACTTTTCTGCCGCCCGACATAAACGACTGATTTTTTCTGCGCCTTTAGGGCTATACTTCCAGTGCAGACGATTTTATATGCAGCAAGGAGCAGACACATGGGCATTTGGGAAAATCTGGGCATGGGCGGTTACCGGGGCTTTTCGCGCCCGGCAGCGCGGCTGTTGCAGCAGGCGGTGCAGCTGGCGGTGGATTTCACCCTGCGGTGCATCGAAGTGACCCGCACCGACCCCCGGGCGGCATGGTACGGCGTAGAATTCGAGCGGGCGCTGCCCATGCTGACAGAGCGTGCGAAGGCGCTGGAGCCGTCAACACCCTGAGAACGAAAAACGTATACGTATAAAAGGAAAATGAAAGAGGAGGAGCATCATGTCTTTTGAACTGCCCGTGTACCACCATCCCGATTTTGCCCAGCCCTGCTTTACCGCCGCGCCGGACGCCCGGTGGCAGGCGGCGGAGCGGGACGGCATAGCCCCCGAGGATTTGCCCATGATTTTCGAGCGGTTCTACAAGACGGACAAATCCCGCAGCCGGGAATACGGCGGCGTGGGCTTGGGGCTTTCGCTGGTGTGGGAGATCGTCAAGCTCCACGGCGGCGAGCTGAACATCGACTTCGACACCGACAAGCTCGAGCAGGACTATGGCAAGCAGATCACCACCCGCTTCAAAAAGCAGATGAAAAACCTCAAGGACGACACCTTCGGCCTGAGCAGCCTGACCGCCAGCCTGTATGACGGCTACGAGGCTGACCTTTTCGCCGACCATCATCTCCGTAAGCGAAAGCTCGGTCGCATCAGAGGTCGGAACA
>ERZ779874.3160-NODE-3160-length-12689-cov-10.653871_pt1 | contig 12689 bp, 10 predicted proteins | sample MGYA00511031_ERZ779874 | MGnify/ENA primary metagenome ERZ779874 (study PRJEB29588, sample SAMEA2156850) | human gut metagenome | biome: human gut; feature: human-associated habitat; material: faeces | place: Denmark | collected 2008/2010 ...
CTGCGCCAGGCGCCGTGCGACCAGGGGCCGATGACGAGTCGGCACGTCGTTGCGGGGCTCTGGCTGCGGATGGTCCGGTAGAGGTTCCATGTGCCGTAGCAGTCCTCGGCGTCGTAGGTGCCGCCGACAATCAGCACCGCGGGGCGGATGTCGCGGCAGCGTTGCCGCACGTCGCGCGCCTGCCACCAGGCGTCGTAGTCGGGATGGGCGGCCATCTCCTCCCAGAAGGGGGTGGGCGGCAGCATCCGGCTGAGGCTGTCGAGCGTGGCGATGCGCAGGAAGAATTCATATTCGGTCATCCCTTCGGGGCAGGTCGGCTGCCCTCTCGAGGGCATGCGCTCGGCCGGGGTATGCTTCCCGGGGCGGCTCATGCCGGGGATGAAGCGGTAGGAGTCGGTGAGCATCAACACGCCGTTGTGGTGCGTGTCGTCGCCCATGAACCAGTCGACCACGGGGGCCTGCGGCGAGACGGCACGCACGGCGGGATGACCGCACAGGGCGCCCATCAGTGCGTAGAAGCCCGGATAGGAGCTGCCGGCAAAGCCCACGCGGCCGTTGTTGTGCGGCACATGACAGACGAGCCACTCCACCGTGTCGTAGCTGTCGGTCGTCTCGTCGACAGCGCCCTTGCCGGCGGCGGGACGGACGTTGACAAACTCCCCTTCGCTCATGTAGCGCCCCCGCACGTCCTGCAGGACGAGGATGTAGCCCCGGTCGAGGTAGGTGCGCAGATAGCCCTCCTCGAGCGACGAGGGGAAGCGCCCGGGGCCGTAGGGGGCGCAACCGTAGGGGGTGCGGAAGATGAGGATGGGGGCCGGTTCGGCGCTGCGCGGCGCGTAGACGGTCGTGTGGAGCCGTACGCCGTCGCGCATGGCGATGCGGTGTTCGGTTTTGGTGCAGAGGCTGTCGAGCGGCTGGGCCGGGGCGATGCGGAGTGCGGCCAGCGCGACGAGCAGCAGCGGTATGAATCGTTTCATCGGAGCGTAGGATGGTTCAAACAGTGGTGAAAGGTAGCAAAAAATAGATGAAAGCGGCAAAAAATGGAGCGAAAAGAGGCAACAGTCGCGAAAAAGACGTATTTTTGTTTGTCTTTTCAACCCATCCCTACAACCTGACTTTGTCATGAAAAAATCGCTGCTTCTGCTCTTTCTGCTACTGCTCTTTGCCCCCGGCGGGGCCCGCCGAATCCCGCCCGCGCGAGGTGGTTGAGGCCGAGCAGGTGATTCGCCGCACGTTCGGCCGCCTGCCCGAAGAGCTCCGTCTGGTTCTGACCGCACCCGACGCCTCGGGCTGCGACGGCTATGCCGTGAGCGTCGACGACGGGCTGCTCCGCATCGAGGGGAGCAGCTGCGTGGCCCTCTGCCGCGGATTCTACGACTACATCCTCTCGCATGGATACGGCGTGGCCAACTGGTCGGGCAACCGCCTCGAACTGCCCGACCGTCTGCCCGACATGAAGCGGCGCGAGACCCGTTCGCCCTTCCGCCACCACCTCTATATGAATGTATGCACCTTCGGCTATACGACCCCCTTCTGGGACTGGAAGCGGTGGGAGCAGGAGCTCGACTGGATGGCACTCCACGGCTTCGACATGCCGCTGGCACCGGTGGCCACTGAGGCCATCCTGGCGCGCGTATGGCGCAAAATGGGGCTCACGCAGGAGGAAATCGACGCCTACTTCACCGGTCCGGCCCACATGCCCTGGATGCGCATGGGCAACATGACGGGGCTCGACGGCGCCCCCTCGCAGGAGTGGCACGAGCGGCAAATCGAGCTGCAGCACCGGATTCTGGAGCGCATGCGGGCGCTGGGCATGAAGCCCGTCTTCCAGGGCTTTGCCGGCTTCGTGCCCGACGGCATGCGGCGCCTCTACCCCGACCTGGCGCTGACCCGTACCCGCTGGTCGGGATTCGAGAGCAACCTCCTCTCGCCGCTCGACACGCGCTTTGTCGAAATCGGCGCGGCCTTTGTCCGCGAATGGGAGCGGGAGTTCGGCCCGGGCAAATACTATCTGGTCGACTGCTTCAACGAGCTGGACGTCCCCTTCGGCAAGAAGGGTTCCGACGAGCGTGCAGAGACGTTGCGCCGCTACGCGCGGACGGTCTACAGCTCGCTCTCCGAGGCGAATCCCGACGCCGTGTGGATGATGCAGGGGTGGATGTTCGGCTACCAGCGCACCATCTGGGACCCCCACAGCGTCGAGGCGCTGCTGAGCGGCGTTCCCGACGGGCGGTTGTGCATCATCGACCTTGCGGTCGACTTCAACGACTACGTCTGGCGTTCGGAGAGGAGCTGGGACTACTATTCGGGCCTCTACGGCAAGGAGTGGATATACAGCACGGTGCCCAACTTCGGCGGCCGCTCGGCGCTGACGGGCGTGCTCGACTTCTACGCCAACGGCCACCTCGGGGCGCTCGCCTCGCGCAACCGGGGCGAACTGGTCGGTTACGGCACCTCGCCCGAAGGAGTCGAGAACAACGAGGCGGTCTACGAGGTGATTTCCGCCGCCGGATGGAGCTTCCGCCGCATCGACGTGCTGCGGCTGCTGCACGACTATTCGCGGGCCCGCTACGGCAAGTCGGTGCGGGGCGTCGACCGCTTCTGGCGCGGCATGCTCGGCCTACGGCGAGTTTACCAACAACGCCCGCTTCCGCTGGCAGCTGCGGCCGCTCTCGCGCCGCATGGCGACGATGGGGGTCAACGAACATTATTTCGAAGCCATCGAGGAGTTCCTCGGCGCGGCTTCCGAACTGGGCAAAGCGCCCAACTACCGCACCGATGCCATTCAGTATGCGGCCTTCTACCTCGCCGGCAAGGCCGATATCCTGCTCGATGCCGCCGTGTGGGCCGCCATGCACGGTGAGACGGAACAGGCAGCCCGCTGCGAGCGGCGCTTCCTCGCCCTGCTGCGCGAAGCTGACCGCCTGCTGGCCTCGCATCCCCTGTTGAGGCTGGAGCGCTGGAATGAGCAGGCTCGTGCGGCGGGCTGTTCGGAGGAGGAGCGCGACCGCTTCGTGCGCGAGCAGCGGCGCCTCATCTCCGTTTGGGGCGGCCCGTCGCTGAGCGACTATTCGGCCCGCATCTGGTCGGGCCCCATCCGCGACTTCTACATTCCGCGCTGGCGTAACTTCTTTGCGGCGCTCAACGAGGGGCGCAGCTTCGACTTTCGTTCGTGGGACGAGGGGTGGCACCAAACCGACACTCTTTCGCGCGTGAAGCCCTTTGCTGAGCCGCTTACGGCGGCCTGCAAGCTGGTCGAAGCGACCCGCGACATCTCGCCCGAGATGGTGCAGCGCCCCGAGCGGGCGGTCTGCTGCTGGCTGCCCTTCGACTTTGCGCAGGAGCGCACCCGGGTCTCCTTCACCATCGGACACGAGGAGTTCCGCCGCATGCGGGGGCTGCGCTTCACCACGCTGCGTGGCTCCGAGCCGGTGACGCTCGAAAAGCTCCGCATCACGGCCAGCCGCCACTGCTGGGCCGAACAGGAGCCCGCGCTGCGGCTTGAGCCGGGCAGCGACGGCGTGACGCTCCGTGTGGAGAAGCGCGACGTGGAGGCCCCTCAGGCCAAGGAGTTCACCGTGACGCTCACGCTGCACGGCCGTCCGGCTGCCGACAACTATACGGCTGTAGAGCTGCTCTACTGACCTTCCGCCGGCCGCCGCTCTTATCCGTCCTCGTTTTGCCGGGCTTCGTCCCTCGCTCCTTGCGGCCGGAAAGTTGCACGGCGTGAAAATAAAACGTATTTTTGCGGCGCAAATCCATCGAATACCGAATTTTCGTATGCTCAGAGCCGGACATGTTCAGCAACTCACCGTGAGCCGCATCTCGGAACACGGACTTTTTCTGGCGGACGAGGAACAGCAGGAGGTGCTGCTGCCCAACCGCTATGTTTCGCTTGCCGACAAGGTCGGCGACACGAAGGAGGTCTTTGTCTACCACGACTCCGAGGACCGGCTCGTCGCAACGACCGAAACGCCTCTGCTCAAGGTCGGTGAGGCGGGTTACCTCAAGGTGGTTGACAAGACCGAACACGGCGCCTTCCTCGACTGGGGACTCTACGGCAAGGACCTCTTCCTGCCGAACCGCAACCAGCAGGGGGGCGTGCTTCCGGGACGGAGCTATATCGTCTACCTCTACGAGGACAACATCACGGGCCGCTGCGTGGCGACCATGAAGCTCAAGGGCTTCATCAACAACGATATCATCACCGTGGCTCCCCGCCAGGCGGTCGAGCTGCTCGTTGCCTCGGAGAGCCCCATCGGCTACCGGGGCATCGTGGCCAACCGCCACTGGGGCATGCTCTACCGCAACCAGCTGTTCCGTTCGGTGTCCATCGGCGAGCGGCTGCAGGGCTACGTCAGCCGCATCACCGACGACAACCGCATTGACGTGAGCCTGCAGCAGACGGGGCTGGCCCAGGTGAAGAGCTCGGCCGAGACGCTGTTGGCGCTGCTGCACGACAACGGCGGCTTCCTGCCGCTCAACGATGCGAGCGCACCCGAGGAGGTGGCCGCCCGCACGCAGATGAGCAAGAAGGTCTTCAAGCGTTCGCTGGGCATGTTGCTCAAGCGCGGCGAGGTGGAGATGACGGAACAGGGAATCAAACTGCGCAAGGGAAAATGAGCCGAATCAATACCGCGGAACGGGTCTCGCGCGAGACCTCGGACAACTTTGTCTTCCAGCGCTCGCTGCTGGCCTACCACGCCGCCGCGGAGCGCGTTGGCGGCGACACGCTCGAAATCGGCACCGGTTCGGGCTACGGCATCGAGGTCATTGCTCCCCGTGTCGACCGTTTCGTGACGCTCGACAAGCATGTTCCGGCGCCCGAACTGCTGCAGGTGCCCAACGTGGAGTTCCGCCGGGCGACGGTTCCTCCTCTGCCTTTCGCGGACGAAAGTTTCGACTGCGTCATCTCGTTCCAGGTCATCGAGCATATCAAGGATGATGCCTTGTTCGTGCGCGAGGTGGCCCGCGTGCTGCGTCCGGGCGGCTGCTTCGTGGTGACGACGCCCAACGCCCCGATGTCGCTCACGCGCAATCCGTGGCACGTGCGCGAATACCGCCCCGAAGAGTTGCGGCGGCTGCTCGCGTCCTCGTTTGGCGAGGTGGAGCAGCTGGGCGTCTTCGGCGACGAAAAGGTGATGGCCTACTACGCCGAGAACCGCCGCAGCGTCGAGCGGCTGCTCCGCTTCGACCCGCTGGACCTCCAGCACCGCCTCCCCCGCCGGCTGTTGCAGCTCCCCTACGACCTGCTCAACCGGCTCAACCGCCGCCGGCTGCTGCATGCCAATACGGAGCTGACTACCTCGATTCGCATGGAGGACTACCGCATCGCCCCCGTCTCGGAGGAGTGCTTCGACCTCTTCTACATCGCCCGCAAATAGTCCCGCAGGGGGCTCCGGAAGGTTGCCGCGGAACTTCTAAAAAGGCTGCCGCCGGACAAGTGCGGGATTGCCGCGGCGTCCTTTTCCCGCGTTGCGGCGTCTCGATTCCCGCGCGCCGGTGTGCCGGGTTCCGCCCTCTGGCACCCAGTTTTCCGCGCTCCTGCCCTCCGTTTCCCGCACTTCGGTGTGCCGTCTGCCGCATTGGGCGTCAGGCTGTCCGGGGCCGCGCTCCGAAAATAGGGGGCGGAATGTTTCCCCGTCTCGCCTGATTTTCGTAAATTCGCAGCCGATAACACCTTTTTCCATGCAACAACGCAGAGTCAATTTCCATACACTCGGCTGCAAGCTCAATTTCTCGGAGAGTTCCACCTTCGCCCGCCAGTTCGAACAGGGGGGCTACGTGCGTGTGGCTCCCGATGAGGAGGCCGACATTTGTGTCATCAACAGCTGCTCGGTCACGGAGCATGCCGACAAGAAGTGCCGCAACCTGATACGCAAGCTTCATCGCCGCAATCCGCAGGCAATCATCGCGGTGACGGGGTGCTACGCCCAGCTCAAGCCGCAGGAGATTGCCGCCATCGAGGGGGTCGACCTCGTGCTGAGCAACAACGACAAGGGCGAGCTCTACCGTCGCGTGACGGAGCTGGCCGGCAAGGGACGCGCGCAGGTCTACAGCTGCGAGACGGACGAGCTGACCAACTTCTTCGCCGCCTTCTCGAGCGGCGACCGTACGCGCGCCTTCCTCAAGGTGCAGGACGGCTGCGACTACTGCTGCTCCTACTGCACGATTCACTATGCCCGCGGCTCGAGCCGCAACATGCCCATTGCCGACCTGGTGGCCGAGGCGCGGCAGATTGCCGCCGCCGGGCAGAAGGAGATTGTCATCACGGGGGTCAACACGGGTGACTTCGGCCGGACGACCGGCGAGAAGTTCATCGACCTGCTCCGCGCGCTCAACGAGGTCGAGGGCATCGAGCGCTACCGCATCTCCTCCATCGAGCCCAACCTGCTGACCGACGAAATCATCGCCTTCTGTGCCGCGTCGCCCAAGTTCCAGCACCACTTCCACATTCCGCTGCAGAGCGGTTCGGACCGGATTCTGGGGCTCATGCGCCGCCGCTATACGACGGCTCGCTTCGCCGAGCGGGTTGAGGCCGTGCGCCGGCTGATGCCCGACGCCTTCATCGGCATCGACGTCATTGTGAGCTTCCCGGGCGAAACGGAGGCCGACTTCCGCACGACATACGACTTTCTGGCGGGGCTCGCTCCCGCCTTCCTCCACATCTTCCCCTTCTCGGAGCGCCCCGGAACGCCGGCCGTCGATTTTCCCGGCAAGGTGCAGTCGTCGGTGGCAACCCGCCGCGTGGAGGAGCTGGAGGCCCTCTGCGCGCGGCTGCATGGCGATTTCTGCGCCCGCGGAACAGGCACGGAGGCCGACGTGCTGTTCGAAAGCACGCGCCGCGGCGGCATGATGTTCGGCTTCACGGGCAACTACCGCCGCGTGAAGGTCCCCTACGATGCGGCGCGCGTCAATACGGTCTGCCGCGTCCGGTTGGGAAAAATGGATGATTCGCACGACCTCGAAGGGGATATTCTGGGTTAAAATTCGTATATTTGCACTAAAAGTGAATAGGAAGCTATGATGACAGGTTTGCGCAAACGGGTGACCACGGGATTCGTGAGCATCGTCTGCCTGCTCTTCTTTTCGGGTATGGTCTCCTTCCTCGAGCTCAGCCACCTGAGCCGCGATACGGAGGATATCCTCAAGGCCAATGCCCGCAACATCGAGCTGGCCCGCGAGATGCTCGATGCCGCCCACGAGCAGAACATCGCGCTGATGCACCTCTCGGTCTTCGGCGACCGCGAGTATGACTCGCTGTGCCGTGCGAGCATGGAGCGGCTGGAGAGTGCGCTGCTGGTGGCTCAGACCGAGGCGCTCGACAAGTCGTTCCTCGATTCGCTGGCCTTTGCCACCACCGAGCTGCGCCTTCTGACGGACAGCTACCTGACGTGGGCCGAGGAGGCTCCCGCGGGAAAGCCCGCCACGGCCTCGGGACCCGATTCGCTGCGCCACGGCTGGTACGACGGCGAGTACGAGGCGTTATACGGGCGTCTGACCTCGGCCATCAAGAACTACATGACCTCGACCCAGAGCTCGCTGGCGCCCCGTGCCGAGCAGATGAAGAAGAACGCCTACCGGGCCGTCACGCCGGTGCTCATCTCGCTGGCAGTGATGATTGCCATCGTGCTGATGCTCTCCTACTTCATGAACCTCTACTGCGTCGACCCGGTGCTCAAGATGAACAAGGGGCTGGGCGACTACCTCGCCTACCGGGTTCCCTTTGTTGCCAAGGGGGACTTCAAGGACGAGATGCTGCAGCTCAAGGAGAAGATAGATGCGCTCATTGCGCTCTCGAAACAACAGAAAAACTGACGCGCCATGCGGATGGATGTAGTCTTGCGGTATGTGGGCAGCGTGATGCTTTTCATCGCGCTGTTCATGCTGCTTTCGGCCGTAATCTCCTACGTCAGCGGCGTCGACTCGTCGTTCTATCCGCTGCTGCTCTCCTCGCTGCTGACGGCCCTGCTGGGGGTCTTCCCGCTGATTTTCGTCGAGAAGAGCGAGCAGATTACCACCAAGGAGGGCTTCTGCATCGTCGTCGGCTCGTGGTTGGTGGCCTGCGTGGTGGGGATGTTCCCCTACCTGATTTGGGGAGGCGAGTTCAGTCTGGTCAACGCCTGGTTCGAAAGCGTCTCTGGCTTCACGACCACCGGCTCGTCGATTCTTACGGATGTTGAGGCGCTGCCGCGCGGCCTGCAGTTCTGGCGCTTCTCGTCGACGTGGATTGGCGGTATGGGCGTGGTGATGTTCGCCCTGCTGATTCTCCCCTCGCTGGGACGCAGCAAGATGACCCTCTCGAACGTCGAGCTCTCGTCGATGGCCAAGGACAACTACCGCTACCGGACGCAGATGATTGTCCAGGTTCTGCTGGTGGTCTACGTCGGACTGACGGTGCTGTCGACCCTGCTGCTCAAGATGGCGGGCATGAACTGGTTCGATGCGTTGTGCCACGCCATGTCGGCCTGCGCCACGAGCGGCTTCTCGACCAAGAATGCCAGCATCTCGTTCTACAACAGTCCGGCCATCGATACGATTCTCATCCTGGTGATGGCCATTGCCGGTATGCACTTCGGACTGATTTATGCGACGGTGACCGGCAAGCGCAGCAACCTGTTCCGCTCGGAGGTGACGCGTTTCTACGTCGGGATGCTCCTCTTCTGCAGCCTGGCCATCGCCGTGAGCCTCTATGCGGCGGAGCTCTACCCCACGTTCGGCACCTCGTTCCGCCACGCCTGCTTCCAGTTCGTCACGGTGGCCTCGACGACGGGCTTCGCCACGGCCGACTCCAATACGTGGACCTCGTTCGCCATCATCACGCTTCTGTTCGGGTCGATGGTCTGCGCCTGTGCCGGTTCGACGGCCGGCGGTATCAAGGTCAACCGTCTGGTGCTGGCGCTCAAGATGATGCGGGCACAGCTGCGCCAGCAGCAGCACCCCAATGCGGTGATTCGCTTCAAGCTCGACGGCGTGATGCAGGAGCGCGAGACGCTCCACGCCGTGATGACCTTCATCTTTGCCTACCTGTTGCTGCTGCTCATTGGTACGGTCTTCAGCACGGCCTGCGGGGTTGACCTGCTGACGAGCTTCTCGTCGTCTGTTGCCTCGCTGGGCAACGTCGGCCCCGGATTCGGCGAGGTGGGTTCGCTCGACAACTATTCGGGACTGCCCGCCATGGTGAAGGTTTCCAATACGCTGCTGATGTTGCTGGGGCGTCTCGAGATATTCGGTTTAATCCAGTGGTTCTTTATCAAATGGTGGAGATAATGCTACGTAAGATGTTCAAATACATGTTGTCTGCGGTGGCTCTGTGTACGGTCGGAACGCTCTGTGCGCAGGAGGTGGCCCCCCGCATTGCCGGTCTGGAAGGCAACGAAGAGTACATGTCGCTGCTGCGCGAGGATGCGCGGCTGCAGTTCCGCGAGGACTCCGTCACGCGGGTGATTGAAGAGTCGCGGCGTCTGCTGCGCGAGGAGCCCGAGACGCGGGCCGAGCGTTCGCAGCAGATTCTGGCGCTCGAGAGCGAGGTCTTCGAAATCCGCAGCGCCAAGGGGCGTCTCATCGACCGAATCAACACCATCGAGCAGGATTGGATTCTCTCCAACCTCGGCTCGGAGCCGACGCCCGAGAGCGAGCAGCCGGCGCTGCCCGTGCGCAGCGGCCGGGTGCGCTATCTGGTCCAGAGCCCCTATTTCCGCGAGCAGCTGCCCCAGGCCGACTACGCCGCGCTGCAGCAGGCCCAGCGCGAAGAGTATGCGGCGGCGGAGGATGTGCAGCGCTATTTTGAAAACTACCGCGCTCTGGCCGACTCGGTGCAGGCCTACGAGAAGGTCGACAACGAGCAGGCTGCGACGTCGCTTTACGAGCACTGCACGGTGCTGCAGCAGCTCAACCGGACGCTGGCCGATTCGCTCTCGAAGCGTTGGAACTACATCTTCGACAACAAGTCCTACGCCTATTCCTACGTGCTCGAGACGCTGGGCCGCGAGGAGGCGCTGGCCCGCGAAGAGGAGCTGCTGGCCAAGGCAACGCGCCGTCTTGCCGCACTGAAGGGCAGGACCGAATCGGACGAGGTGGTCGACTACTTCCTGCGCAAGGAGGTGCTGCTCGACTACGAGGTCTCGGTGGCCGAGGCGCTCGGACTCGATGCGGCGCGCGACTCGCTGCGTCAGGCCGGCGTCTGGCTCAACGGCGCCGAGTTCCAGTTGCCGAAGATAGAGCTGCGCGAGCGTTACTTCCTCGACTACGACAGCATCACTTTCGCGTCGACGCCCCGCTATACCTACAAGAACCCGATTCCCGAGTGCCCGGTCTATACGAACGGCACCATCTACCGCATCCTGCTCGGAACGTTCAACACCAAGCGGGCCGTCTCGACCTTCCGGGGTGCCGAACCGCTCTTCTATCTGGTCAACGACGAGCACAAGTGGTGCTACTACGCCGGCGGCTTTGCAACGCGCGAAGAGGCGGAGGCTGCCCAGGCGCTGCTCAAGGAGCACGGGTTCCTCCGTCCCGAGGTGGTTGTCTGGGTCGACGGCGTCTACCGCAATCTGGCCCGCGACCCCCAGCCCGCCCTCTCCTATAGGGTTGAAATTGCCGGGCTGCCGGCGCTGCCTGACCCCGTAAAGGAGGCGATTGCCGCGACGGCAGGCGGCCGTGAACTCTCGCGCGTGGGTCAGCAGCTCTTCGTCGTGGGGCTCTTCGACGACCGGGCCGAGGCCCAGCGGGTGGCCGACGCCGTGGCGCAGGCGGACAACGCACTTGAAATAAAAGTGGCCGAAATCGCCCAACAAACGGAATAAAGCGTTAACTTTATAGCAGAACCAACAAGCCTCATCCGCCATGTTCTACATCATTCTGCTCATCGTGCTGGGACTGCTGTTCCTCGTTGCGGAAATCGTGCTGCTGCCGGGCGTCTCGGTCGGTGCACTGCTGGCGCTGGTCTGCGATGGAAGCGCCATCTACCTCGCCTTCCGCTACCACGACACTCCGACGGGCATCGTCGTGGTCGTGCTCATCGTTATCCTCTCGCTCGTGGCGACGATTCTCTCGCTGCGCGCCAAGACGTGGCAGCGCTTCTCGCTGCGCCAGAAGATTGACTCGTCGAGCATGCCTTCGCCCCAGACGCGGCTTCGCGTCGGCGAACGCGGCGTCACCCTTTCGCGCCTGTCGCCCATGGGCCGGGTCGAAATCGGAGGCGAACTCTACGAGGCCAAGTCGCTCGATGCCTACGTCGACCCCAGAACCGAGGTCGAGGTGGTCGGCTTCGAGAACTTCAGCGTCATCGTCAAACCAATCCCAAAACAATAACCGTAAAACTCCTCTCTGACCATGGATTTGCAATCGGGTATCATCATCCTCATCGTATTCGTCTGCCTGCTGGCCATCTGGCTGGTTTTCTACTTCATCCCTGTGGGGCTGTGGTTCTCGGCTCTGGTGTCGGGCGTGCGCATCAGCCTGCTGCAGCTGATTCTGATGCGCTGGCGCAAGGTTCCCCCTTCGACAATCGTCTCCTCGATGATTGAGGGGACGAAGGCGGGGCTGCATCTGGACCCCAACGAGCTGGAGGCGCACTACCTGGCCGGCGGCAACGTCACGAATGTTGTGCACGCGCTCGTATCGGCCCAGAAGGCCAACATCATGCTCGACTTCAAGATGGCGACGGCCATCGACCTGGCGGGTCGCGACGTCTTCGAGGCGGTGCAGATGTCGGTCAACCCGAAGGTCATCAATACGCCTCCGGTCGCCGCGGTGGCCAAGGACGGCATCCAGCTCATCGCCAAGGCGCGCGTCACCGTGCGTGCCAACATCAAGCAGCTGGTCGGCGGTGCGGGCGAAGAGACCGTGCTGGCCCGTGTGGGCGAGGGTATCGTCTCCTCGATTGGCTCGGCCGAGACGCACAAAATCGTGCTGGAGAATCCCGACTCCATCTCGCGCGTGGTGCTGGACAAGGGGCTCGATGCCGGAACGGCCTTCGAGATACTCTCGATTGACATCGCCGACATCGACGTGGGCAAGAACATCGGCGCCCAGCTCCAGATGGACCAGGCCGAGGCCGACAAGAACATCGCCCAGGCCAAGGCCGAGGAGCGCAGGGCCATGGCCGTGGCGCTCGAACAGGAGAACAAGGCCAAGGCGCAGGAGGCCCGTGCCAAGGTGATTCTGGCCGAGGCGGAGGTGCCGCTGGCCATGGCCGAGGCGTTCCGCAACGGCAATCTGGGCATCATGGACTACTACAAGATGAAGAACGTGATGGCCGATACCGCCATGCGGGAGTCCATCGCGCGCCCCGAGACCAAGAAATAGGCCTGCTGGACCATCGACAGCAAAACGCCGGGCGGATGATTCTCCTCATCCGCCCGGCGCTTTTGTTACGGGCTTATTTGGGCTGTTGTCCGAGTGGACAGCCGCTTTTAGTTGGGTAGCCGGGCCGCTGCCTTTGGGCTGGTCGCTCCGCCTGTCGGCCCGGTTGGCTGACTCCATTTTGCCGGCAGCTGTCTTTGGGCCGGCACGACCGGCACGACAGTCCTGCCCTTCCGCTACCCTTCCGTTGCGGGCTCCGGGACGCGCTCTTCGAGCCCGTCCCGCCATTTGACGGAGGCGTGCGTGCCGTCGCAGAAGGGTTTGTCGGCCGAACGTCCGCAGCGGCAGAGCACGACGCGGTTGCGTGCGGCGTAGGTGCGCCC
>ERZ779874.3169-NODE-3169-length-12644-cov-13.852649_pt1 | contig 12644 bp, 8 predicted proteins | sample MGYA00511031_ERZ779874 | MGnify/ENA primary metagenome ERZ779874 (study PRJEB29588, sample SAMEA2156850) | human gut metagenome | biome: human gut; feature: human-associated habitat; material: faeces | place: Denmark | collected 2008/2010 ...
CCGGCTCGTCGCACATCTTCTGCACGATCTTCATGGCCAGAGGTCCCTGCACGGCGAGCTGGCAGATTTCGTCCGAAGCGTTGTAAAGCTCCCTGCCGTGGCCCGCCTCCATGCCGAAGGCCTTTCCCTCGGCGCAGATATGCTTCCAGTCCTTGTCGATATTGGCGGCGTTGACGCAGAGCATGTAGGTTTCGGCGTCGACGCGGTAAACCAGGATGTCGTCGACGATGCCCCCGCGGCCGTTGGGCATGCAGGTGTACTGCACCTTGCCGTCGAAGAGCTTCGAAACGTCGTTGGTCGTGATGCGTTGCAGCAGATCGAGCGCCCGGGGGCCCTTGACCCAGATTTCGCCCATGTGGCTCACGTCGAAGACCCCGGCGCCGTTGCGCACGGCCATGTGCTCGTCGTTGATGCCCGTGAATTCGATGGGCATGTCGTATCCCGCGAATTCGGCCATCTTGGCGCCCGCGGCGATGTGGTACTTGGTGAATACGGTGGTTTTCATATGTAACGAGTGTTTGATGCAGGCTTCATGTATTCAAAATTCCTCCGAAATCTCCCGTTGGAAAGAGAGACTTGCAGCACAACAAATCATTCCGAACGGCGCTTCACGCCCAGGCGCGGACAGCGGTGGAACTCCTTCGTGCGGTCGAACAGATAGCGGTAGGTGGTGTGGACCTTGTGGCGCGTGGCGCAGACGTAGGTCTCAATCATGCGGTTCATCACCGGATTGAAGTCGCCAATCCACGCCAGCTCGAGCGTCTTGTAGCGCGTCTGCTGCTCCATCATGAAGTGCCAGTACTTGACCATGATGGCCGACTCGACGCCCTTGCCGTGGAACTCGGGCGCGATGCCGAAAATCACGCCGAAGATGCGGTCGCTGCGCTTGCGCACCTTCAGCTCCCAGAGCAGCTGCAGCTTCTGCCACCAGCCGAAACGGCCGTTGAAGCGGCCGATGATGCGGTTCAGATCGGGCACCGTGATGAAGAAGCCGATGGGCTCGTCGTTGAAATAGGCAAAGAAGATGATGTTGGGGTCGATGAGCGGCTTCATCTGGCGCATCATGTAGAGCGCCTCCTCCTGCGTCATGGGCTTCACCCCCGAGAAGAGCGCCCAGGCCTTGTTGTAGACCAGGCGGAAGTTCTCGGCCTCCTCCTCCAGATTGTTCATGTCGATGGTCTCGACGTGGTAGCCCGGCGTCGAGTAGAGCCGCTCGGCGCGGTCGAAAATCCGGGCGCTCGTCTCCGAGACGTTTGCACGCCAGATGTAGCTGTTCTGGTTGAAGTAGTTCTGGAAGCCGTAGTTCTCGAACAGCTCCTTGTAGTAGGGCGGGTTGTAGGGGTTGCGGTAGAGGGGCTGGAACTCGTAGCCCTCGACCAGCAGGCCCCACCAGTCGCGCCGCTGTCCGAAGTTGACCGGGCCGTCCATCGCCTCCATGCCGCGGCTGGCCAGCCACATGCGCGAGGCGTCGAAGAGCATGTCGGCCACGCGCTGGTCCTCAATCGACTCGAAGAAACCGCAGCTGCCCGTGGGCTGCTCCTCGAGGGCCGCCTTCTCGCGGTTGTAGAAGGCCGCGATGCGCCCCACCACCTCGCCCGAGGCGTCGCGCACCACCCAGCGGATGGCCTCGCCGTCGGCGAACAGGTCGTTCTTCGCAGGGTCGAAGACCTCGCGGATGTCGACATCGAGGGGGCAGACCCAGTTGCGGTTGCCCTTGTAGATGCGTTTGGGGAGGTCGAGCCACTCGCGCTCGAGGGCCGGCGTGGTGACCTCCTGCAGAACATATTTATCGGAATTCATCTCCTTGGATTTTCGTAAGTCTACGCAAAGATAACAATAAAAACCGATTTGCATCGGCTCCCCCCGATTCATTTCGGGAAAGTCGCCCTTTTGCCGCCCGCAGCGGGTCACAACGCACCGACGAAATGGCTCCTGCTATTGGATATCACGCCCTTTATCTTTATATTTGTATATTCGACAATGTCTAAACCGACTGCCATGGAGAATACCCCCGAAGAGCGGCTGCCCGAGAGCCGGGAGCCCTACCGCTTCATGAAATACCGGATTCACAAGATTCTGCTGGTCTGCTGCAGCTACGACGGCTACATCCTCGAGGAGGACGGCCACATCGAGTCGCAGATTAACCAGGAGTACCTCGAACTCAACCTCTCGAATCCCCCCTCGTTCACCCGCGTGAGCTCGACAGCCGAGGCGCTCGAGCTGCTGGACGAGGATGACTCCTACGACTTCATCCTGACGATGTACAACGTCGGCGAGCCCGACGTCTTCGCCTTTGCCCACATCGTCAAGGAGCGCCACCCGCGCATCCCCATCGCGCTGCTGACCTCCTTCTCGAAGGATATCTACCGCCGCATCGAGGAGCGCGACCGCTCGGCACTCGACTACATCTTCTGCTGGCACGGCAACACGGAGCTCATCATCGCCATCATCAAGCTCATCGAGGATGCCATGAACGCCCGCGAGGACATGCTCCAGGGGGGTGTCCAGGCCATCCTGCTGGTCGAGGACTCCATCCGCTTCTACTCGACCTACCTGCCCGAGCTCTACAAGCTCATCCTGCTGCAGAACACCGAATTTCTGAAGGATGCGCTCAACGAGCAGCAGCAGGTGCTGCGCAAGCGCGCGCGGCCCAAGATTCTGCTGGCCACCTCCTACGAGGAGGCGGTCGACCTCTACGACCGCTACCGCAACAACCTGCTGGGCGTCATCTCCGACGTGGGCTTCGTCCTCCACCGCAACGACCCCTCGCAGAGCGAGAAGCGCGACGCCGGCATCGACCTCTGCCGTCACATCCGCGAAGACAACCCGCTGATGCCCATCCTGCTGCAGTCGTCGCAGACCGAATTCGAGGAGATTGCCCGCCAGCTGGGCGTGGGCTTCATCGCCAAGAACTCCAAGACGCTGCTCTCGCAACTGCACGAATACATCTCCCGGGAGTTCGCCTTCGGCGACTTCATCTTCAAGGACCCCGCCACGGGGGCCGTCATCGGCAGCGCCCGCGACCTGAAGCAGATGCAGGAGATGATTGCCACCATCCCCGACGACGCCTTCGAGTACCACACCTCGCAGAACCACCTCTCCAAGTGGCTCTACTCGCGCGGTCTGTTCCCGCTGGCGGCCGCCATCCGCCGCCACAACAAGAGCCACTTCGCCACGCGCGAAGCGCACCGCCGCGCCATCGTCAACCTCATCAAGGACTACCGCACGCTGCTCGGGCAAGGGGTCATCGCCCGCTTCGACCCAGAGACCTACTCCGACGCGGTGGCCTTCGCCCGCATCGGCGAGGGGTCGCTGGGCGGCAAGGCGCGCGGCCTGGCCTTCATGAACTCGATGCTCATCAAGTACCGCCAGTACGACAAGCACGAGGGGGTACGCATCCTCATCCCCCGCTCGGTGGTCATCGCCACCGACTACTTCGACGAGTTCATCCGTCTGAACGGTCTGAAATACATCATCTCGCAGGACCTGCCCGACGACGTGATTCTCTCGGAGTTCGTCGGCTCGACCGTGCCGGTCAAGCTGCAGGAGGAGCTGCGCGCCTACATCCGCACCACCTCCGGACCGCTGGCCGTGCGCTCATCCTCCAAGCTGGAGGATTCGCATTACCAGCCCTTCGCCGGCATCTACTCGACCTACATGATTCCCCACGTGGACAACGAGGGGCAGATGCTCCGCCTGCTGCTCAAGGCCATCAAGAGCGTCTACGCCTCGGTCTACTTCGCCGCCTCGCGCGCCTACATCTCCTCGTCGCAGAACGTCATCTCGGAGGAGAAGATGGCGGTCATCATCCAGGAGGTCTGCGGCACGGAGCAGGAGGGGCTCTTCATGCCCACCTTCTCGGGCGTGGCCCGCTCCATCAACTACTACCCCATCGGCGACGAGACGCCCGAGGAGGGCATCTGCAACGTGGCGATGGGCCTGGGCAAGCTGGTGGTCGACGGCGGCCGCACGCTCCGCTTCTCGCCCAGCCATCCCCGCAAGGTGCTCCAGACCTCGACGCCCGAGCTGGCGCTGCGCGACACGCAGAGCGAGGTGCTGGCCCTGAGCCTCCGCCCCGAGGAGTTCCGCACCTCGATTGACGATGCGGTGAACCTCCACCGGCTCGACCTCACGCAAATCTCCACGCTGCGCAACGCCCGCTACGTCTGCTCGGTGTGGGACCGCGAGAACGAGCGCATCTCAGACAGCCCCATGGACCCTGGGCGAAAGGTCATCACGTTCAACAACATTCTGAAGTACAACACCTTCCCGCTGGCCGACATCGTCTGCGACATCCTGCGCATGGGCACCGAGGAGATGCGCTGCCCGGTCGAGGTGGAGTTTGCCGTCAACATGGACGTCCCGGCGGGCCAGCAGCGGATTTTCAACCTGCTGCAGATTCGCCCCATCATCGACAACCAGGACAACCGGCCGATGGACTGGTCGACGGTCGACACCTCCGAGGCGCTCATCTACGCCGAGAGCGCGCTGGGCATCGGCGCCATGCACGACCTGGCGGACATCATCTACGTGAAGCCCGAGACCTTCGACACGCTCTCGACCGAGCACATCGCCCAGGAGCTGCTGGAGTTCAACCGCCGCATGCGCGAGGAGGGGCGCTCCTATATATTGGTAGGCCCGGGCCGCTGGGGCTCGTCGGACCCCTTCCTCGGCGTCCCGGTCAAGTGGACCCACATCTCCGAGGCGAAGGTCATCGTCGAGTGCGGCATCGAACGCTTCGAGGTCGAGCCCTCGCAGGGCACCCACTTCTTCCAGAACGTCACCTCGCTGGGGGTGGGCTATCTGACCATCAACCCCTTCCGCGGCGACGGCAGCTTCCGCATCTCGCGGCTCGACGCCCGGCCAGCGCTCCGCGAAGGGGAGTTTCTGCGCCAGGTGCGCTTCGAGCGGCCGCTGCGGGTCTATATCGACGGACGTTCGAACAAGGGCATCATCGCCGAGTGCCCGGCCGATGAGACCGTGTGACGAATTTGCTAAAATTTTCCATGGAGAGTTACAATCTATCGGAAATAATACTATATTTGTACTAAACAACAACCAACTAAAACTTCACAGACTATGAATGTAAACAAACTGATGGCCGAGCTCGAGAAGAAGCACCCGGGCGAGAGCGAGTACCTGCAGGCCGTTCGCGAAGTGCTGATGACCGTAGAGGAGACCTACAACCAGCATCCGGAGTTCGAAGCCAACCGCATTGCGGAGCGCATCGTTGAACCCGACCGCAGCTTCACGTTCAAGGTGGTATGGGTGGATGACAAGGGCGAAGTGCAGGTCAACACCGGCTATCGCTTCCAGTTCAACAACGCCATCGGTCCCTACAAGGGCGGTTTGCGTTTCCATCCCTCGGTGAATCCCTCGATTCTGAAGTTTCTGGGCTTCGAGCAGATTTTCAAGAACGCGCTGACGACGCTGCCGATGGGCGGTGCGAAGGGCGGCTCGGACTTCAACCCCAAGGGCAAGTCGGACCGCGAGGTGATGCGTTTCTGCCAGGCCTTCATGACCGAACTGTGGCGCCACATCGGTCCCGAGACCGACGTTCCGGCCGGTGACATCGGCGTGGGCGGCCGCGAAATCGGCTACCTCTACGGCATGTACCGCAAACTGGCGCGCGAGAACACGGGCGTGCTGACGGGCAAGGGCATGACCTACGGCGGTTCGCTGATTCGTCCCGAGGCTACGGGCTTCGGCGCCGTATACTTCCTGCGCCAGATGCTTGAGAAGGCCGGTATGGACATCAAGGGCCAGACCATCGCCATTTCGGGCTTCGGCAACGTGGCCTGGGGTGCCGCTACGAAGGCTACCGAACTGGGTGCCAAGGTGGTGACCATTTCGGGTCCCGACGGCTACATCTACGACCCGGCCGGTCTGGACAAGGAGAAGATTGCCTACATGCTCGAGCTCCGCGCCTCGAACAACGACGTTGTGGAGCCCTACGCCAAGAAGTTCCCCGGCTCGCAGTTCTTCCCCGGCCGCAAACCGTGGGAGGTCAAGGTCGACATCGCCATGCCGTGCGCAACGCAGAACGAGCTTGACGGCGAGGATGCCAAGAAGCTGCTGGCCAACGGCGTGAAGATTGTTGCCGAGGTTTCGAACATGGGTTGCCGTCCGGAGGCCATCGACGCCTTCATCGCGGCGAAGATTCCCTACGGCCCGGGCAAGGCGGTGAACGCCGGCGGCGTGGCTACGTCGGGTCTCGAGATGACGCAGAACGCACAGAAGCTCAACTGGACGGCCGAGGAGGTCGATGCCAAGTTGCACCAGATTATGTCGTCGATTCACCACGCCTGCCTCGAGTACGGCACGGAGAAGGACGGCTACATCAACTACATGAAGGGCGCCAACATCGCCGGCTTCATGAAGGTTGCCAAGTCGATGGTTGAGCAGGGCATTCTCTAATCAACGGTCCGATATTCATATCGAGAAGGGGTTCGGTCAATGACCAAACCCCTTCTTCCGTTTCATTCGGAGCAATTTACAACTCAGGCACCTCTTCTCCGTTGGCTTTTGCCTTGGCGTACCATTCACGCGCCTTCAAATAGTTAACCGATATTTTCCACCCATTCTTATAGCAGTCGCCCAAAAGTTTCTGCGCGGGGCCATATCCTTTCTCTGCAGCCTTTACTAGGAGGTCAAATGTCTCGTCATTAATACTGGACTTCCACCTCTCTATCTCGCTGCGAGCATATTCATAATATGCCTCCGCATCATCCAGACCAAGTCGTATTGCATTTAATATTAGGTATTTTCGATTTATATCAGAAATAGAGAGATGCTTCTCCTTCATCAGTTTGGCTGCATGATACTTCGATTCTGCGATATCGCTTTTGGCATAAAACCGGACTGCCTCTTCCAGATTCTCGGCTACACCATAACCAAATTCGTAACATTTACCGATATACCAGCATGTCCAGTTCCAGGCCCACTTATAATCCGAATTGAAGTTTCGGCTCTGATACAACGTCATAAACATGTAGTAAGCCTCGGTATTATTGCCCGGATTCCCTATGCCATAATAATAACTGCGCGCCAACAGGTATGCTCCAAGCAGGTCATGCTTTGCATAGCTCTTCTGATATAACTCGAAAGCCTTTTCAGGATTCTTCTCGACTCCTTCGCCTTTCTCGTACATCCTGCCCAGTTCAGCCTCACCCTTATTGTAGCCAAACTCGGTGGAGCGCTCATACATTCTCTTGGCAATCGTATAGTTTTTTTCTACTCCATTTCCATTATAGTACATTTCACCCAACATATAGCATGCTTCGCCATAACCCTCTTTGGCTGCAGATTGCAAATAAGGGACCGCCCTCGCATACTCTTTCCACATATAATATCTCCTCCCTGTTTCCAGGGTTGCCTGAGCCTGCGCACCCAACCAGCACAGCAGGCACAGGGCTGACGACAAAATCAGTTTTTTCATCACTTACTGCTGAATTAAGAAGTGTACTACTTGTTCGGCTTAATCTGGAAGACCATACCTCCATGGCTGACGGGCATACCGAAAACGAGCGAATAACCCGGAATCGTAAACAAACCATCTTCGGCATTGTAGGGATACTTCTCTTTCAACACCGCAAAAATATCATCGACAAAACGCCATGCACGGCCATTGTCACCGAACTCCACACCCAACATGTAGCTGTCTACCGGGATGTCGGGGCGGAATGTATAATTGTAACCGAACCATCCGTCAGAGGCTTTGTTCCATGCATTGATTCCCGATACTTCAATCTTGAAAACCATATCAGGTGCTGCATTCTTCTTGCACAGGGTAACAGAACCGCCATTCTTGGGGAATCTTGATTCCTTCAGGCCAAAGGCAGACAACAACTCTCCCGTTGTCGAAACCTTAAGAGCCAGAATCTGCTCCTCAATCAGTTTCGCGTACCCCTCGACATCCACATAATCACTCTTTGCCTTGTACTTTGCGCCAACACCTGAGACATTGGACAACAGCTCCTTAGAGGCATTGGGATATTCCGGAGAAACCAGATATTTGCCCTCCTTATCAATAATACCGAAATTACGAGTCTGGTCCATTACCAGCAGACGGCTCTCATCTCCGTAATCGTACATCGACCGGAACTGCGGATTAATCACCCATTTGCCCGTTTCATCAATTGCACCCCACTCACGGCTGCTTTCATCCTGTACCGGAGCAATACCGCTTGCAAGGAATCGCTGTGCACGACGGAACTGCGGATTAATAGCCCATTTCCCCTCTCGGTCAATGTATCCCCACTCTCCGTCTCTGTTTTTAACGGCAGCCAGCTCCCGGCCACCGAAAAGCACGGCATCACTGAACTGAGGGTTGATGATGTATTGGCCGTTCTTGTCACACCAGCCGTAAAGATAACCCTTCCGGAAAAGATAGTTGTCCCCGTCAAGCATGATTTCATCAAACTGCGGATTGATTACACTCGCACCTTTGCGGTCGATGATACCCCACTTGCCGTTCTGGTTTTTAACGGGTATACGCCCCTTTTGCAACGCCTGAACATAGTTTTGAAGGAAGCCTTCCTCGTAATTTTTCGTACCCATCTGCGAATAGTATTCCGAAAGGACATTACCTTCGGTATCGGACAGGAACCAACCCCAATCGGCATCCTTGGCCACAATCCGGTCATTGACAACCATCGGCACCACGTCAGACCACTGAGGAGTGACCACAACCTTTCCCGTCTTGTCTACAAGCCCCCACAAACCTTCGATATTCGAGAAGGCCGCATATCCTTCGTGAAAGGCACACGCCTCCTCGGCCTCTTTGAATTCAAAGAGCGTTTCAAGTTTCTTGTTAACGGCCATCAGCGGTTCCCCGGTCTGAACCACCCACGCCATGCCATCATGAAAAATGGTCATATCCATAAACGGTGACTCACTCATGAGTTCGCCCTTCTTATCCAGGAAACGATAGCCATCTGAACAAACATCCACGATGGCACAGCCATCATAATACAATGTTGCATAAGAAAAACTACCTATAAAGGGTTCACGGCCCTTTGCGACATCGACGTATAGGAATCCCTCCCCGGTTCCTTCCAACGGCAGAATACCCAAATCAGTCGTTTTCCACCCCGCATCGGACGAAGAGCCACAAGCCGCCATGGCAAAGGCAGCACAAACAAGCAAAAGTTTCTTCATAAGACCAAAGTTTAAAAAATTTAAATTTTTGCATGGGATGTGGAACTTCAAGGAGAATCCTTCCGCAGACGAGAAAACCACCCCGACAAGAAAAAAGATAAATGCCCACACTGTATGAAACAGCATGAGCATCAAACTTGCCTCACTCCACACTTTACGCCCAACTGGAAAGCGAGAAACCCAATGCGCCTTTTATCGATGCAATCATCCCAATTGCATTTATAAAGATATACAATTTAGGCCTATAAACAAAGCGAAAATGTCCTCTTTTGCAATAAAGAAAAGAATTTTCGACAAATACATACCAACAAACAGCCATACCCGGCGGAACCATTCACAGAATGAGTAAAAAAATACCACAATGATTCTGCAAGCCATAATGAAAACGGAGTTGGAAACTCATACATGCTCCCGCCCCGCAAAACCCTTGTGATGGAAAACCGCCTCCCGGTGGGGAAAATCCGACGGTCCGTTGAATTTATTTGACCAAGAGACCGCCCGTCGCTACATTTGAGCCGTATCACCAAAAACAAACGACCATGAAACATCTGTGCAGATTGACGGCTACGGCCCTTTGCCTCCTTGCGACGGCGCTCTTCACCGCCTGCGGCAACAGCAACAAAAAGGAGTCGCCGACTCCCCTCTCGCTCTCCGACATGACGGGCGAATATGCGGGCACCTTCGACTTCACCCCCTCACCGAGCAGCCTCAACCCCTCACCCGAGGCGCAGAACGGCGTCGAAGTATCGCTCCGCGTGGAGGATGGCCGCATCGTCATTCCCCGCTTCCCGGCCTCAACCCTCGTTACGGCCCTCCTGGGCGAGGAGCAGGCCGCACAGTTGCTCACCATGCTGGGCGACATCTCCTACGAGGTGGAAATCGGCACCCCCACGGCCGACGATACGCAACTCTCGGCCGCGCTGACCGCGCCCCAGCTGCGCATCGACCTGGCAGGCGTGCTCGTCGTCCTGATTGACATCGAGGCCCCCGCAAAGATGACCTTTACCCGGTCGGGGACGCTCGCCTTCACACTCAGAACCACTCGCTGTCAGCTGGGTGAGGGCGCAAGCGCAGGCGAGCCCTTCGAACTGGTCAACGAGCTGAAGTTCAAGCTGACGCGGAAGTAATCCGCGACGCAGCAACCGCACGAAACGGCCGAGTCCCCGAACACCGGAAGGAGTTTGGGGACTCGGTTTGTTTTCAGAAAGCGCCTCTGCGGCGGAGCGGCAGAGTCTGCAGGGCCGCGCCTCAGAAGACGGCCGCCACGGCAAGGCCCAGCGTCACCCGATGCAGCCGTTCGTGCGACGAGCGCACCATCGGCGGCGCCATGTCGTAGTCGAGCAGGAAGCGCACGCCGAAGTTCTGCGAGGCAAGGTAGGTAGCCGACACGCCCGTTCCGAGCTGGAATCCGCCGCAGCCCCCCAGGCGGGTCGTATCGGTGTTGCAGCTCTTGTAGCCCTCGTAGCCGCCCAGAAGCTTCGACCCCAGGAGCCACCGCACCGAGAAGGGGTAGGAGAGGTAGAGTCCGGCGCTGGCCGAGGCGCACTTGAGGTTCTCGGTCTGCGAGACATTGTTGACGCTCACGCGCAGATACGACGACGAGAGACGTCCGCCGATGCCCCAGTAGGGTGTGCGGAACCACGCCCCCTCGACCCCCACCGAGGGACCCGACATCAGCTCGACGCGTGTGGCCGGCCCCAGCCGGTAGCTGCCCGGCATGGTCGAAAGTCCGAGCGAAAAGCTCAGGAACGAGGGGCAGCGGTAGCGGTCGTAGACAAGCATCGTCTCCTCGACGTTGAGCCCGCGCCGCTTGTAGATGAGGTCGGCGAAGAAGTAGCCCAGCTCCGTGGCAAGGATGCCGATGCCGGCCCCCACCATCACGTCGCTCACCCAGTGGCGGTTGTTGAGCTGGCGAGAGACGCCCGTCAGCGTGGCCACCGTATAGCCCCCGACACTCACCCAGGGCGAGAGGTGGCCGTACTCCTTGTGAAGCATCGTGGCCGCCATGAAGGCCGTCGCCGTATGTCCCGAGGGGAAGGAGTTGCGCGTCGAGCCGTCGGGGCGCATCACCTTGCAGGAGTACTTGAGCGAGTTGACCGCCGTGGCCATCAGCGCGGCGGAGAAGGCATCCGAGACCAGCATGCGCCCCCACAAACTGCGGCTTCGCACGCCGAAGGCCTTCATACCGAACATGATGGCCATGGGGAGGTACTGCACGTAGTCGTCGTAGTGGTAGTCGAACGAACGGGCATGGTCGTTGCGCAGCTCGCGGAAATCGTCATCGAAGGGCTTCATGACCAGGCCCCGACGATGAGCGGCATGGCGACGAAGGTCATGCGGTAGGCGCGCGTCGAGCGGCGCCGGTCGATGCGGCGCTCGTAGGAGGCCGAGGCGGGGACAAGGCAGGTGCGGCCGGTGCTGTCGGCAATCTGGCCGCATGCGTGCCGGGGTGCAAAGAGCACCGCCAGCACGAGCAGTAAAAGGGCTCGTGTCATCACTGTTTCGAAACCTGTTTACCGGATATCCGCGTTTTGTCTCCGGTCGGGACAATACCGCAAACCGGGGCCAAACCTCCCCGCAACACACACATCCGCACATCAAACATTCGGGCTGCAGGCTCCGGAGGGTATCGGAACCCCGACCCGCAAACTACCGCGCCCGGCGGCGCCGGCTGAGGGTACGAACCACCTCGCCGCCGATGGCAATGAGCGACGTGGAGCCGATGACGGCGGCCCACTCGCCCCACGAGAGCGGCACGGTACGGAAGACCGCCCCGCCGAACTCGACAATGAGCACCTGCCCGACGGCAATCACCAGCAGGATGAGGAAGAATTCACGACAGCCGTGCCAGTCCTTGAAGACCGAATGGCGCGTCTCGAAGCCCTTCGCATTGAACATGTTCCAGAACTGCATGAAGACGAAGGTCGAGAAGAAGAGCGTCAACTCGCGGACGGTCATCTCACCGCTGCCGAACGACCAGTAGAAGAGCATGCCCAGCAGCACGACCACCATCACGCCGCCGCACGTGAAGAGCGTCCGCGCCATGGCGGGCGTAATGATGAACTCGTTGCGCGGACGCGGACGGTCGCGCATCACCTCGGGGTTGGGCGGCAGCGAGGCCATCGCCATGGCGGCGAAGGTGTCCATGATGATGTTCACCCAGAGAATCTGCACCACCGTGAGGGGCATGTCGGTGCCGAAAATCGCCCCGACGAAGCAGATGACAATCGCCGCGAAGTTGATGGTCAGCTGGAAAAGGACGAAGCGCTGGATGTTGCGGTAGAGCGACCGTCCCCACATGACGGCCGTGGCAATCGAGGCGAACGAGTCGTCGAGCAGCGTGATGTCGCTGGCATCCTTTGCCACCGAGGTGCCCGACCCCATCGAGAGGCCGACGTTGGCGAAGTTGAGCGCCGGGACGTCGTTCGTACCGTCGCCCGTGACGGCCACCACCTCGCCGCGCTGCTGCAGCAGACGCACCAGCC
>ERZ779874.3173-NODE-3173-length-12633-cov-88.309986_pt1 | contig 12633 bp, 8 predicted proteins | sample MGYA00511031_ERZ779874 | MGnify/ENA primary metagenome ERZ779874 (study PRJEB29588, sample SAMEA2156850) | human gut metagenome | biome: human gut; feature: human-associated habitat; material: faeces | place: Denmark | collected 2008/2010 ...
AAGCATTCTTGCCGGGCATCTACCGCAAACTGGAATGGCTGAGCAAGGAAGACCTTATCAAACGCGTTGTTTCGATGGAGTTCAACCGCTTCCTGGACTATTACAAGAATGCACCGGAAATAGACCAGCCCAGTGCCAACGAAAAAGGAAAAGACAAGAAAGAGAAGAAAAAAGGAGAACGTCCGGAGCGCAGAGAGCGTTCGCGCAAAGCCGAAAAGGGTTATACGCGCTTGTTCATCAACTTAGGCAAGACCGACGGTTTCTTTCCCAATCAGGTTATCGAACTCATCAACCGTAACCTAAAGAAAGAGCGTATCGAAGTAGGACGCATCGACCTGATGCAGAATTTCTCGTTCTTCGAAGTGATTGAGGCACAAGCTCCGAAAGTGGTAAGAGCCTTGAACAAGACGACTTACAACGGACGCAAAGTCGTAGTAGAAGTGGCAGAAGAAAACGAAGGCAAAAGCGATAAGAGTGGAAAGAAACGCTCCAAGGAAACAAAAAAAGTAAAAGCCGACCGTAACGGGGAGCGGACTGCACGCGCACCGAAACAGGAAGACGACTGGCGTCAGTTTTTCCAAGAAGACGGATTCTCGGATGTAGACTTTAGCGGAATGCCTGAGTGGGTAAAAAAGAAAAAGAAACGGAAATAACTTGATAACAAATCCTAACTAATAAAGGATGTGCTTAACAGTACATCCTTTATTAGTTAGGATTTATTTGATTTGAGAAATTAGAAACTGTTTTGAATTTCTCCAAAAAGTTTTTCTCGTCTTGAGATTCGTTTTCGTATGTGCCTTTGGGCGTTTTTTTTGCCCTTTCCGTTTCTGTCCTTCGCCAGATAGCCCGCTATCTGTTGATGCTTATAACACAGCATGCACAAATCTATACCGTACAGATATAGCCTGATGACGGTTGGGTAAAAACAGGAAGAAATAACTGCTTATCTTAATTTTTTTATTCTCAATCCCTTCAACAAGTCTTTTTTTACGATATAACCCGCAAAGCACAACAACAAAAGGGTATGAAACACCAGTCGCCAGATAATGTTTGTAATTGTCATTTCCCGCGCAATAATGTACAATACAGCGGCAAAAACCAGATAAACCGTCATGTCTTTCAACGGATAAACTACGGGGTATTTCTTCTGTCCTATCACATAGGAAAGCAGGGTGATAAGCCCGTATCCGGCTACCGAAGCCCAGGCGGAAGCCACATAGCCATATTGCGGAACCAGCCAGATGTTTAATATCAGGATAACGGCACAACCGATGATGGAGAAATAAGCCCCCCACTTTGTCTCATCGGTCAACTTGTACCAGAACGACAGGTTGAAATAAATGCCTTTCAAGATTTCCGCTCCCATCACAATTGCCACGACACCCAGTCCTTCCCAATAGTCGGGTGCAATGAGATAGCGCAAAATGTCCATGTAGAACATTACCGCAAGAAAAGCCAGAAGCGAGAAGATAAAGAAGTATTTCATTGCCTTGGCGTACATTTCCCGGTTATCTCCTTCCTTGTTCTTGCCAAAGACAAAAGGCTCGTAAGCATAGCGGAAGGCTTGTGTAAACATTGCCATGACCATCGCCACCTTACTTGTCGCACTATAGATGCCCAGCTGCACCAAACCTTCTTGCCGGTCATCGAACAAAAATGGATAAATCATCTTGTCTACCGTTTGGTTTAAAATACCTACTAACCCGAATATCAGGATAGGGAATGAATAACTCACCATTTGCTTCATCAACGGGCGGTCCAACCGATAGGAAAAGCCTCTGAGTTCGGGGATAAAGAAGAACATCTGCACCGCCGACATGATAAGGTTGGATACGAAAATGTAACCCACCAGATAATCGGGCCGGTAGAACCAGTTGATTGTTTCGGGCGACACCTTATATATATAGGGGCACAACAAGAGGAAGAAAAGGTTCAGCACGATATTCCCGATGATGTTGAACAACTTGATGGCAGCAAACTTCATCGGTTTCTTCTGATAGCGCAAATAGGCGAAAGGGATGCACTGGAACGAATCGAGTGCCACTACAATCACCATCATGGCGATATAGTCAGGATGGTCGGGGTATTCCAGAAAGGCAGATAACGGATGGATGAACGCAAGGCAAAGCGCGACAAACAACAGGGATAATCCGCCCACAAACAACAGCGCATTGGCATACACATGTTTCGGGTCGGCATCGGTCTTGTTGGCAAAGCGGAAGAACCCTGTTTCCATGCCGAAAGTCAGCAATACCAATATCAGTGCCGTATAGGCATATACGTTCGACACTACGCCATAACCGCCCGATACAGCCGGGATGACCGCCGTATAGAGAGGCACCAGCAAATAATTCAAAAACCGTCCGACAATGCTGCTCAGTCCGTAGATTGCCGTATCTTTAGCCAATGATTTCAGTCCAGCCATAGATGTCAATTAGTTTATAATCTGCGCTCGTTTTATATTCACCACAGAGGACACGGAGAGATATTTTATTTCCTCTGTGATACTCTGTGCCTTCTGTGGTGAAATCAAACACGCTCAATCGAATAATGTTTTTTGTTCATTCCACCGGCTTCTGCCCAGATGCTGGTATGCCAGTTCGGTCACTTCCCTTCCGCGAGGCGTACGCTTCAAGAAGCCTTCCTTGATAAGAAAGGGTTCGTATACTTCTTCTATCGTGCCGGGGTCTTCTCCCAATGCCGTAGCAATGGTGGTCAATCCTACAGGACCGCCCCGGAACTTGTCGATGATGGTGCAAAGCAACTTGTTGTCTATCTGATCCAAGCCGTAACGGTCTATGTTCAATGCCTCCAATGCGAACTGGGCAATCTTCAAGTCGATGCGTCCGGAGCCTTTCACTTGCGCGAAATCACGCACCCGCCGGAGCAAAGCGTTGGCAATACGGGGCGTTCCGCGGCTTCGCGAGGCAATCTCTCCGGCCGCTTCCGTATCACAAGGCACCCCCAGAATCTTTGCCGAGCGCAAGATGATTTTGGTCAGCGTGCTGTCTTCGTAGTATTCCAAGTGCAAGTTGATGCCGAAGCGTGCCCGCAACGGTGCGGTCAGCAAGCCGCTTCGGGTCGTTGCTCCTACCAGGGTGAACGGGTTTAAGTCAAGCTGGATGCTGCGTGCCGACGGACCTTTGTCTATCATGATGTCTATCCGGTAGTCTTCCATTGCCGAATACAGGTATTCTTCCACGACCGGACTCAAGCGGTGTATTTCATCGATAAACAATACATCGTTCGGTTCCAGGCTGGTCAGGACTCCCGCCAGGTCGCCGGGCTTGTCCAGTACCGGACCGGATGTGACACGGAACCCTACGCCCAGTTCATTGGCAATGATGTTGCTCAGCGTAGTCTTCCCCAGTCCGGGAGGGCCGTGCAGCAATACATGGTCAAGTGCCTCGGCACGAAGCCGTGCCGCCTTTACAAAAATACGCAGGTTATCCACCACCTTATCTTGCCCGCTAAAGTCTTCAAACTGAAGCGGACGCAGCGCGTTCTCGAAATCACGCTCCTTTCCGGTAGGCTTATAATCGCGTATGTCGAACTGTTCTTCCATAATTTTCTTTCTGAATCTCATGCAAAGGTAATGAATAATCTGAGTTATTTTATTACTTTTGTATTATTTCAGGTGACAAGTTAACTAATCAATTAACAATATGACTACATTTCAAACAACCCACATTGTTTATTTCTCGCCGACACATACCACAGAGAAAATAGCCCGTGCCATTGCCGAAGGCATCGGAATGGAAAGACGCATCGAAACCGACCTTACATTGGATGAATCTGTCTCTTCCATCGAAATCAATCATTCGCTGACCATACTTGCCACACCTGTCTACAAAGGACGTGTGGCACCTGTCGCCTTGCAACGCATGAAACGTCTGAAGGCCAGCGGCTCACCGGTAATATTGGTCGTCGTTTATGGCAACCGTGACTATGAAGACGCACTGGTAGAATTGCGGGATATGGCTATCGAATTGGGATTTACGCCTCTGTCCGCAGGTGCTTTTATCGGAGAGCACAGCTACAGCACGCCGCAACGGCCGATAGCAGCAGGCAGACCCGATGCCGATGATTTGTACCAGGCAATGCAGTTCGGCAAAGACAGTTTGTCGAAGCTGGAACGAACAAATCTGCCGGTCCCTGCGTTTTATATCAAGGGAAATGTTCCATATAAACCTTTTATTACAGGAACACCTTCGGCTCCGGTCTGTAACGAAAACTGTTTTGTATGCGGAGAATGTGTGGAAGTATGTCCTACCCATGCTATCCGTATCAGTCCGGACGGTACCAGCATCGAGACTGATGTGAATCGCTGCATCCGTTGTTGTGCTTGCGTAAAAGTTTGCCCGAACGGAGCACGCGTTTACGATAACCCCTTTGCTGCATTCCTGCATGAAAACTTCAGCGCAAGGCGTGAACCGGAATTGTTCCTATAAGCAGACGCCTGTGCAGATAGGTGCGATGACAGGTGGAAATAGTTGGAACGTCCGTTGCATATATAATCAAAAAACATCCGCTTCCAGCTTCTGACGGAGAGAAGCGGGGTATAACTCCTTAACTCCTTTAACTTCTAAAAAAGAACAAAATATGACAAAAGACAAACGGGTATTGGTGGGAATGAGCGGAGGCATAGACAGCTCTGCTACCTGCATCATGTTGCAAGAGCAAGGATATGAAGTGGTAGGTGTTACCATGCGCACATGGGACATCCCCTCACATTTTTCTTCCCCCGATCAGGAACAACCCAATGAAATAATCGAAGCGCAACACGTGGCTGCCCGTTTGGGTATCGAGCATCATGTCGCAGACGTGCGGGAAGAATTTCGAAAAGTCATCGTACAATACTTTATAGATGAATACATGAAAGGACGTACGCCCAATCCTTGTGTGCTTTGCAATCCATTATTCAAAGAACGCATCTTGTGCGAATGGGCCGACCGTACCGGTTGTCAATGGATTGCTACAGGTCACTATTGCCGGTTGGAAGACCGGAATGGATTGCGTTACATCATTACAGGAGACGATCCGGTGAAAGACCAGTCGTATTTCCTTTGGAAGTTGCCGCAATCGATTTTAAAACGTATGCTGGTTCCTTTGGGTGGGATGACCAAGGAAGAAGTGCGCAATTATCTTGCCGGCAAAGGATTCGAAGCTAAGGCACGTGGTGGGGAAAGTATGGAGATTTGTTTTATCGACAGAGATTACCGGGAGTTTCTGCGCGAGCATTGTCCCGATATTGACGAAAAGATAGGGCCAGGATGGTTTGTCGATAGCAAAGGAATGAAATTAGGACAGCACCAAGGGTTTGCTTATTATACAATCGGCCAGCGTAGGGGATTAGGAATCGCACTGGGCGAACCTGCATATGTATTGAAGATCAATCCGGAAAAGAATACGGTAATGCTGGGAAACGTTGAGCAGCTAAAGACGGAATACATGCTGGTAGAATCGCCCGAAACTCCCGATTTAGACGAATTGCTTGCCTGCCCGAATTTATCTGTGCGTATCCGTTACCGGAGTCGTCCGATACCTTGCCAGGTAATCCTGTTGGATAACGGTTGCCTGTTGGTAAAATTCAATACCGAAGCCTCAGCTATCACGCCGGGACAATCTGCTGTGTTTTATGATGCCAACCGGGTATTAGGCGGAGGGTTCATCGCATCGCAACAAGGAATCCGAAAGATTTCGGCAGAAAATAGTTATAAATTTGATAAAAAGAACGGACAGATATGAAACAAAAGAAACTTTCTGTTTGTTTCCTATGTTAAAGAAAGACGATTAAATTTATAAAAAGCACCCCAAAAAAGTGCAAGCTATGCTTTTTTTTTATATCTTTACTTTCGGTAAGCAATATCTGTATAACACAAAAATAAAAAGATTATGAAACTAAGAAGAAACCTTACCGCACTCGTACTTGGATTAAGCACGATTGCAGCGTTTGCCCAAAGCGGCAACACAGAGACACGCCAGATTAAAGAAGAAGGCAAAACCGTATTTAACCCGCACTGGTTTATGCAGGTTCAGGCCGGAGCCTCACACACCGTAGGAGAAGCCAAATTCGGAGATCTGATTTCTCCGGCAGCTGCACTGAATGTCGGATATCAGTTTACCCCCTTATGGGGATTGCGTGCCGGTCTGAGTGGCTGGGAAGCTAAAGGTGCGTGGGTAAGCCCTGAAACTATTTACAAGTATAATTATTTGCAGGGAAATGTAGATGCTACACTTGACTTAAGTAATCTGTTCTGCGGTTACAATCCGACACGTTTCTTCAACGCGTATTTGTTCGGCGGTATTGGTGTGAACGGAGCATTCAACAACGATGAAGCCGTAGCCTTGAACGATGCCGGACACCGCTTGGAATATCTGTGGCGCGACAGCAAAGTAAATGTCGTAGGCCGTTTCGGCTTGGGCACGAACTTACGCATCAGCGACCATGTATTCTTCAACATCGAAGTGAATGCCAACACGATGTCTGATAAATACAATTCGAAGAAGGCAGGTAATTCCGACTGGCAGTTCAATGCTTTAGCTGGATTTACATTCAAATTCGGAAAAACTTATACAAAGACAGAACCTGTTTACTACGAGCCGACTCCTGTTCCTCCAACCCCAGAACCTGTAGTAGAAGAAAAGAAAGAAGAACCGGCTCCCGAACCTGTCGTTGTTCAACCGATGAAACAGAATATTTATTTTGTTATCAATTCATCCGAAATCCGCAATTCAGAACAGAGCAAAGTCAGTGCTCTTGCCGCTTACCTGAAAGAACACACTGACGCAAAAGTTTCATTGTGCGGATACGCTGACAAGAATACTGGAAATGCACGTATCAACAAGAAGTTATCAAAAGAACGTGCAGAAGCTGTAGCAGAAGCATTGAAAGCGCAAGGCATTTCGGCAGACCGTATTACCGTTGATTATAAAGGTGATACCGTACAGCCGTTCTCTACTATGGAAGAAAACCGTGTGACGGTTTGTATTGCCGAATAAAAACTATTCATTTTCTTAATTAGACTGTATCCTGTAGAAGTTATTACCTTTCTACAGGATACAGTTTTTTTATACTTGCAGTAAGTCATGGGAATCTTATTGTGTAAAAGAAAACTGAAAAATGGGCGCATTTCGCTCTATTTGGACTGTAATGTTGAAGGAAAACGTTATAAAGAGAACCTGGGCATCACCCTAGAAGCACCTGTAAGCAAGGAAATACGTCAGGCAAATTGTGCCAAATTGCAATTGGCTAAACTTTTACGTGCACAACGTGAAATCGATTATCTCCACAATCACTATTGGTCGAAACTGCCTCCATTATTTCACTCTCAGGTTAGAGAAGATGAAACGGCAGGCGAACCTTTACCCGACTTTTTCCTTGTATCGATAGGATACCTTAATATTTATCAGCCCAAAGATAGCCGTATGGTACAGGCTGCATTTTCATACCTCCGTCAGTTTCATCCTGCTTCTTTGCCTGTGAACCATATTACACATAGCTTTTGTACACGGTTCTTTCGCTTTTTACAAGAAAGATTGCATGGCAATACACCTGTCAATTACTTCAAGAAATTCAAAATGTGTCTGGATTATTGCGTAGAAGAAAACCTTCTGCCCTCTAATCCGGCAAAAGGCATCCGGCTACCTCAATATAACGATGTGACTAAACAGATTTTGTCGCCTAAAGAACTGGTAAAACTTACTCTCACACCTTGTCGCAATCCGGAAGTGAAACGGGCTTTCCTGTTTTCGTGCCAAAGCGGATTGCGTTGGTGCGATATACAAGAATTGTGTTATAAGAATATAGACTTTGCACAACGCCATCTGATGTTGGTTCAAAAAAAAGTTGCAGGTCATTCACAAAAGCCTGTCTTGCATATCTATCTGAATGAAAATGCCATGAAACTGTTGCAGGAATCACAAGGTACTCCCGATGATTTCATTTTTCATCTTCCTTCCCATTCATATAGCTTGCGTATCATCAATGAATGGACCAGGCGTGCCGGATTGCGCAAACATATTTCTTTCCATTGTGCCCGCCATACCTTTATTACTTCCATTATGGCCAGGGGAGCAAGCATCAAGACAGCAGCTTCTTTGGCTGGACATTCCAGTACCAGGCATACGGAAAAATATATACACATCATCGATCAGCAGAAACAACAAGCGGTAGAAAGTCTTCCTGATCTTCCACTTTAAAACAGATTAGGTTTTCAGTGCTATCGAAGCTTTTTCTTTGGGCAACTTTAACACCATGATAGGTAAGCCTTGTTAGAAGCTGTTTTGAATTTCTCCAAAAAGTTTTTCTTGGCTTGATGTATCCTTTTTCGTGTGTGCTTTGGGCGATTTTTTGGTCCTTTTCGCTCCTGTTCTTCGTCAGATAGCCCGCTATCTTCCTCATCACAGAAGCGAAAATGCCTCAAAAACTCATCCCAAATCATCGCACGATAAATTCAAAACAGCTTCTTAGAAAGTGAAGAATTTTGAAAAAAAAACATCAATTTCTCGGGAAATCAATCTTTTTTATATACATTTGTGCCATGTAATAAATAAATTTAATACGAGTTTATGAATGAACTGAAAGTAAGCCTTAAAAGAATAGCCGAAGATGGCTTTACCCGCAACGACGAAATATTGGCAGACGAATCAAAAACATTGATTCCTCAGATGGGATTCGAGTTGCTTTCTGATATTAATAAAAATATGTTGACCATTGTAGCGCATGTCGGTTATGTTACTCCTGCAAAGGAAGTTGGAGCAGCGTTACGCTTCCGATTCTCGCTAGAAGTGGACAGTTTGAGTAATCTGGAATATGTTACCAATCCGCAAAAGGGTACCCATCAATATAAGTTCCCTAATGGTTTCATCGAAGCTGTCCTTACCGATGTGTATGCAACTGCCCGTATACTGATAGCACAAAAACTGAGAGGTACACGTCTTGAAAACATTTACTTACCTTTTGGAGGTGCAGGCAGTTTGGTTCGCATGATGCAGAAGAAATAAGATAAATCTTTTTCTATAAGACAATAGCAGGAGACATAAACATTCGAATACTGTTATGCCTCCTGCTTTTTTAGCGCACCCATCCTTGTCAAATTCTTTTGATAAGATATCTTTTTTCTCCGACTCAACTATCCGACTATTCAATCGGCACATATTCGGCACATTTTGTTATCAACTCCGCATGTGTAAATATCTAAACTTTTATTTATCAATTAATTAGCTCATTCCGCACATGTAGCCGGCGCGGCTACTGACGGGGCTTTCCGCCCGTTCTCTCCAGAATATGGCTGTACTTGTAAAGACTTGAGTTAGAACGATTTGAGTTTTTTAATTTATAAATTAAATTTTATTTGTTATGAGAAAAAAGTATTTAAGTGCACTGCTGTTCGGAGCGCTTTTGTTCGCTTCAACAGGAACTTTTACTTCATGTAAGGATTACGATGACGACATCAGCAACTTGCAGACACAAATCAACGATGTAAAGACTGCTATTTCTGAATTGCAGGCTAAAGTTGACGGCGGCAAGTATGTTACTGATGTTGTAAAAGAAGGTGACGGTATCAAAATCACTTGGAACGACAACTCGTCAAGCGTAATCGAAACTATCAAGGGTGCTGACGGTACCATCGTTACTATCGGTGAAAACGGAAACTGGTTCATCGATGGCGAAGACCAAGGCATTTCCGCTAAAGGTGAAAAAGGCGACAAAGGTGACAAGGGTGACCAAGGCGAACAAGGTCCTGCCGGTCCTCAAGGTCCTGCTGGTGAACAAGGCCCTGCCGGTCCTCAAGGTCCTCAAGGAGAAGCTGGTGCTGACGGTCACGATGTACAAATCATCGATGGCTATTGGGCTATTTGGGATGCAGAAAAAGGCGACTATGTTAAGACACAGTCTCTCGCTGGCGGCGTAATTGCTGTAGAAACAGCATACGGTTGGGATTTGACCATTACCGATGCTGAAGGAAATATGCAGAATGTATATGTTCCGGGCAGCGCAGGTCTGGTTAGCATCTCACCTGTAGGTGATGACACAAACAACGAAATGGATATCTTCTATGGTCTGCTCAGCGGTGATGTAGATTGGGACGGCGCTAAGGCTGTTAACGGCAAGATGCTTGCTGGTATGTATCCGGTATTGGAAGACGATATCAATGTCATGCTGAACCCGACCGGTGTAGACGGTACTGCTTATACATACGAATTCCGTGATTCTGAAGATGAAAATCCGTGGGGCTTGGCTTTGGGTGAGGCTTCTGTATATGCAGGCGAAAAACTAACCGTTGACAATGGCCAGGTTCAAACAAGAGCTACTGTATCTCCGAGTGGTATTTGGACTATTTCCCGTTATCTGAAATATGAAAAAGCCGAAGACCTGAGCCACAGAGCCGAGTATGTTACTCAGTTCAGAAACAACAACAATAAGGCTTACGCGTTTGCTTTGGCAGCAACCAACAAGACCGGTAAGGCTGTTGAAATCAAGTCTCAATATCTTTATTCATTCAATCCGTTGAATGTAAACGATATTGAAGCTAAGTTTGAATATAATAAAGATGCCAGCAAGAATTATTATACTTACGGTGCAGAGCATACTCCTAATTTCGGTGCATATGAATATACCGGAGCAGCAAGTACAGTTATAGCTGGTGAAGAATTTGATTTGTCTGACGTAATCTACGACTATAAGTTGTCTATTGATGAAAGCAAGATGACTAAAGTTAAGATTGACGAATATGGATTGGATATTTCAGATGATAAACATTCATTCATCGCTGCAAACGCTCAGGCTGTAAACAACAAGATTTATTTGATTATCGACTATATCTTGATTAACGGTCAGAAAGGTCAGATGAAGGTAGAATACACTATCGTTGAAAAGGATATCACATTCGAAGAACAGAACGTTACTATCGGTACCAACAAATTTGATGCTAAGTTGACTGAGGCTAACAGCCAAGTAATTTCTGCATTGAATGAGAAGTATGTATATTCGAAGACAGTAGACTTTATCCCGACCGATATTTACGGTGCTGACTACAACGAATGGGAAGACGCTATGTACGAAGGCTTGCTGAAGGCTACAGATAAAGCTGCATTCTTGAAAGAACACATGACTATCGTTGGTGGCGATCCGATTAACATTGATGCGGCATACAACGAAGCATTGAAGAACAACTTCATCTACATTGATTATCTTGACGCAAACGACAAGTCTTGTATCTATGGTGTGGCTTCTGGTGAAGAACTGACAAGACTGAAAGAAATCAAGAAGTTGCGCGTTTACTTCATTGCAGGTACATGCAAGGCGGTAGATTCAAATACTAATATCGGTTCATTTGTGGATGCTGCATTTATTGATGCCGGAAGAAAAGCTTCTATTATGCAACCTGTTCAAGTTCCATATTACACTGTAGATGGCTCAGCTAATAACTGGAGAAACGGTTTTGCTTTGCCGCTTGACAACGCATTCCGCGTTCGCGTGGCTACTACTAAGAATGAACAGACTGTAGCAAGCTACACATTTAACTTCGAATTGACTATGCCTGAATGTCCGATTGAACGTGTTAAACCTACTACTGAAACTTCTGTAATGTGGGGTACCTGGAAAGATAATAATGAAAACTTCGATCTCTTAAAGGTATACGGTGAACATAATAGCGACAACGGCATTAACTATGGTGACTTGCGTGATGCATTCACTAATGCATTCGTAATCGAAACTGGCGCATATAATGCAACAAAAGAAGCTTACTTCTACACGCTTGAAACTGAAAATATTGACAGAACTGCTCTAAATGAAGAACAATTGATTTATTCGACTGCAAGTGGTACTACAGTTAACTTAGGTCAAATTGTATCATCTTCAATTTGGACAGATTGGAATACTACCGATACCCAATTCGCAGCTGATGCTGTTGATATGCTTGCAGATAATGTTGTTTACAACCACTTCGGCGTATATCCGCAAAGCTTGTCTAAGTTCTTCATCCGTTTCGCAAGTAAGGTTGAAGACGGTTCGCATGACTACAAGCAGGTAAGCGGTCAAGTAGGTCTTGGTCGCGAAACAAGTCCGTTGAAAGCACAACCTGTTTACAAGGGAACTACTTTGACTCACTACGAAATCGTTCTGACAGACGCAAACTTCGAAATGAAGGATGCATTCGGATACACTTACAAGTTGTTCGATGCACCGGTACTTGATGCAGGTGGTTCTCTTACTCAAGCTAGCAAGAAGCGTAATGCTATCAACAATATGTGGGCTAACAACCGTGAAGGCATTAATGACAAAGCTCATATGTATGGCTTGAATCCGGTAGCTTATGTAGATGGGCAAAAAAATACTGATGTTAAGTTTGCTTTTGTTGATGTTGTAGGTAATGAATTCTTAACATTTGATGAAGTATCAGACTATACAACAGGTCTTAAGGTTAAAATACCCCAAGCTGTTGCAGCAGCTGCTAACAATGTGGTAGAAGTAGTTCTGCAAATTACCGATGTATACGATCACATTTACGAATTGCCTGTTTACATTCAGACTGTAGAATAAGCAGATAATTGAATAATTAACATTGCTTACTAAGATAAGAGAGGCGTTCTCAATCCTGTATTGAGAATCGCCTCTCTTTCTTT
>ERZ779874.3175-NODE-3175-length-12626-cov-4.523825_pt1 | contig 12626 bp, 9 predicted proteins | sample MGYA00511031_ERZ779874 | MGnify/ENA primary metagenome ERZ779874 (study PRJEB29588, sample SAMEA2156850) | human gut metagenome | biome: human gut; feature: human-associated habitat; material: faeces | place: Denmark | collected 2008/2010 ...
TTTAGAAATTCCCCCCCCCTTAACAGCTATAGCAGTACTACGAAGTTTCATTTGTGGATTCCTAGGAGCAGTAATATCAATTGAACCATTGTTACTACCACTGGCAGGACTATAATCAACAAAATCTTTCGTAGCCATATTTAATTAGATATTTGTTTATACGACAAAAGGTCTAATAGACACCTTAGCACCTATCAGACCCATAATCAAATTAACAGACGACTTACGAAATAGTCCAAGCGGTATTCGTAGTAATCGTAATTTGTTTAGTTTCTCCCGCAGCAGCGAAAGTCAATGCAGTCGGAGATACAGACAGAGTAGCATCACCGGCGGCTTGAGTTACAGTATATTTCTGACCATTTACGGTAATATTACCGGTACGAGTGTTAACCGTCGGGTTAGCAGCAGCGGTAAACGTAATTTCGAAAGCGTAAACATCATCTGCTCCCGGATCACCTGCAATCTCAGCACCAGAATTATATTCTTTCTTATTTACGACCAATTTACCGGCAGTCAACCATTCAGAAGCGTTAGAATCAACAGCAAACGTAATAGCAGCTAAGTTGGAGTTACCAATGAACTTCTTAGCTTCACCACCTTTAACGAAAGCTAATGATTGAGTAGTAACGTCCCAAATCGTAGAACCTTCCTGCTGCAACGTAACGTCTTCAGTCAAATCTTCAACAGCAACAGTAATCAAACCAGAACGTCCGTTACGACCTTTATAAACCGGAGCAGTAACATCTACTTGAGAATTACCAGTTCCCTCAACAGCACTCAAAGTGATCCAACTCGGTTTAGCTTTCAAAGCATATCCGGCGCGCATAACAGGTGCACCAACTCCATCAACTAAACCCCCAATTTCAACAGCAGTTGCTCTTTCATTCAAAGCAGAATCTTTAACCATAACAGTAATAATTTAATTATTCGTAAAAAAGTTTGAAGTTCCGCACGCCCCACAAGCTATTCCCCTACTGGGGTCTGCAAAGCGTAGCGGAACATTTAAAAGTTTAAGAAACAGTCCAATTAACATTAGAAGTTACTTTGACAGTTTGTGTACCACCAGCAGCTTCAAACGTTAGACTAGTTTTATCAAGATTCAAATAAGGATCTTGTTCAAACGTTGCAGTGTAAGTAGCATTTCCAATAACAGTAACAGTTCTGCTAGCATTCGTATTACCATCACTCCATTTAACAAAGTGATAACCGGCAGACGGTGTAGCCTTTAATGTAGCAGTTGCACCATAATTGTAAGTACCACTTCCACTAACAGTACCACCTGCACCCGCAGTTACAGTCAGTGTATAACTGTTAATTTGCCATACAGCATAGTAAGTAACATTACCAGTAACTTTGGTAGTTGTGCTTACATTAACAGAACCACTAGCTGACGTAGACCATCCCTTAAAAGTATATCCAGTTCTTGTAGCAGTAGGAAGAGTTCCTAAAGCGTCATTGTAATGGAATGAACTACTAGACTTGCTAGGAGTACCACCATTACCATTCCAAGTAACCGTATAATTCTTATAAGTTGCAGTCCATCTAGCGTACCAAGTCTTATTAGAAGTAACCTTAGTTGTCGTAGTTAATTTAGTACCACCAGTAGCGGCAGCAGTATCGAACCAACCTGCGAACGCATACGTATAAGTATTATCCGCAGCTCTTGAACAAGTAGGTAACGTTCCAATAGCTTCATTATAAGCTTTAGTTATAGATGAAGGAGAAGGAGTACTACCACCATTAGCGTTAAATGTAAAGGTGTACCTATTAACAGCTCTGGTCACATAAGCATAATAAGTAGCAGCACCTGTTACACTCGGTGTTTCTAAAGTTAATGAAGAACCAACCTTAGTTCCACCACCGTTAGCAGCAGTATACCAGCCTTGAAAAGTATAAGTGTACTGAGCATCATTTGAAGGCATAGTCAAAGTACAAGAGCCTTTCGACCCATAAGCAACAGATTGACTAGTCCTATTCAAAGACCCGTATGTTGTTTGATAATTTATTATATAACTCCGTTTAGTTGCAGTCCAATGTGCATATATTGTAGTATTACTTGCACCCATTGTCGTATTAGCAGTAACTTGTGTTCCACCAGTAGCAGCAGTGTACCAACCTGCAAATGCATAGGTGTATTCAGCATCAGAAGACTTCGTAGGCGTCGGCAAAGTACCATAAGCACTTCCATATTGAACGCTCTTGGAAGCAGGACTTACTGCATTACCACCATTAACATTATAGGTTAAAGTATAACTATTAATAGACCATTGAGCATAATAGGTAACAGTACCAGTTATCTTAGTAGTAGATGAAATCTTCGTACCACCACTAGATGCCGTGTACCAACCAAGGAATGTATAACCTGTTCTAGAACAAGTCGGAAGAGTACCTAATTCTGAACCATACGTTTTAGTAATAGTTGATGGGCTAGGAGTACCACCACCGTTACCATTGAATGTTGCAGTGTAACTTCTAGGAGTAGCAGTCCACTGAGCATAATAAGTAACGTTTTTTGTTACAGTAGTAGATGCAGATATTTGAGTACCACCCGTTGCAGCTGTAAACCAACCCTTAAATGTATAAGTGTATTGAGCATCAGCAGCTCTTGTCGGAGTAGGCAATGTACCTAAAGTAGAACCATAAGTCTTAGTAGTTGACGTAGGATCTACAGTTCCACCATTAGGATTCCAAGTTACAGTATATGACTTAAGAACAAATACCGGAGTAATATGAGTATTGGCAGTAATGTTAGAAACTGTCAGAGGATTAGTAGTAGAACCATTAGACCACTTACTAAAATTATAGCCAGTACTTGGAGTAGCTGTCCAAATAGCAGAACCACCGTATTCTACACTAGACTTATTAACGCTCGCTGTACCACCAGTTGAATTAGCAGTAGTAGTTGTGAAAGTCTTAATTGTAAACTTAGCAGTTAAGCTGATATTGGCAGTAACAGCAAATGTATATGAAGTATTGCTAGATACTTTAGTTGTTCCGTTGTACCAACCAGCAAAATTATAAGCAGCCTTAGGAGTTGCAACTACAGTAGCATTAGCACCGTGTTCTACAGTTTGACCAGCAGGACTTACAGTACCTTTATTTATATCCTCAGAAGTTGCATTAACAATATAGCTCTTAATCTTATATTTAGCAACAAGAGTTCTATTAGCAGTTAAAGTAACAGCGAAAGAAAGGCTTGTAGAAACAAGATTAGAGCCTTCATACCAACCAACAAAATCATACCCAGTAGGAGCGGCTTTAGCAGTCAATGTGACTTGTGTATCACGATAATAAGTTCCTTCTTTAACTCCACCTGTAGCGGATGAACCAATAGAACAATCACCAACATTTGTAATAGTAGTTCCTGAACTATTAGTAGTTAAAGCTGAAATCTTAATAGTAAACTTATCAGCTTCTACTTGAGTACAATTAATAGTTTTCGTAATACCGCTGACTGAAACAGTAACAATAGTTGTTCTGCTCGCACCGGCATTCTTACTCGCAGTTAAACCAACCGTTTTATTACCCGTACCACTCTTAGCGGCAGGGGTAAGCCAAGAAGCAATAGCCATCTTAATACCCCCCCCCTAATTATGAAACCGTCCATTCGACGTTAGAAGTAACATTAACAGTTTGAGTTCCACCAGCAGCTTCGAAAGTAAGAGAAGTCTTATCTAATTCGAGATATGAATCTTGAGTAAACTTAGCAATATAAGTCTTATTAGCATCAACAGTAACACTTAGAGTTACATCATCAGAAACCTTAACTCCATCTTTCCACCAACCGCCAAAGCTATAACCCTCAGCAGCTGTAGCATGAATAGTAGCAACAATACCATTCTCAAATTCAGCAGTTTCAACTCCTAAATTAGATTCTTTATTGATACCAACACCACCTTGAGCTACACCTTCATCTTCGGTTTTAACTGTAAGTGTATAATGTGTGGGTTCAGGAATAAGATCACATTCAATAGTAACCTTAATGTTTTTCTCAACCACAAAGCGATACTGATTGTTACTGTTAAGAGTGATTTTAACACCATCAACAAGCACTTTATTCAAAGTATAACCCGGACTTACATTAACTTTAATCGTACAAGTATCACCATCATTATAAGTACCAGCACCTTCCATTGTAGCACTTCCATTAGGAATAGCTTCATAGGTAACTTGGAATTTATCAGGAGCATCAACTTCAAAACGAGCTTCAATAGATTTAGAGTCATTCATGACAATATCACGTGAAGTAGTCGAGGGCGCACCCGAATCAATCCATTCCTTAAAATGATAGCCGCTATCTGCTAATGCTTCTACAGAAACGGTAGTTCCGTCAACAATATTAGAGTAAGTCTTTGTGCCACTATAATAGTCGCTCCAATGTCCATTGATCTTTGCACGACATTTACCACCCGTTCCAGCAGTAAGAGTTAGCGTTCGCATGATTACTTGGTCGAACGTAGCAATATGCGTTGCATTCGTTCCGGTTTTAGCAGTGAATGTTGCAGGATTATCTGAAACCTTTGCACCACTTGTATTCCACTCTCTGAACTTGTAATTGCCAACCGCACGAGCTTCAACTGAATAAATCGAACCTACAGCAGTTTTAAACGTGTGTTCAGAAGTAGACCAACTAGACCAAGAACCATCACCTATACGATAACGAGTTTCATTAGTTCCGTCAGAACCTACCGTAATAGTAACTTCTTCCGGTGGAATCTCTACGAACGTACAAGAGAAATCTACATTCTCAGTGATAACCTTTGAATAAGGATTAAAGTTAGAAGTAGTTCCACCAATATTCCATTGTTCAAAAGAATAACCGCTATCAGGAACACCTAATACCTCAATTGTCTCACCGTCAGTAACACTAATGTTAGAATGCGAAGATGCAGCTTCTGAATATTCACCAGAGCCAATCTTATATTTACATTTACCATTAGAACCAGCAGTGATATTAACAATATGAGTTTCAGGTGAAATGTAAGTTTCTTTGAAATAAGCAGTATAAATTTTGCGATGCAGACCTTCTTCAATAATGATATTATTTTCATTATTAGGAAGATTAGCACCAGTAGGAGTTACCCACTTTTCAAATTCATAACCGCCGTTAGCTTTACCAGCGATAGTGACAATAGTCTTTTCCGGAGCAGTAACTTCGTGTCTTTCTGCCCATTGAGACCAAGCATCATTAATATCTTTATATCGAACTAAACCATTCGCATCTGCCACGATACTAAACGTGAAATAACGAATAGCTTCTTTAAAGTTTACTGTAATCGTAAGATCTCGCGTAACAACGATGCTATATGTACCATTATCATTATCTACAAGATTACCGCCAGAAGCAGTAACCGTATCAACAGCCCAACCCTCAATAGGATTCGGAACAATTATTGCAGTTTGACCGGATTTATAAGTACCGCCACCGCTAACTGAACCTTTGTCAGCAGGATTGGTTATAATAGTTACATTGTACTCCTCAATACCAGGAGCATCAAGCTCGAAGTGTGCAGTATAAGTTTCATCTTTCTCAACAACAAGATCATATTGAAGATTAGTAGAAACAATACGATTTAAACTATCAGTCCAATGAGTAAAATGATACCCTTGAATTGCCGCAGCTGTTATAGAATGCCTTGTACCTTTTGGGAATGTTCCGGCACCAACTACATATCCTGCATTAGCCGGATCAGCATTAACATTAATATAGAATTGTTCAATAGGAGCTTCATCCTTTTCAAATACGCCTATCAAATCCATATCTTTCTTAATAGTAAAAGACCAATTAGGACTAATAGACATAATCTCATTAGTATGGAACTCTTTCCAACCTTTAAAGTGATAACCTTGAACAGGTTTAGCATAAAGTTCAACACGACTACCAGCTTCAAATTGGAAACGGAAGCCATCTGAGTTTTCATCAGGAACAATAGCAGAACCACTACATCCAACAATACCACCCTCTTCAGGAGAAGGAACTAAAGTAACTCTATAGTAATCACGTTCGATATGACCAGACTGCATAAAATCTTGAAGATCTTTGATGTAAGTCCAAGCACGAATATATGTATCTTGACAACCACAAGTATTATTTCTAATACCACGACTAGGATGCACATAATTAGCTTTAAGACCAATGCAAACAAGAGTGTCATCAGTCAAAGACTCACTACCAACAATCAACTCTCTATCAATAGCAATAATATTACCATCAGTAGTTAGATTAATTTCGCAACCTTTTTCATCATACATATAGTAACAACCATCAGTACGATGATAGAAGAATCGAACGTTATGCTCACGCTTAGGAAATGTACCAAGAGGAAGAACTTGTTTTAACTTGACAATTTTAATATTACATTCCATAGCATTAAGTTTAAACAAATATAACTACGCAGAACCGTTAAGCACTGCGTAGTTTTCCAAGCAACTTTAGTCAGTTGCAGTATTCAGAGAAATGGCATTATCGCCGGAACCTTTAGCTAAAGTCTTAATAGCTTCAAGTTTATTTACAACATCATCGATCACAGCTTCCGTACCAACAATGATTTGGAATTTGCGAGGACTATTGTTATCAGCGGCAATCTCAGGGAATTGATTAAACTCAGCCGTAGAAATAACAAGATAAGCGACTTTACTAAAGCCAACTTTCGGGTCACCAATACCCCAAGCTTTCTGCCACTCATCATGAGGATTCCAACCCATGTTAATCAGAGAATAACGAAGGTCTTCATCACTAAGAGCAACATCAGCTAAGAAACCGGATAACTTTGTATGTTCAACGGTAATAGTACCATTGGCTTTTTGATCGGCAAGAATACCGAATACGTTCATCGTCAATTTGGTAGGCTTTTTAGCAACAACAGTTATCTGAACAGCACCATCAGCTTTCTCGATAGTAATATCAAACAACTCTTTGTTATAAGCAGTAAGACTAAGGTTCTTTTTAATCTTCTCTACCAACCGATCAACGGTATCAGTAGCATGAATCCGAACAGGTATTTGAACAATCTGAGGATTAGGATTAACCGTCAGACCATGACGATACTCCTCAGAAGAACAAATTTCAATAGCACCACAGAACTCAGCATCTGCATTATATACAATACCTTCAGCAGGCTTAAGTGCCGGATTCGTAAGACCTTTAAGAATAATAGTTTCTTTCTGATCTTTCTCCGTATATTTACGAACATTATAAGTGAAGTTAAAAGGATTAATATCCACTCCACGTTGATTCATAAATCCACCGTCCTTAGTAGGAATTGCAGACATAATTACAAACGGCTCAGGTCTACCAGTAGTAGGCAAAGCAGTACCATAAGCAGTACAAATGCCGAGTTGACCGTTAGATAACTTAGTATCAACAGTAACATTATCGACAAATGTTTTTCCGTAACTTACAATTCTCATAGTAACGTTTTATTTTAAAGAATTACTTTCATTTATAGCAATTTGATAACCTTCATCTTTAAGTTTACCAAGAAGCTTCTGTGTAGCAAGGTTAATAATCTCGGTTTTAAACGGAAGTTCAGTAACAGTATCAGTTACAATATCAAACCTAGTAGGTTGTCTAAGATATGTGATAGCAACATCAGTAATCACGAATGTATCATCCATATCTACTAAAACCTTATTGCTTTCTATCGTACATATAGGATGAATGTGTCTATTAAGACGATTGTGATACGTTTGAAGTATATCCCTACGCTGAACATCAGAAACTAAATCCATACCGGCAGATTTGCTCTCTCGCACCTTTGTAACCACTCCGTCAGAAGTGATAACCTCGTATAAGCCCGAATAATGCTTGTAGTCAAATCGTACTGACTTAATAGTATATTTAACTCCAACTACAATTAGCTGTGGCGTATCGAAGTAAAACACTAGTGATTCGGGGTAATACTCGTTATTGTAGCGTTCATAAGTCACATTGTAACCTTTTCGCAGCAATATGGAGAGCATATAGTTGATATATTCAAATAGACCCTCTTTACGATAGATCTTAGCAGGATAATGAAACATAACGGTATCATTACCAATTTGAATAACAAAATCTTCTATATAACCGGGAATAGTTTTAAATAGTTCACTGATATTAACAACGTAAATCCTAGTAGTAACAGATTCAATTGCTCGATAACGTTTAAACTTATCATATATAACACTTGCATCATAAGAGACACCATGTAGGTAATTCGCAGGTAAAAAAGCGAAGCCTCTATTACCCTCATTTGCGAGAAGGTAAAGAGGACTTCTATATGTAGTCTTTAGCACCTGCAAATCATCGTAATAACGACCAGTCTCTTCAAAGGCTTTAATCTTTTGCGTAAGCAGTACGTCAATAGCTTCATTAAGAGCAATATCAATATACTGCGGACGAATAGATTCTTGCCTATTAGCATTAATCTGCTGAATCTTATCGTTTACAGCAATATGTGCTTCTTTACAACTACTATACATACTGACACTATTTTATTAGTTTATAACCGAAGCTTTATAAGCAGTGAAAAGTTGTGCTTTATATTCAACATTTTCAGGAGCAGCTAAGAAAGCCATAACACCCTCAATAGAAGAACCAAGAACTACTTCCGGACGCACAGTATCAAAGTAATTATCACCGTCTTTCGTAATGACTTGAGCGGCAAGTAACTTATAGACTTGTGCCATTGCTTCTACATTCTTGTTATCAAACAGAGAAATAAACGCATCTGCGTTCGTTTGAGAAAGTTCAGCTACAGCTGTCTGCAAATCTCCATGTTCCATTTTAATAATCTGTAGAGTATCAGCAGGAGCATTACAGATAAGCATATTTCTAATACGTTTATAAGAAGACTCATCACCTGTGAACAACTGAGCCAACTTAGTAGCAGTATTAACAACAGCTTTAGTCTTAGCATCTTTCATACGCTTAACATCTTCGATGCTATGTAAGTAAAACCGAATGTTAGTAGATTTCTCAACATCTTCCGGTTTATTAGCAACAGTAGAAGTAAGCAGAGCAAGACGCCAAAGAATATAATCTTGCGGCTTAATAGGAGTCATGTACATATACAGATTCTCTTCATGAACCGCAGTACCTTCACCAAAGAGCATAGCATCAAAGATAGCTTTCTCTAATTTATTCGGAGCAACCTCAGTATTAATACTGTTCTTTTTAGCCCAATCAAGAATAACATCACGTTTAACAGGATCGTTAAGAGAAAACTCCCAACCAGTTTCAAGCTCATAACCTTGAGCGGGAACTTCAACAGTTGAGTTTTTAAGATGCTTCAAAACGAGGTCTTGAAAGTTTACGTTACGGCTATCAGCAGAAGCTCCAATGATCGTAGGAAGTATAGAAGCCATTTCAGCAGTTTTACTAGATAGAGTAAGAACCGCTTTAATGCTCGGACCGAAAATAGTATTGAAAGCACCAATACTTTTCTGATTCACGACTTGAAACATAGTCGGATTCAGCTTTAAAGCTAAGGTTATTTTGCGTGAGTATATCATATAGTTTATACTTTAGTAAGTTTATACTTTACAATAATCGTAATGTACGCTTATTCAAAAATCATTTCAGCCCAGAAAGAAGTAGTACCATTAAGCATATTGATACCTTGTGAAGACATAACCTCATAAGTAGCAATATCTTCTCTAGTAGATAACATCTTACTATAAGCACCCCACTCTTTAGGCAGCGGAGTAATACCTTGATAAACACCGTACAAATATTCACGACCCTCTTCACAAACTAACTGAATATTTGCTTCACCACTCGTGTTATCAATAGAGTGATCCAAGAACACCATCGTATAAGAAGTAACAGGGAAGCCACCATACATACGACCATTCTTACGATCCATTTCGGCACGAGAACCGGTATCAAACAAATCTACAACCTTAACAGAAACGGTAGCTCCGGAATAGTGCTTATACTGATTGAAGTATGCACCATAAGAAAGGATACCACCACGACTTTGAATCTCCTCAGAACCTAACTTATCAAAGTAACCATTTCCGATAGCTTCATTCTTAATACACTGTTGGAACATTTTAGAACCACCTTTACCGGTATAAAGAACGATATTTTTATTACTTAAATCAATATCGTTACGAACTTCAAAGATACGAGAAAGAATCATATCAATAAGCTCGATAGTCATGAATGAGTATTCGAAGTAGTTACCGAATGCGATAAGAATATCACGAACACCAGCACCACGAGGAATAGGTTTGTTTGAATGTTTTTCTTGATTGTGAATAACACCGTTAATATCACGGTTGTAAGCAGAGAACCACAAATCCTCTTCTAACAAACGTCTACGCATGAATTCGAACTGACGCATTTCATAAGGCATCCAAAGAGTACCTTTAGAACCATCATCATAATCAAGTTCAAACTCCGTTACGATATTAGCAATGTTACCGGTAATAATTTTGGAGAATCTATGGAAACCAAATTGGTTAGTCATTTCACTCCAAGATTCAGCAGTAGAACGAGAACCAGTAGATAATTCACCGGCAATCGTAGGAGCACCCATGCCCCAATATTTACCTCTCTCAAAATTGCTGAGATCAATAAACTCATCAGGATTACCACCAAGGATAATCATTTCATAGATATATCCACCGGAAGCAGTCTGCTCACCATCGGTCTGCATACGAACCATGTGCTTTCCGTCAGGAGTAATAGCAGAATACTGATAAGGAATCCAATTATCTTGGAACTCCGCTTTGAAAGACATAAACCCTTTACCGGGGGTTTGAGTAGGCGTAATCAAACGCACAATCGGGGAAGTGACAGTAGGTTTCCCCATAATCTTCCACTTATACTGAGTATCACCAGCATTAATAGGTTTCTTACGAGAGATATTCCCTTGACCTTCTGTAAGAGAAAGAAGAGGGAATTGATTACTGTTCCTACCCCAAAGATAAGTAAGAGACTTATTCAAATCGACAGCACCAAGAACATTAAAGTTCAATAGCATATCGGCATCAGAGTAAACCTCTTTGGAATACTGTTTTTTTCCAATTTCTCTAAGCATAGTTACGATAATTATTTATTTGAATCAATAATACCACCCGGAACAATAGGACGTCTATTAGGATTAACTTTAGTACCGCCACCTTGAGTGGATACCTTAACTTTAGGTTTACCACTAGAAGTAATGTTCAAACGACGAACAGCTTCTTGTCGTATAGATGCAGCAGCTAACTGACTAATATCAGCACCTAACAAGTTACGAAGTGCTACCATAGCGAACGTTTCATTATCAGCAAGCATATCAAAAACATCTTTCTGAGCTTGCGTATAGAAATCACCATTAACTTCAACAACAGGAGCTGTTAAATACTTGACAATATCTTTACGAGAAAGAATTTGCTCTTTACCATTAACAGTTCTTTTAACGCCTGCTGTTGGAATTGCAAGACCTCCGATAGTACCTTTATTAACGATCTTATCGTATAAAGAATCAGGAATGTTAAGCACTTTAGCTTTACCATTCTCATCATAGGTAATACCGTAGGCTTTATCAAGAGCCTCTTGAGCAGCTTGATATTCGGCTTCTTGCCTAGCATTTGCGACTTCAATCTCACGTCTCTGAGCATTAGCAAGATAATCAAGACTTTCTTTAGCAGTTTCAGCTAATACTTTATCAGCTTTAGAAAAACGAATAATACGTTCGATTTGAGCATCAGAAGTACCTTTGCGTTTTTCAGCAGAACGAATAACAGCTTCTAACTGATCATCTGATTTATCTTCAAGAGTCATTGTAGTCCAATCAACATGATTAGCAAAACCCTCAAGAGAACCATACGTTTGTTTGTAAAGAGCAGCTTGATAAATATCCGGATTAGTACGGAAGAAATTGTTGATAGCTTCACTTTCAGCTTGACGTTTAGCAAGCTCTGCAATATCAGCATCACGTTGAGCAAGACCTTCAACAGTCATTTCGTATTGCTTAGGCGTACCATCAGCATTTACCGGAGTTAAACCAGAAATAGCAGAAATAGCAGAAACATCTATAGTTTCATCTTGAGTTTCAGCAGCAGCAAACTCATCTAACTGAGCTTTAGTGTAAACAATCTCTCCGTCTTTAACGGCATTACCGTCAGCATCAAGATTATACTCAACATCACCGTCATCGGTAGTAAGAACAATCTTAGTAGGAGTTTCAGTTTCAGTTTTAGTTTTTTGAGTAGCAGTTTTAGCAGCTTCTTCTTCAGCTTTACGCTTAGCTTCTTCCTCTTCTGCTTTCTTACGTTCTTCTTCTGCTTTAGCAGCTTCTTCTGCTTCTTTAGCAGCTTTAGCAGCTTGTTCAGCAGCTATCTCTTCCGCAGTTTTAGTAGTATTACTATCAGTAACACCACCGGGAACAATAGGATTTGGCATAGTGTTTTATCTTTTATAAATTAAGTTATAACAGTGACAAATGTAATAATAATATATGTATTAAAAATGGCATTAGAAATATTATTAGAAACAGCATTAGTACTGCCTATCACACGGCTCTCTGAAATTCCAATTAATTTATGCCATTTTAAGGCTCAAATGAAGACCTCTGATGAACCCAAATTTCAGTCGATATAGTTGTTCAATTCGACAAAAATAAGAGCTTACATTAAGACTTTCGTGGCTTTTT
>ERZ779874.3176-NODE-3176-length-12624-cov-8.462010_pt1 | contig 12624 bp, 13 predicted proteins | sample MGYA00511031_ERZ779874 | MGnify/ENA primary metagenome ERZ779874 (study PRJEB29588, sample SAMEA2156850) | human gut metagenome | biome: human gut; feature: human-associated habitat; material: faeces | place: Denmark | collected 2008/2010 ...
AAAAAGGCACCTGTTTGCTTGTACAAAGTGATATGTACGAAGTGGATGGGTGTCTTTTCCTGCTTTATAAGAAAATGCATTCTGTGGAGAGAACTCTTTTTATAACAAAAGCGAACATTTGTTTGCAATTAAAAAAAGATGTGATATAATGTGCATATGCAATGAGCAGTGCCAGACGTGACGGCTGCGATATATGTCTGCTTGCAGGCTATATATCGCAGATGTTGCGGATAATAGGGCGAATGCCCGTCAGTCCGGAAAATCTATGATTTTTCGGACGAGCACTGCGGGTATGAACAGAGATGGCTGCGTATGCTTGCATGCGGCAGACGGATATGCGCCATGTGAACGCGCCTCGCCCGGACTTTTGCCGGAGCGTAATATGAACGTAATATTTTTGAGGGGCTTATCACTGGGATAGAGGAACTTTGAAATGTGGACAATACAACGAATGGACGAAATGGATGATGGAGATGAGGAACGCTTGCCGGGCGAGCCGATAATGACAGCGGTTACGTTGGAAGGTGATCTGGGAGAAATACTTCAATTTCAAATGCCTCACAACTGGTTGCTTATGCAGGGATTACAAGAAGGAGAAGAGTGGCCTGAGGACATCGAGGAGGAGGATTCAGAAGCGTTAAAAGCGCGGGAACAGGCAGCGTGGATGGAAAATTATTATCATGCGTTGCAGGAACTTGAGGGGGAAGAAGAGCAATGTAAGCATGGGGCAGAGGGATAAATCGGAATTTGACGAAGGAGGTTGATTGTATGAAAAAGTTGATAGCATTAGTTTTAGCAGTGGTTTGTGTGCTTGGCTTGGGTGGGTGTAACAACAAGACAGTCAATATTGATTTGCCTTTTGAGGTAGGTGATGTTGAAAATATAGAAATGTATCACTTTGTTGGAGCACCTGTGTCAGCAGAAAAGAAGGTCATTGTTGCTGAAGAAACCATAAAGAACTTGTATGATATGTTTGAGGGGCTATCCTTGGAACTCAAAGAAGTAGAGGAAACCGCTGGAGCAGAGATAACCAGTTTCAGATTTAACCTTTCTGATGGAACAAGTTATGAACTGATTTATGGCTGCTATGGAGTAAAGACAGGCAATCTGAAATCTTCCACAGATAATTTTGAATACTTTACAAGTGCAGATATTAGCTCTTATTGGAGTAACACCGACTTAGAGGCAGTTCCCGTTGAAGAAAGCGAGTTGCCAAACTAAGCAGAACAATTCCAGTTTGATGAAGTACAAGGCCATCTTCGAGCGCAACGCCGACCGTCTTGTAAACGCCAACACCATTTACGAGGGACAGGTCATTGTCCTGCCCGCGAAGTAAGCACAAGCAATCCACATAACGAGAGCATAAAAAAGCCCACCTCGAAAAGTCGAGATGGGCTTTTTTTTCGTGTGCGCGGATTTGCTTAACTTAATGACATTGCCCGAAAGGGCTTTCTTTTTTACCCAGATGTACCGCTGAGGTATCAAAAAAGGAAAGTAAATGTATATAGCTTGAACGCAAAGCTTCATAGCTTTCGCGTTCTCCCGCCGTGGACATTTGCGGGGAAAATGTTGCAAATTGCCGTTGTGCAATTTAGCAAACGCCCCCGGCGTGCGAATTCGGAAAAGCAAAAAAACGCAGCAAAAAGTGCGAAAAAGGATTTCTGCTATATTTTTTAAGGAAATGGTACCAATACAAGTGAAAAAGTTGCATAAAAAAATTTTTGTACCTGAAATACCGTGGGATATCGTGACGAAAAATACATTCTAAACGTATGGTACATCTTCCGCGGCTGGGGAAAAACCGGATGTAAATGCCACAAAATGGGAAGTTTTTTCACAAAAAAGTTGCGGGCAAAATAACGAAAAGAACCGGACACTTTTTCAGGCATACCCAAAAAAAGTGTGAAAATTTGACGTGCGCGCTGTTTTTCTTTATAATATTTCAGGAACAAAAAAGAAGATTTCGAATTTCTCAACAATTCGGAACGGAAAGAGAGAAAAACATGGAAAAATACCTTGTTTTGGCAACCTTTGTAGGGTCTGTCATCGCACTCATCTTTGCCTTCGCCACCGGCAAAAAAGTGCTGAGTTTTGGCGAAGGCACCCCGCTTATGAGCAAAATTTCGCAATCTATCCGTGCGGGCGCCAACGCCTACCTGAAGCGGCAATACACCGTTGTAGGTGTGTTTTTTGCCTGTATGATCGTGGTTTTGTGCATTATGGCGGCCTTAAAGTTGCTGACTTGGTTCGTGCCCTTCGCGTTCCTGACCGGCGGTTTCTTCTCCGGCCTGTCTGGCTTCGTGGGTATGCGCATCGCCACCAAGGCCAACTGCCGCACCGCCAACGCCTGCCGCGACGGCCTGAACCGCGGCCTCCGCGTGGCCTTCTCCGCTGGCTCCGTCATGGGCTTTACCGTTGTCGGCCTCGGCCTGCTGGATATCAGCGTGTGGTTTATGCTTCTGCGCTTCGTGTTTAAGCTGGAGGCCGCTGACATCACCAGTGCCATGCTGACCTTCGGCATGGGCGCCAGCTCCATGGCGCTGTTTGCCCGCGTGGGCGGCGGCATCTTCACCAAGGCGGCCGATGTGGGCGCCGACCTGGTGGGCAAGGTTGAGGCCGGTATTCCCGAGGACGATCCCCGCAACCCCGCTGTTATCGCCGATAACGTAGGTGACAACGTGGGCGATGTGGCCGGTATGGGTGCGGACCTGTACGAGAGCTATGTGGGCTCCATCATCTCCGCCTCCGCCTTGGGCGTGGCGGCATTCAGCGATCAGGCCTTCAAGGCCATGGCTATTCCCATGGTCATGGCGGCGGTGGGCATCATCTGCTCCATCATTGGCTCTTTCTTCGTCAAGACCGAGGAGAACGCCGACCAGCGCACGTTGCTGAAAGCACTGTCCCGCGGCACCAACCTGGCGGCTATTCTGATTGCTATTATTTCCTTCTTTCTGGTGTGGGCCCTGCTGGGCATCGAGCACTGGGGACTGTATGTGGCCATTCTCTCCGGTCTGGTGGCCGGCGTGCTGATCGGCAAGGCCACGGAGTATTACACTTCTGATACCTACAAGCCGACCCAGGAGCTGAGCAGCAAGAGCCAGACCGGCTCCGCTACCATCATCATCGGCGGTCTTGGCCTGGGTATGCTTTCCACGGCGGTGCCCATCGTGATCGTGGCGGTGTGCATCCTGTTGGCGTTCTTCCTCTCCGGCGGCGCAGCCAGCACAGGCATGGGCCTGTACGGCATTGCTTTGGCGGCAGTGGGTATGCTGTCCACCTTGGGCATCACCCTGGCCACCGACGCCTACGGCCCCGTGGCCGACAATGCCGGCGGTATCGCTGAGATGGCTGGCTTGGAGCCGGAGGTTCGCAAGCGCACAGACGCGCTGGACTCTTTGGGCAACACCACGGCAGCTACCGGCAAGGGCTTTGCCATCGGCTCCGCCGCGCTGACGGCTCTGGCACTGATGGCTTCCTATATCGAAAAGGTCAAGGAAGTGGGCGCGAATGTCACCTTTGAGGACTTCTCCCTGATGAACCCCGTGGTGCTGGTGGGCCTGTTTATCGGCGCGTGCCTGCCCTTCGTGTTCGCAGCGCTTACCATGAACTCCGTGGGCCGCGCGGCCCAGAGCGTGGTGCTGGAGGTACGCCGCCAGTTCCGCGAGATCACCGGCCTGATGGAGGGCAAGGCAGATCCCGACTACGCGCGCTGCGTGGATCTGTGCACCAAGGCCAGCCTGAAGGAGATGGTGCTGCCCACCGTTATCGCGGTGGTGACGCCCATTGTGGTAGGTATGATCCTGGGTTTCAAGGGTGTGGTCGGTCTGCTGGCCGGTGCCACCGTTACTGGTTTCCTGATGGCTATCTACATGGCCAATGCCGGCGGTGCCTGGGATAACGCCAAGAAGTACATCGAGGCAGGCAACTTCGGCGGCAAGGGCAGTGATTGCCACAAGGCCGGCGTGGTGGGCGACACCGTGGGCGATCCCTTCAAGGACACTGCGGGTCCGGCCATCAACATCCTTATCAAGCTGCTGAGCATGGTGTCCATCGTGTTCGCGGGCCTGATCGTGAATTACTCCATCCTGTAACAGGAAAAGGGAAGAAAGAAAAAGCAGCACCCCCGGCTTCTCTCTCACAGATGCGCTAAGTAATTGATTTTTTTGAACAGGCAGGCAGTGGCGTGAGCCGCTGCCTGCCTGTTCTTTTCCTGTCTTGATTTTCTGTACCTACGATACCTATGTTTGCACTGCCAGCTGTTGTGCGATCATTTCCAGAGAGAAAATGAGGAGCATTTCCGCGCTCTAGGCTTTCCAGGATGGCAGGACACGGCTCCACAGGTGCGCCATCCGTAAAACGGAAGAGGGGAGAAATTTCCTGTGAGCGAAGGATATTGCTGATGGCTATAGTTACGATAGCATTTTTATCCGGCTTATGATGCAATAATCGGGAATTTCGCCCCATCCCCGTCAAAATGCTTGTTGTCTATCTGTCAGGGCAGATGTGTGAGAAATGAGAACGATGTGTATGATGAAAAGGGTGTTGCTGTGGGCTGGTCTTGTCCTTTTGTTGTTTTTACTATGCGACTGTGGGACTTCCTCAGGTGAGACCATCGCTTGGAGTGAGAAGGATTGGGCCATGGCAGAACTGCCTGCCGACAATCGATTTGACTATCGGGACGTTGCAGCAGCAGGCAAACGAAAATCGCCGTGCAGAGGTCGTGTGCAGCAGTGGCTTCAGCGCATTTTCCCGTGAAACGATTCAGGAAGATGCCGCCTTCTTGACTGCTGAAGAAGCGCAGATGATTGAGGTTGTAAACGATGAGCAGAATAAACCATGCACTTTTTCGGCAGAAGACGCGCTGAAGGATATCGAGCTTCTTCCCAGAATCCTGCGGAGTTCTTATGGTGCCTACTATCTGTATGAAAAAGCTGATTGGGATGCAGCGGCTGATTCTATGTGAGACTATATCCAAAACTCCGCCGCGAAGGAATCCTCTACCAATGAGTTGGGCAGCGAATTGCTGCGCGCCTACAGCTTTGTGAATGACGACCATTTCCGCGCACAATGGCCACTCCACCATTGCTGCCAGCAACGGATATCTTTACTACAACTATTTGAAAGATGTCTATTTCTGGCAGGATGCACGGGGCTATTTCGCATGGAAAGATGACCATAAATGGTATGTTACCGCGATAAATGGCAGCGATAGGCGAAGTGAAAATAAAGCGCAACTCATCAATTTGAGAGAACTGCGCCTTCAATTCCTGAAAGGCATAGATGGAGAAGCAGGCCGCCGCAATGGACAGTTTGCTGCCTTGCTTGATTTCAACGGACAAATCGTCCTTAAGAGTTTTTGTTGTATTATTTATAAGCGCCACAAGGAGGTACCCCAATATGGCTGAGGAAAAGAAAGCCGTCACGCTGGACGATTTTGAGCAGCGTCTGATGGTCAGCGGCCTGATGGATTTTCGGAACGATCTTCTCCGGGACGAAAAGCCCACAGAAGACATTAACGATTTGATCCTGAAGGTCATTGATGCCCCAACAAAGAAAGAGAAACGGAGAGCCGACCGTGAGGCAAGATAAGCTCTCCAAGCAGAATGTGATCCTTTATCTTTGCGGCATAATTCCGGCTGTGTGGCTCGGCCTGTTGATTGCTCCCTGCTTAAAGGATGGATTGCCCGGACTGGTTCAGCAGTTCGGATCGGTGATGCAAAACCCATTCCAGATACAGCTTTGTGAGGACAGTGTAAAAACTGTCCTCACTTTGCTTTTGATGTACGGGATCGCCATCGGCGTCTATCTTTCCACGGAGCACAATTACAGACGGCGAGAAGAGCACGGATCGGCCAAGTGGGGCACGGCTGGTTCGGTCAACAAGAAATATGCCAACAAGGATAAAACGGAAAACAAGCTGCTGACGCAAAATGTCGCCATCGGCCTGGACGGAAGAAAGCACCGCAGAAATCTGAATGTACTTGTATGCGGCGGTTCCGGTGCAGGTAAAACACGCTTCTACGCCAAGCCCAACATTATGAATACGAATACTTCTTTCGTTGTGCTTGACCCAAACGGAAAAGAAGTTTTAGGATATATATTGCAAGCAGTCCATTGAATATGGCTGCGAATAAAAGACGGAAAGGAGGTCAGAAAGTGTCTAAAATCAGGGATTTTAACAGAGTTACAGCCCTCTAGAGGGTCTTGTCCGGCCAGTTATAGATGCAGCTCGGATGCGGCCGCGGATGGCGGCAGCTCCCGGTACGGCGATAGCGAAGCTCGCTGACGGTCAGGACCTTGTTTTCCCGAAGCCAATCCTGGATCTCGCAGATACGGTCGCCGCGGATATACATGGCGAATATCTGACGGACAACATGGGCGGTTTCCGGATCGGGCAAAAGGTGGTTCTTATTCTCCGGGGCGATGATGTACCCATAGGGCACTTCACCGTTGACGCGCTCGCCCCGCTGGGCTTTTGCCTGCTTGACCGCACGGATCTTCTTGGAGGTGTCGCGCGCGTAAAACTCATTGAACCAGTTGCGCAGAGGCGTGAACTCGTTATCCTCTCTCGCCGTGTCAACGCCGTCGTTGATGGCGATATAGCGGACGTCGTACTCCGGGAAGATGACCTCGATGAGCTCGCCGGTTTTCAGGTAATTACGGCCCAGGCGCGATAGGTCCTTCGTGATGACAGTAGCCACATGGCCCGCCTCCACCTCCTGGAGCATGGCCTGTAAGCCCTCGCGGTCGAAGCTGACGCCGGAAAAGCCGTCGTCCACAAAAAAGCGCGTGTTCAAAAAATGATGCTCGTCTGCGTACCTCTGGAGGATGACCTTCTGATTCTGGATGCTTCCGGACTCGCCGGCCTGTAAGTCCTCCTGGCTCAAACGGCAATATAAAGCGGTGATCTTATCTGACTGTAACATTTCTGCCTCCTTCCCGACAGCCAGACAAGCGAATATGTGTAGGACAGATCTTGTCCCACACATATTATACTTATACCGCATATCCTTCTGCCTGTCTGCTGGTTTTGGCTTAACTGGGTCAAACCGCCGCGTTTTCGGCGCTTTGCACGACTTCCTTGCGGATCATCTTCGCCAGCTTCTTCTCTATTGGCTCGGTCGCCCGTTTGCTGGGCGCCGCGCTTACAAGGTAGGTCACTTTGCCTATCTTGCGTTCCGTTGTCTTTTTCAGTATTTCCTGTTTAGGCATAGCCGTCCCCCTTTCGGAAATACATGGTTGCTTCTATCGTATGAACAGCGGCTTGTCCGCTATTCCAAAATATCAAAAGCAGCAACGGACGGCTGAATGGCCTATCAGCTCCACGGGAATCCCACCCCCGCGCGGTTCTCGCGCGGCCCTGCTCATTGTCTGCGACGCCTCACCGCCTGAATACGGCTACACGCCCGGACTGTGACTGCAAGGGAGTATCGCCCCGCCTGTGCATCGTGGCCTGTGGGCTGCCTTGCCCACTTTGCGGTCTGGTGGATATCGCTCGCCCCGTTGGAGGGTCATGGCGCGCCGGCCGTATGGCTCCGCACAGACGGGAATGTATCCGTCTGCTCTATGCTGCGCCGGGATTTGCCGGGCTTTCTTTGTCAAGGTGCGGAACACACCATGCAGAAAGGGGAACGCACGGCGGTCATCTGGATCAGGTCAGGTCAAAATCCAGAATCGCAATAATCAGCTTTGTCTCAATTCGACGGCGGATATCCTCATCTACTGCAAGGCGGGGGTTTCCGTTCTGGTCATACCCTCTGCGCATGGACAGTGCCGCTATGTAGCCGGAATAGTGATCCAGCACCTGGTTTACCGTCTCTGGGTCGCCCCGCACGGCGGCGGCGATCACCGGGTAAGGGATCAGACTGCTTCGCGCGTTTCTGCGCTTACTTATTCGCGTCACCTCCCATCAGCTCTTTCAGCAGTTCATAGGCTCACTGCTCGGAACGCATCGAAGGTGTGCTGCTTATGCCGGTAATGGTGTTCAAGGTCCATGTTCTCACCTCCCTTCGCGCCGGAAGGCAGGTCGTGGTTTCCCCTTTCACCCCTTACTGGTTTTCCAAATGGCCCTTTTGGCCATTTTTTCGGAAACTTCTCAAAAACATTTTTTTCGCGGCTCATGCTGCGCTCCTTTCGTTCTGTTCGGGTGGATATTCCTTCCAGAACGGAGGACGGTGGGGAGCGGCAGCCCACGGCGAAGAAGTGCCGTGGATGACAAAAAGCACCCACACAGGCATAAAAGCCTGTATGGGTGCTTCGGTACGGTTCAGTATGGTAATTGTCGGCGGATATCGGAGGGCATAGGTATCCTACGGTGTCCGGGTATCGCCCGTCTATGTTCCCGGCGCGGCTCGTTGCCGCAGCATCAGCGGCACCTCCCGTACCCTTTTGTCATAGACTGATTTCCTTTCTGCTCAAATCGGATAGATATGGCGAAAGGCGGTTGTTCAAAAGAGCAACCGCCTTTCCTGACGAATGAAGCCGAAAAGGGGTGCGAGGCTATTTGCCCGCGCCCCTAAAGGTGAGCCTGTTTACTTTTCGATGCTTTGCAGCGATTTTTCCTCACGCCGCCGCCTGATCTGCCATGTGGTCAGTGCAAGGCATCCGGCAAGAGATGTGCAGAGGGAGATCCCCCACAAGCCTAACACGCTGCTGTCGCCGGTCTGCGGGACTGTGGTCACGCGCCAGCCTGCATACACGGTCATATCCTTCGTCAGATAAACGCCGGAAACCTTGTTTGTCAGGCTGCGTTCGCTGTACCAGCCCGTAAAGGCATAGCCGCTTCTTTTCGGCGCATACTTCGACAGGTCAATGAGGGCGTTGTAGCTGCCGCTGACGGGAGAAAGCTTATCCCCGCCGTTCGTTTCAAAGGTCAGCGTGTAATAGACAGGTGAGTAATAGCCGCCGGTATACGTCCAGTGGGCGTAGACGGTGGTATTTGCAGAGAATACGGTATCCGTCGTGACCTTCGTACCGCCGTTCTTTTCGGTGTACCAGCCGTTGAAGGAGTAGCTGCTGCGGGTGGGCGTGGGAAGGCTTGCCAGCTTGCCGTCCGCGCCTGTAGTCACGGAAGCGGGTGACACCGAACCGCCGTTTGCGTGCAGTGTTACGGCATAGGTCGGAGCCGTCCACTGCACTGTCAGTGCCGTCACATCAGCCGGAACATTATCGCCGGGTGCGTAGAGCTTTCCATCGCTGCCAAGCCACATAAAGTAGCGGCCTGTATTTCCATCCGGACGGGTCAGGCCGTCGGACGCAGGCGCGGTAAACTCGCTGCCGGTTTTCACGATGATTTGAATATCCTCGGAGCTGTCACCCAGCTTGCCGCCGCCAAGGGCAAGGGTAACGGCCTTCAGGCTGTCGGCGGCAAGATCTGTCGGCAGCTCAAGGACGGGGCGGAAGCCGAGGGTGGCGTCCGCGCGCGTTGCAGATTCAGTGTACCAGTGACGAGAAGATTTGTAACCACGGAGTGAACGACCGGATGGCGGGCTAGCGCTGCTTTTATCTTGCCCCCAGGAATATATATCCTGCCAATTTTTGACATAGCCATTTGTATTGTCATTGTTACCTTGTTTTGCTTTGTCCAAAATCACATCCCACTCATTATTTCTCGGGGTACCTCCGACATTTTGATCGTAGGAATAGTGCAAACCCGCAGATGGGGCACGCAGCGTATAGTTTACGCCGCCGCCAGCATAGTCCTTGCCGAAAAGCAGACCCGCGGTATTCAGGTCATTCCAGCTTACCGTATGCGTTACATTGTAATTCGCAATGAACAGGCTGTGTTCGTAGGAGGTGGTATCTTTGTCGGCTTCACTTTTCAATGAATATGCATTCACCGTGCCCACATAGGTAAACGGCACATAGTGCAGGGTGCTGTCCGGCAGATTGCTGTTTGCCGTGCCGGGAATATTCATCGCTGACAGGTCAAAATAGTATCTGCCGCCGGGGGTAAGGGTGAACTGCTCGTCAATCTCGTCCGTCAGCTTCACTTCCCGAAGTGCGCCGGCATAATCGGTCTTATGATCGCCGTTAAACTGCTCGTTGAACACGCAGAGCGTCTTGCCGGTCATGTCTATGCCGGTCAGGTCAATCGCTGCCCTGCCGCGTGTACCGTTTGTCGTGCCGTCCAGCTGCACAACGCGTGTATAGCGGGAAATGCTCCCGTCCGCATCCTTAATAACGGCAGATATATATTCATTATCGTCCACTTTTGCGTTCTTGTATTCGACCTCCAGCACACTACCGTTGACCAGCACCGTCTTTGCCGTAAAATCGTCGCGGTCGCTGTCATGCAAGGTCAGCTTCCATTCATCTCCGGCGTATTCGGCGATCGGGGTCGTTAAATCTGCAACTTTTCCGTGCTCGGCAGCAGATATAAAGAGAACGGAGGACAGATCCATCTCCATGGCAGGCCGCACGGCAGCATCGTAGTCCACGTTGCGGGCGCTGCCGCTTCTGCCATCGGGATGAATCGTCCACGATCCGTAGCCGTAAACCTCATTGGAAGAACGCGTCCACCACTGTGCAGCGTACTTGCACGAATTTCTGTACAAATAAATACTATCCTCTTGCGAGAAGGCCCAGAGCTTCTGCGCTTTGACCTCCTGCCCGGTGATTCCCTCGGTGATGTCCTTGGGGCGGATGACCGCCTGCTCCTTTTCGGGGATCGCCTCGGCCAGGGAAACCATTTTCTGCTGCAAGGTGCTTCCCGCATACTCATTGGGCTTTCTCCATTGCGACATATCGGACGGGTTGTTGGCATAATAACCGTTGTCCTCGCTGTAGCGACTTGCATTTTCAAACGGCACGGCGCTCCCCGTGCGGAACGGGACATCTCCGAAATCATTGTTTACCGCAAGCAGGGTAATGATGGGCGCATTATTGCTTTTGTCGGTCTTTTGGCCGATCACCCACCATTCATGCCCCGCAAAGGACAGCCTGCTTTTGTCGATCTTTAATATGCTTTGGGCGCTCGTACCGGGCAGAATGGCTTTTGCACCGCCTGCGGCAAAAACCGTTATCGGCACAAGGCATAGCACCATACAAAGGGTAAGTAGGATACTGAGTATTCGTTTCTTCATTTCTTGCTACCTCCGTTTTCGTATAGGTCGGCTCAGTCAAGAGCGGTTATTGTAATGGTGCCGTTGAAGCCGAGAAGCGTAGTTTTGTAGCTCGACTGTTCAATTTTGAATCGCAGGGGAATATCTTTGTCCGATGCTATATATATCCGGCTGAAACTGAAATGGTGCTGATCCCTTGAATAAGGCAGCTTTACGCCGTCTCTCTTTATGCGCGTAGCTTCTCTGCAAAAGCCGTCATCATAATTGTCCGTCATTTGAACAGAATAATTACCACTTCTGTCTTCGTGAGATTGCAGTTCCATAGATGCGCTTATGGTTACGCTGTATGTGTGACCTTTTTTCAGATATATCTCATCCATGTATGTAGAAACAAATCCGCCGCTTTCGGCTTCTTTATAAACTTTTATCCCAACGGGCCGTTCGGCGCCGTCCTCTTTGTAAAGATCGCCTTTTGTCCAAAGCGTACCATAGAACCAGCCGGCGCAGCTGCCGTTCTGTCCCTTGTCTCCCTTGTCTCCTTTGTCGCCTTTGTCGCCTTTGTCACCTTTTTCGCCGGGGTCACCCTTGTCGCCTTTTTCACCGTCAACACCTGCGGCTTTCACCCCGGTGTCGGTTTCTCCGATCCACCAGTTGCCGTTCTCGCCGATAAAAGGTGTTTTACCGTCCTTACCGGTGGCACCGTCGGTTCCGTCCTTGCCGTCAAGACCTTTCAGAACCGAAAGGTCGTACAGGTTCAGCCATATTTCATCGCCGGTGTAGCGCCACTGCAGGGTGTTTTCGTTCACGCGGATTTCCGGTGTTTTTCCGTTTGCTCCGCCCTTACCGCTCTGTCCGGCGGGGCCTGTGATGTCGACTATCGCCACAAGGTTCTGCCACTCGTCACCCGCGTAACGCCACTGTATGTGGGTTGCGGCTCGCTGCACCTCGATGCTTTTGGCGTTAATTCCGTCTTTACCGTTGGCTCCGTCCTTACCGGCTTCTCCGGCAGCACCCCGCAGCTCGGTAAGCGCCACAAGGTCATGCCAATCGGCTTCATCGCTGTATTTCCACTGGATCGCCGTGCCGTTGTTCCGCACCTCCGGCAGTGCAGTGTCGATTTTTGCCGCCTTGCTCCATCCTGCGGCAAGCACGATGCAAAGCACCAAAAGAGCGGCGCAAAGCGCCAAAAGTGATCCTGTGAGTAGTTTTTTCCCTGTTTTCATCTTCTTTCCTCCGTTCAGAATTGTTTATCACGGCGAAGCTCACCCGCAGCGAAAGCCGTTGTCGGCAGCAGCGTCAGCACCATGCAGCACAGCAGCAGGATACTGCGTATTCGTTTCTTCATTGGCTTTTCTTCTCCTGTTCGTGTCGGGTGAGCTTGTCCGCCCCGCCTTTTTTCTGGTTTTCTCTGTTTCTGAGCCGGAAGCACAGCGCGGTGATCGCCGCCGCCGCTGCAAAGGAGACAACGGCCACCAGCACATAGCCGCCCGCGTCCTTCCGCAGCAGCATCGCGCCGAACACGCCCCATGCGGCTGTCTGCCCCGGCCCGACGACCGTGCCC
>ERZ779874.3211-NODE-3211-length-12524-cov-7.568931_pt1 | contig 12524 bp, 10 predicted proteins | sample MGYA00511031_ERZ779874 | MGnify/ENA primary metagenome ERZ779874 (study PRJEB29588, sample SAMEA2156850) | human gut metagenome | biome: human gut; feature: human-associated habitat; material: faeces | place: Denmark | collected 2008/2010 ...
GGGATTGATTGGTATGATTATGGAGCAAGACATTATGATCCGGCGATAGGGAGATGGTATGCGGTTGATCGTGCATCTGAGAAATATTACAGAGTATCTCCTTATACTTACTGCATAAATAATCCTATTTTGCTGATTGACCCTAATGGAATGTGGCCTACGTTGGGAGGCATAAAAAGTGGTATAAATAATGCAGTCGGTGGAGCTCTTAGTCTTGTAAATGGTGCTGTTCGTGCTGTAGCTGATAATATTCTATTAGGTTCTACTTCTTTTCGCGAAACAGGTATTTACAGTAATGCTACTGCCTATAATTTGGGACAGGATTTGGGTGATGTTGTCAGTGTTTTTATTGGTGGTTCTGAGATTCTAACAGGTTTGGAAGAAATGGCTGGAGGGGTGATAGCAACTCCTGAAACAGCAGGGGTTTCATTGACTGTTTCAGCAAAAGGTGTAGCTGATGTTACCCATGGATCTTTGATGGCTACGAGTGGTGCAATGAAGTTATTCTCTAGGAAAGGGAGAGTGAAAGAAAGTGGGAATTTAGGAAGTGGCTCATCTTCAGAATCTCGTGATTTTAAGGTTCCTAAGCATGGCTCTGGTAAAGAGAAAGCGAACAATCCTCCTGATTGGGCTAAAGGAGAAAAACCTTATAAAGGAGAGGATGGAAAGTCTTTTGCAAAGAGATTAATGGAGAAAAAATATGGAAAGGATCATAAATACAGAACTGGCCCAGATTCTGAATTTAATAAAATAAAAAAGTATGGAGATAGATCTTTTGAATAGCGAGAGAAGATATTATGAACTTTATCATGTATATGAAGATAAGGTTTTAGATGATGAAGTTGTAAAATTTATAGGTGTGTTCTCTTCAACACAAAATGCTTGGAAGGTAATAAAGATGTTGAGATGTCAGCCAGGTTTTTGTGATCATTCTCAAAAATGTTTTAAGCTCAGTCGTATTATTTCTATTGATGATTATGAATGGAAAGAAGGGTTTTGTACTGTTGAGGAAGCTTTTGAATATCAAAGAAAAATATATAGGGATGAGTAGGAGATTATTTTATAGATTAGATCATAGGCATATTTTCTCTAATTGTGAAGAGACAATGCACATAGGAACTTTTTCATCATATGAAAATGCTGATAAAGTAATAGATGAATTGGTAAACCAACCAGGATTTGAATTATTTCCACGGTCTTGTTTTATCATCACTAAAGTTGAAGTTGATGATTATCTGTGGAAAAATGGTTTTATTTCTACACAGGCAGGTGATAAAGAAATAAAGTGATTTGTTGTGTTTGCTTGATATTTCTATTTTAAAGTGACATAAAACTTAGTGACTACCCTATCATGAAATAATAATAATTGCATGTTAGGGTAGTTTTCTTTTGAAAATAAGAATAGAAATGAATATAATCTTTTAAATTCGCCAAGTCAGGTAATCTTTGCAGACGGTAAGTCAATTGAATACGAGTATCTTGCTAATGGAAGAAAGCTTCGTACTGCTCATGTAATAAACGGTGTTACTTCTATAACAGATTACTGTGGCAATGCGATCTATGAGAACGGCTCTTTGAAGATGTTGCTGAATGAGGCTGGTTATATAAGTTTCCCTGATAAGAAGTTTCATTTTTATCTGAAAGATCATCAGGGAAATATCCGTGTGGTAGCAGATAAGGACGGTTATGTGGAAGAAACTAATGATTATTACCCATTCGGCGGATTGTTTACTGCTTCGACGAGTGTTCAGCCTTATAAGTATAATGGTAAGGAACTGGATAGAAAGAACGGGATTGATTGGTATGATTATGGAACAAGACATTATGATCCGGCGATAGGGAGATTTGTGACAACGGATATAATGAGAGAGAAGTATTATACCGTATACTTATTGTATGGGTAATCCGATAAATCATATTGACCCGGACGGAAATACAGTAGTTATTTGGTATAATAATGATGATGGGAAAAAGGTTTCATATTCATATAGTGGTGGTGATGTAACACATCCAAATTCATTTGTACAATCTGTTATTACTGCTTATCAATATAATAAAGCGAATGGATTGAAGGCAGGAAACGGAGGTGGAGCCTCCACGGTAGCAATTGTAGAGAATACCAATATAAAAGTGAATGTAACGGAAGCGACATTAAGGGTTGCGTATAATCCAGATGTCGCTCATGGGGCTGGAAGTATTTATTGGAAGAGTAACTGGGGATCGCAACGAGATAATGGAGTTATAAATTCTCCTGCTACTTTATTTGATCATGAAGCAGATCATGCATTGGAACATAAAACAAACGCTCAAGAGTATGAGAAAAATAGGATGCCAGTGATTCACAATATCAGACTAAAGAAGAACGAAGGGTGATAACTGGTTCTGAACAGAAAACCTCAAGGGCCAATGGAGAAACTCGCTCCGGACAAGTAACAAGGAGAAATCATAAAGGAAGAACGGTGATAACAAGAGGCGTTACTTCAAATGTGATTGATAGACAAAAAACACAGGAATATAAAAAAAGGAATAAAGTTGTATGGACTTCTGAACCATAAAAAATGTTTTTATTGTGGTTCATTACTTATGCTATTGTTATTGATAACATCATGCAAAAGTAGTCAATTGTTGATTGATAGTAGTGAAGTAGAGAATGTAAACTTTTGGTTTGTAGGAGACATAGATACGGAAAGCGCTATTACAGATTGTGTAGATATTGTATATATGCAAGATAATCATAAAACGATTATTCGTGATAGGAAGATAATCAATCGCTTTTTGGCTTTTATTAATAAGTTGAAACCAGTTGATCCTAATTCGAATTATGATCTTAGAGTATCTTCACTTATAAGATTAAAATCGATAAACGGTGAAAGGAGGCCTGATATAAAAGTTTGCATTGGTGCCGGTGGTTACGGAGTACTTGTAAACGACGTGTTGATGAAGGGAAACCCAAAGCAACTTCAGAAGTTTATTCAAGAAGTATTATATGATTCTCTTACCCCTTATGAATGGTTACCGTCTTTTATAAAAGAATACTTACGTGACCATCCAGATGAAATAGATGAATATCTACCTAAATCAAAATAGTGATAGTGTATTTATTCTGATAATAGTTGTCTATTTGAAATTTATGAAAGTATTTGGAGGATGGACTATCACATCCTCTATTTTGTCTGTGTACATTTCTGTGTGACATTATTTGAGTGAAAAGACACTGTCCAAATTTTTGTGTAAATTGAAACAGGATTCAGTTGTAAGTTTCTTCTTATATCTGGATTCTGTTTTCAAAAATAAGCATAAATTGATTCATAATCAATCCCCAGTTATGAATAGGCTGTGTCCATTTCTTCTCAATCTCCATAAGTGAAAGATAGACGGTCTTTTTGACGGCATCATCCGAAGGGAATGAAAGCTTTGATTTTGTATATTTCCTGATTTTCCCGTTCAGGTTTTCAATGAGATTTGTGGTATAGATTATTTTTCTGATTTCCAGCGGGAACTGGAAGAAAACAGTCAGGTCATCCCAGTTGTTTCTCCATGAAAGTATGGCATAAGGATACTTTCCTCCCCATTTCTTTTCCAAATTGTCAAGTTCCGCTGCTGCAACCTCTTTGTTGGGTGCATTATAGATATTTTTCATATCCGCCGTAAACTCTTTTTTATCCTTATAAACGACATATTTACAGGAGTTTCTGATTTGATGTACCACACAGATTTGAGTGGATGATTGTGGGAATACGGTACGGATGGTATCCGTAAATCCATTCAGATTGTCGGTGCAGGTAATCAATATATCTTGTACTCCACGTGCCTTTAAATCAGTCAGGACACCCATCCAGAAAGAAGAACTTTCCGATTTGCCTACCCACATGCCAAGAACTTCCTTCAGGCCGTTCTGTTTCAGTCCTACACAAAGATAGACGTTCTTGTTTATGATCTTGCCGTTATCCCGTACCTTGAAGGCGATACCGTCCATCCAGACTATAAGATAAACAGGATCCAAAGGGCGGTTTTGCCATTCCTGAGCAGCCTGGTTAACCTTACCCGTGATAATGGAGATAGCAGAGGTGGAGAGGTTAATACCGTATATTTCCTGCATTTCCGACTCAATGTCAGCGACGCTCATACCTTTGGCATAAAGAGAGATGACAAGACGCTCAATAGATAAGCAGCGGGATTGATGCTTGGGAACAACAATAGGCTCAAATTCACCTTCCCGATCACGAGGAACCTGAATAACAGATTCACCCATTTCTGTTTGAATCTGCTTCCTATAACTACCATTGCGGGAGTTGCCACTATGATCTCCTTGATTGGAGTGTTTTTCATAACCTAAAGGTTATCCATCTCTGCTTCCAGCATTTGTTCATAAACACGAGTATGAAGTTCTTTCATGAAAGCAGTCACATCTTCGCCTGTCTTAAAATGGGACAGAAACTCTTTACTTAAAAATTCTTTAGGAATGTCCATAAAATCTGATTTTTACAAAGTTAATACATAAATAAAAAAACAACGAGAAAAATCCCGTAGTTTTCTATTTACACAATCAGATGGATAGTCCCTACAGCATCGAACCTATTTTCAAACTTATCAAATCCGGTTCAATATTTAGATAGAATATAGAACCTAAAGTAGCTATTATTTGATCTTCAGTGCAAAACCACCTCCGGGTGCCAAATGAATCTTCAACTTACTGTCATTCTTTATCCGGAAAGATTCACATTTATAATCACGTCCAACCCGGTGGGCATTCATTCCATCCTTAAATAATGTAGCATCGTATGTTTTGTCGCCCAAGAAGGAACAATCGACTTCAATATCACGTGCACTCCAATCTGTAATTCCACCGACATACCAGACATCCCCTTTCCGGCGTGCTGTCACAATATACTCTCCCATTTTACCGTCAAGAACGATACTTTCATCCCATACAGTTGGTATTTCTGCGATAAATGCCGTTGATTCCGGTTCGCGCATATAGTTGCTCGGAGTATCGCACAACATATTAAAAGGAGATTCAAACACCACGTACAAGGCTAGTTGGCGGCAACGGGTTCCCTGACTCATAGGTTCCGAGTTACAAGGATAATAGTTGCCTTTCGAAGCATTACGCATCGCGCCTTGGGTGTAATCCATCGGACCGGAAACCTGACGGGTGAAAGGCAACAGTACGTCATACTTCACCTGATCGACCGAAGCCGGACTCCATTTCATCTGTTCCAAGCCATTAACCCCTTCAAAGTTCAACACATTCGGATAGGTACGATTCAAGCCGGCCGGTTTATGCGTTCCATGCAAATCGAGAATCAATTTATATTTAGCACACATTTCGGCGGCCCGATAATTGAATGCTGTCATATACTGATCATCGCGATCCATAAAATCGACCTTAAAGCCTTTGACTCCCATGTCGGCAAAATAACGGCAAACGTTCTCCATATCACGATCGAAGGCATAATAACCAGCCCAAAGAATGATACCTACATTTTTGGAAGCTGCATAATCTACCAGTTCTTTCAGATTAATATCTTTCACTACTTGTATCAAATCCGCTTGCAGGTTGACTGCCCAACCCTCATCAAGGATTACATATTCTATTCCGTTTGCAGAAGCGAAATCAATATATGCTTTATAAGTCGAGTTGTTTACTCCGGTGATAAAATCAACGCCATCCAAGTTCCAGTTATTCCACCAATCCCATGCCACTTTACCGGGTTTGATCCATGAAATATCCGTCAGACGGGAAGGAGCAGCCAACAAATAGCTCAAGTTGCTTGCCACCAAATCTTTATCGGAAGTGGTAACAATGCTCATTCGCCATGGAAAACTTCGGGGTTTATCTACTTTGGCAATGTAAGCTTCACGCTCTTTAACCAACATCTGAAGTTGGTTGTGTCCGCCCTGCACCGTCTTCCTGGGATAGGGAGCGAATTTACCCGTCAACCGGTTTTCCCCTTCAGCAGCAGATAGATAGAGACCGGGATAATTCTCCAAACCGGATTCTGTGATACAAATCTTGACACCTTCACCAGCATCCACTACTAACGGCAGAAACATCAAACGTTTTTTATTCAGTTTCGATAATCGATCAGCAGTATAAGTGTTCTCGAAAGAATTGAAATATTGGGATTCGTAATCACCGTCTTTCCCCGCTTTTACATACGGAACAGAGGCTACCATATCGGACGGGAAACGGTAATCTACAGTTTCATCCACTACATTAAAAGGTTTCTTCGACCGGCTGACAAAGCGATATGCAATACCATCATTGTAAGCACGAAACTCTACGTTCCAATCTTTCTTAAACCGGAGAGTCAGTTCATTATAGTAATCTCTTAGTTCGTTGGCGCGATAGAAAGGAGAAGGAACCATCTGATCTACTTTTTTCCCGGAAGTGCCGGACAACTTTGCTTTCTCTCCCCAAACTTCTCCATTATCCAATGTCATTGAAATTGGAGAAGAAGCCAGTATCTGACGTCCGCCACAATGGATGTCATAAGTCAACTTATCACCGACAGTAATAGTTGTTTGGAGTTTCCCATCCGGAGAGTTCAAGGTAAATTGTTTCTGTGCTTGTACCGTAAGCGTACATGCGACAACACATAGAAATAATAAAATCTTCAGTTTGTTCATGGTTTTAATTATATTAGTTATCAAATCACAAGAAAAATGATGTAAAAATAAAATAATATATTGTAGTAACCTATATGAAAACTAAAAAACAGAAATGAAAAATGAATACGGGATCTATCTTTTTCCTGTCAGGGATTGAATACAATCGACTTCTTCCTGCTGATAAGGTACTCCGGTAGGACGATAGATATCATGAAACCATAATTCCGGTTCTTCACCCGACGGAATGACGTCATCCCAGGCAAAAATAGTATTTGTCTTTCCTGCAACAAATCCCCAATTGATGGCGCCTACCTTTTCTTTTTTCATCAAAGGAAGAACATTACAAAAGCGGCTGTCATTGCGACGGGCCATATATTCGGTACAGATCAACGGACGGTTAAGCATCTTCAGAAATTTGATACATTCGCCATGCCGTTCCTCATTATCGTAATTATGATAAGAGATGATGTCCGAATGATTCAACACAAACGCATTCAGAACATTCTTCCGGGGAGAATTATAGTCCCATACACCGGCAGTAATCGGTTGTGACGGTTTACAATCGCGCACCCAACGAAAGACATTCGTCAATAAGGGCAAAGAAGTTTCCTCGTGTTTACTATTTCCGGGTTCATTATACAAATCCCACATCAATATCCGGTCATCGTTAGCATAGGTTCGGACAATATCTTTTACATACTCTTGTAGAAAAGGATACAACGTCAGTGTGTCTTTACGCAAACTACACGAAGGGTCCTGCACCCAGCCGGAATTATGTACACCCGTCTTCGGTTCCGGTTGCTTGCCATAAGCCGACTCCGGATTCCAACAATCATCAAAGAACACAAACATAGGGCGGATTGAATATTGCCCGCAAATATTCAAAAAATCATCCATACGTTTCTTCATTCCTGCCGCATCATTTTGCCATACGACACTGCTCAAGAATACGCGTAAGGTATTAAAGCCCAGTTCATGCGCCCATGATAGTTCTTTGTCAATCTGTTCAGGATCGAAAGTATCCGCACTCCACATTTCTATCTGATTGATTGCCGTTGCCGGAATATAATTGCAACCCACCAACCAAGCCTGATTGTCATACCATTTCTGTATTTTCTCTTCCGACCAACGGCTGTTGTTTGAAGAACTAGATTTCTGTGTACAGGCACATACACATATTCCCGCTAAAAAGAATAAAAACACAACACTAACATTCCATTTATTTTTCATTGTATAATAATTTATGATACTATTTTCAATTGATTAATGTGTAAGGAACTCCCTACAAAATATGATTATTATCTGATTTTTAACACTAAAAAGGAGACGTTCTATGTTTTACTGAGACGCTAACTGAGATCACTTATTCTACTTATCAGTCGCAAAAGGCAAAACAGGAAAATTATTGTCTCCATAAAGGTTACCGTCCGGATAATCAGCCCAATTATAGCGCACAACTGAAGGTCTCTCTACAAGAACAGATTTTAATTCTATCGTCTTATCATCAATCATTCGGGCATTTGCATAGCCCCAATTATTATCCTTGTCACCAACAATAAATCCTGTAATTACACCTCCATGAGATTTTACTAATTTGTCGAATCTCAGCACGGCTTTGTTACCCTCAAACTTTGTTTCAATACATACAGGAGCCTCGCAGATTTGTCGTTGTCCATATGTCTTATCCAAAGCCAAAAGACATAGTCGTCGTGCGACTTCAGCCTTATTTGTTGGGTGGATATCAATTGGATTGCCTAAATCTACAGCACTTGCCATTGCGGTATTTGGTAGTTCAAGAGCTTTCGCTTGTGCCTGACGCAGAAGAGCCCATTCAGACTCCGGCTGCACCGCAACAGGCTGCAGAAAACCAGCCAACTGCACAAAATAGAACGGCATATCAGGTTTTCCAAATGCTTCACGCCATCCTTCTATCATATTCTTGAAACATACCTCATACATTTGGTCACGCCCAACGTTATTGCAACCTTGATACCATATAACACCGGCAACAGGCATTTGTGTAAGTGGATAAATCATTGCATTATAGAGCACGGTCGGGAAATTAGGCGATGTAGGCTCTTTGAACTTTATGTGCGACCTCGCAAAATCACTTAGAACGATATACGACCACATTCCGTCTAATGAATATGACACACCATTGACATCTGCATATGATGATTTCCAAATACCACCACCTCCACCATTGTCTACTACCTCAATAGTTATGACATTTTTTCCAGCATTAACATAGCGACCATCGACAAAGTAATGACGAGCTTTCTCAAAATCTGATGTAACCCCTACTTTAACCCCATTGAAATATGTGCAGTCATAATCATCTATTGCTCCGATATGTAACTGCAACGAGCTACCGGCAGCTTCCTGTGGAAGTTCCAATTCATATTGAAATACAACAACACCATCAAGCCCCGGCAGGCCATTGTCTTCCCATAGAGACGGCACACTCATTCTCTTCCATGGAATTTCCTGATGAAAAAGCGCCCGATTAATAGGATATTCAATCTTCTGAGGTGCATCATATTCGTCATAAAGCTTTTTGAATATTTTATCCCGTAGTTCATCCTCCGAAAGGCTACTTTCAAGCAGCCGGTTTATGTTTTTTATTTCAGGCACATTCCTTAGAGATTTTTGAGGAGTCCATGCTTCAATATCCGTTCCTCCCCATGTGGCATCTATAATACCGACAGGCATATTAAGCGAATCCTGCAGCATCGTGCCATATAAATAACCTATTGCCGAAAACGAAGCTGCCGATGGCGAAGATTCTATCCAGCCATATTCTACGGCAGCATCATCAAGTGGAGCGAGTGATGTTGTATTCTTAATTTGAATTAAACGCAGAGCCGGATGATGCATTGAAGCGACAATCTGATCGGCATCCATAAGTTTGGCCCAGTCTCCACGTATCGGGAATTCCATGTTCGACTGCCCTGAGCATATCCAGACCTCACCAATGAGAATATTTTGCAATACTTTTTTATCTACACCATCATTTATTACCATTGAGTAAGGACCACCAGCAACAGGAGTGCTAAAACGCAATGAGAAGTAACCGTCAATATTGGCCTGTGTCGATATACTTTCCTGTAACCAATCAGCAGAGAGAATAACTCTCGATTTCGGATTGGCATGCCCTGACATTGTAATGGTTGAATTTCGTTGTAGTACCATATTGTCAGTGTAAATTTGAGGCAAGACAATCTCGGCAACGACATTGTCAACGCATAAAATCATACATGTCAGTATGAGAAAGTATCGAAGTTTTTTCATCTTTATTTCTTTTTATAATCATCTATTCTACTTATTTTATATCAAACTGTGCTATAGTTATCATTCACATTATTCTGCTTTAAAACGTTTAATCTGTACATCACGAGAGTTCGGTCCTACCATTACATCAAATTCTCCCGGCTCATAAAGGTATTGCAATTCCGAATTATAAAACTTCAAGTCTGCTGCGGTAATGATAAACTTCACTTCACGGCTTTCACCCTTTCTCAGGAAGATTCGTTCGAAACCTTTCAGTTCTTTTATCGGCCGGGCTATTTCCGCGTATATATCATGCAAATAAAGTTGTACTATCTCGTATCCATCATAATTCCCTACATTACTCACGGTCACAGATACCTTCAAGTCTCCATTCTCAGATAATGTTTCCGAACTCAAATGCATATCTCCATAGGTAAAACGGGTATAACTTAAACCGTATCCGAAAGGATAAAGAGGTTCATTGGTTGTATCCAAATAATTACTGGAATAACGATTGAAAGTACTATTATCAGGGTCGGGACGCCCTGTGTTCAAGTGATTATAGAATAAAGGAAGCTGACCGACCGAACGGGGAAAAGTAGTAGTCAATTTACCACTCGGAGACATTTTGCCGAACAACACATCAGCAATAGCATCACCCGTTTCACTACCACCAAACCAGACATTCAAAATGGAATGGACATTCGCCTCCTCCCAATTCAAAACTAACGGGCGCCCCGTAAACAAAAGCAGCACAACGGGTTTACCCGTTTTTACCAAAGCCTTCAACAAATCCTGTTGGGCATCGGGAATATTAAGATTTGTACGTGAAGCCGATTCGCCACTCATTTCCGCACATTCACCTAAAGCAGCAACAATAATATCCGCGCGAGCAGCTGTAGCAAGTGCATCATCCAGTAATTGACGATTGTCGCCACGTTCCAAAGGACGTATGCCGACAGCACCCTTTTCAAGCCTCTCGTCATAGTAGATATTGCTACCTTTCGCATATAGTATTTCAGCCTTATCACCTACCGCAGAACGAAGACTCTCCAACAAAGTAGCATGACGGGAAGGAGTACAAGTCATACTCCACATTCCGCACATATTGTTACGCGCATCAGCCATAGGTCCTATTAGGGCTATTCGTCCCTTCTGTTCGAGTGGAAGCAGATTATCGGTGTTCTTTAGCAGGACAAATGTTTCAGCAGCAATCTCACGTGCCGCGGCACGGTGAACATCCGCATAAAGAACATCTTTGGTACGTAAGGTATCACAGTATTTATACGGATCTGAAAACAGACCTAATTTATACTTTGCTTCCAACACACGTCGGCAAGCTGTATTAATCTGTTCCTCGGTAACCTTACCCTCTTTCAGAGATTCTGCAAGTGTGTTCAGAAAACCGTAGGAAACCATATCCATGTCCGTTCCCGCCTGTAAAGCACGTATGGAAGCCTCTTTCAGAGGGGCCACGCCATGAGTGGACATTTCGGCAATAGAGTTATAGTCTGTCACCAATAGCCCGCGGAAGCCCCATTCATCACGCAACAGGTCAGTCAGCAACCATTTATTCGCTGTGGCAGGAATGCCATCCACCAAATTAAAGGAGCTCATCACACTACCAACACCGACATCAACTGCTGCCCGATAAGGGGCAAGATATTCATTATACATACGTTGCCGACTCATATCCACCGTGTTGTAATCCTGACCTGACTCGGAAGCACCATAAAGTGCAAAATGTTTCACACAGGACAAGATCTCATCTTTTCCCTGCATATTGTTACCCTGATAACCGCGCACATATGCTTTTGCAAACAGAGAACCCAAATAGGGGTCTTCACCACTACCTTCGGCAATACGTCCCCAACGGCTATCACGACAAATGTCAACCATGGGACTGAAAGTCCAACTGATACCGTCGGCACTGGCTTCAACGGCAGAAATACGAGCCATCCGTTCCACTGCCAGCGTATCCCAACTACAGGAAAGCGCTAAAGGAATAGGAAAAATGGTTTCATAACCATGGATAACATCCGCACCAACAAGCAAGGGAATTTTCAGACGACTTTCCTCCACGGCCAAACGTTGCAGAGCGTAAATCTTATGCACTCCCTTTACATTGAAAAAGCCACCGATCTCCTGTTTACGGATCATCTCTCCAAGCTCACCGTTCATTACAGAACCGGTAACAAGGTCACCACCGGAAGGCAAGTTCAACTGTCCGAGCTTCTCATGGAGAGTCATTTGATTCAGCAAATCTGTAATAAAATGATCCATTTCTATATCTTTCCTTTCGTTAGATTGCGAACAAGAAAAGAATATAAATCCGCACAAAACATAACATAAAAGATTCCTTATTTTCATATATTTACCAGTTGGTTTATTATTTATTTGTTTTTTCTTTCCATACCACCACTCCGGCAGGTGCGAGGCGTGCACTGCCGATCAATATCTCCGCCTCATCGGGAATGGCTATTTCCTGAATGTCCGATGTATAATTCAAAGCGATGTAAAAACCATCCCGCCATTCCTTCACTACTCCGTATGGTAAATCTTCAGTCGGTACGCCGGCTTCCTCATATACACGACGTACTACTTCTTTCTCCAATTTGCCGTCATCGGTATCCGTTCCG
>ERZ779874.3217-NODE-3217-length-12498-cov-3.187575_pt1 | contig 12498 bp, 9 predicted proteins | sample MGYA00511031_ERZ779874 | MGnify/ENA primary metagenome ERZ779874 (study PRJEB29588, sample SAMEA2156850) | human gut metagenome | biome: human gut; feature: human-associated habitat; material: faeces | place: Denmark | collected 2008/2010 ...
GTGGCTCATAAGACCGCGGCCGGCATCTTATGCGGGAATTACTTGCCGAGGACTATCCTGGCAACGGCCTTGGCGGCCTGGGCGTTCGTCGGGAACACGAAGCAGCCGGCATCCTCGAGGGTCTTTTCCTGCTGGGCGCAGGACTGGGGGTCGGCGTCCGTGCCGCACACGGAACAGACGATGATGGGACCGCCGTCAGGCAGATCCTTGCGCACCCTGTTGATGATGGCGGCGAACTTGGAGGCCGGATCGGGGTCGGCGCCGAAGCCGAGCACGATATCCATCATGATCACGCGGCAGGTGGGATCGCGCATATCCTCTTCAAGGCGCTGGCCGCGGAGGCCGGTGTCGATGATGGGATGCGGAATGCCGCGGGTGAACTCGTCTTCGCCGAGGTCGACGCAGCAGTGCTTCTTGCCCTTGGTGGGAGCTTCAAGGAAGAGTTCCTTCCTGAGGGGCACGTTGGACTCGATGTCAAACTTGTCATCGAGAATAACCAGGGATTCGTAGCAGAGCGTGCCGCCGGAGAAGAGGCCGCGCATGTACTTGCGCTGGGAGTCGAGCTTCGCGATGCGATCGTCGAGAGCCTTCGGGAACACGAGTTCCGGAACGGGCTTGCCGAGAGCGGCGAAGGCGGCTTCCTCAAGCGTACGGGTGAAGATGATGCCTTCCGTGTTCAGTTCGTCGGGCTTGCCGCCGATGAGGCAGGTAACCGTACGCAGACCGGTGGCGCGGGCTTCATCGAGGACGGCATTAAGAACCGCCGGGTCGCCGGGCTTCGAGAGAAGGAGAAGAGTCTTGTTGCCGGGCGTGGCGGCGAGTTTCTTAAGGCCGAAACGCATTTCGAGACCGCCGACCGGAATCCAGAGCGGACGCAGCGGCTCGACGTGCATCAGCAGGTCGTTCACCACCACGCGCACGTCGCCGAAGCGGTCGATGAGGCAGGTCACTTCCTGAATGCCGGTGCCGGAGGCGGCCACGATGCCGATGTCACCGCGGCGCACGACGTTGGCCAGGGCGAGCGGGACGCCGGCGATGATGGCCGTACCGCAGTCGGGGCCCATCATGAGAAGGCCCTTCTCAATAGCCTTCTTCTTCAGCTCGATTTCATCCTCGATGGTGATGTTATCGGAGAAGAGCATGACGTTGAGTCCGCGGTTGATAGCACTCAGGACATCCAGCTTGGCCATGGGGCCAGGCAGGGAAATCATGCAGAAGTTGGCGTCTTCGAGGCGGTCAGCGGCCTCCTCGATGGTGGCGGGCTTGAGTTCCTCGGCCTTGGAACCACCAGCCTTGGTCTTGAGGTGAGCCTGCACGTTGTCAAGGGCGGCCTTGACGGCAGCGTCGTCCTTCGCTTCGATGCAGACCATGAGGTCGCTGGCGGTGGCAGCGTCAACGGCAGGGTCCTTGAGACCGAGGCGGGCGATGACGTCCTTGTTGCTGACAGTGCCCAGAAGAGCGAGCACCTTGCTGACGCCGTCGAGTTTGGCGGCCTCGCGGGAAATGCTCATCAGGCGCACGGAATCCTGGTACTGATTCTTATAAACGAAAACTTTGAAAAGCATTATATCCTCTCCTAATCAGGCACGATTCTCGTGCAGCATTCGGGCTGAAGCATGCATTTGGTGATGTTGTCCTGGCTCGTAATGATGGCTTCCTTGCCGCCCTTTTCGACGTATTCGATGGCGCTCTGGATCTTCGGACCCATGCTGCCGGCCGGGAACTGCCCCTCAGCGAGGTACTTCTTGGCCTCGGAAACGGTCATGACCTCAATTTCGCGCTGATCGGGCTTGCCGTAATTGATGCATACCTTGGCAACGCCGGTGACGATCATGTAGAGCTGGGCGTCGAGGTTATAGGCCAGGAGAGCGGAAGCCCTGTCCTTGTCGATAACGCCGGTGGTACCCATGACGGAGTTCGTCGTATAGTTCACCGGGATGCCGCCGCCGCCACAGGCGATGACCACGTTGTGGGCGTTCAGAAGCGAACGGATGGAGTTGAGCTCAAGAATCTTGCGGGGCATCGGGGAGCAGACCACGCGGCGCCAGCCGCGGCCGGCATCCTCGACCATCTTCCAGCCCTGCTTTTCCATGAGGCAGTCGGCGTCCTTCTTGGTGAAGAAAGGACCGATGGGCTTGGTAGGATTCTTGAAGGAGGGATCCTCGGAATCGACGACGACCTGGGTAAGAATGCAGGCCACGTCCTTTTCCATGTTGTCTTCGGCGAGAACAGAACGCATGCTCACTTCCAGCATGTGGCCGAGAAGGCCCTGGGAGGAAGCGACAGCCACATCCAGCGGAGGAACGGGGATGATGTCCCTGGCCTTCTCGAACTGAATGAGCAGGTTGCCGACCTGGGGGCCGTTGCCGTGAACGAGGCAGATGTCATAGCCCTTATGCAGGATGGAAAGCATCTCACGGCAGGCCGTCTTGGCCTTTTCAAGCTGCGTCTCGAAGGAACCGTCGTCACCCTTGTCAAGGATGGCGTTGCCGCCGAAGGCGATAACTGCGATGGGTTTTTCCATGTCCGACTCCTAGAGGAGGCCCAGCTTTTTGCCGATGCCTCGCAGGGCGAGCTCGAAGCAGGCCATGGGGGCGCGGGCGATGCCGGTGCCGATCTGGCCGACGCCGGAAGCCTTGTGCAGAACGCCCGTATCAACGATGGGGGTGATGCCGAGGCGCATGACCTTGCGAAGGTCGATGCCGAGCGGAGCGGGCGTGAAGTCCACAGCGCCGGGAGCGAACTTCGGGTTGTTGGAGGCGCAGATGCGCTGCATGATCTTCATGGACTTCAGGGAGTTGGCCATACCGCCGCCCACGAAGGAGCTGATGGAGGGAGCGCCGCCGATGACCATGCCGCCGAGGCCCATGGTCTCGACAATGGCGGAGTCGCCGATATCGCCGGCAGCGTCTTCCGGTCCGTAGCCGGAGTAGTAAATGGCCTCGTCCATGGGAGCGGTCGGAGCGATGAACCATTCGTTCATGCCGCCGATACGCAGGGCGAAATCAACGCCGTTGCGGCTCATGGCCGTGACGATGGTGGAATGGGGCACGCCGTGAGCGGCCTCTGCGGACGCCTTGCAGCCCGCGATGGTGAGGGGCAGGAAAGAGTGGTTATTGCCGCCGATGAACTGGGTCACGGCATTGATCGTTTCCTTGCTCTCATTGCTGTTCAGGAGAAGCGGGAGCAGCTCGCGCAGGAGCAGGAGCGTGCAGGCGGCGCTGCGGGCATGGACTTCATCGCCCATGAGGACGCCCTGGGAAATGATCTTGAAGATATCGATGCCTTCCTTCTTGGAACGCACGGCGCGGCCGAGAACGGGGCCGAGCACGTCGCGCATCCAGCGCAGGCGCTCGATGGTGCCCTGATCGTAAGTGCCCATCCAGATAACGTTGCCCTTGCCTTCGTTGAAGGTGGTCCAGCTGCGGGTGCCGAATTCACGGTTTTCCACAACCAGGACAGGCATGGAGGGCGTGATCACGCCGCACATGGCGCCGGCGGCGCCGAAGGCGTAGTTGTTGGCGAGCTGAATATCGCCGCTCTTGAGCTTGGCTTCCAGGCTGGCCTTGTCGGTGCACCATCCCTCAAAGATGGCAGCGGCTTCCACGGCACGCTGCTGGGGATCGCACATGCGCTCGAACTCGATCTTCGGTCCGGAATGCAGGATGTGGTTGGGCTGCATGCCGGGGATGACCTTGATGGCGGGCTGCACATCCACCCACAGCGGACGGCTGGCCTTCATGCGGCGCACGGTTTCCTCATTGGCTTTGTCGACTTCGGGGGTCGCCAGAGCGCAGAGGACATTGATGAGTTCCTTCTTGCCGAGTGCCGGCGGACGCCAGTCAACCTGGATGGCTTCGACGTTCTGACTCTTCAGTTCGTTGTAGAATTTTTCAAGGCCGACATTGACGAGGGCCATGTGCTCACTGATACCAGTCACAGCTAACTCCTTGGGATTTCAATGACTGTATGCCGCAGAGGACAGACGAGCGTACCCGCCGGAAAACAATGCGACAAAGCTTCTGAGACCAATTTTTCCATCGTGTCCCGCGGGCCCTGGACTTCCACCGTGAGATCGATCCCATCACGGTGAAACGCGTCCATGTCGGCTTCCCCCTCCACGGTCACCACACATTTGCCAACGGGCATGCCCCGGCGTCCGGCTGCGAAGACAAAGGCCTGGCCGAAGCCCTGGGCTACAGAAGTGAGGACGAGCTTCATTCCGGCGATCTGATTTTCGTCGGTTCCGTCCATTCCCTCGGTGACACCGCCCGTAAAATTTCCACTTCCGTCATGGAAGAACTTCACTTTCATGATTACTCTCCCGTTCCGAGAGGCTTTTCCATGACCTGGTGCAGGACGCCGTGGCAGAGGAAAGGAATGCCGAGCGGCTTCCACTGGAGAAATTCAAAGAAATGCAGGTTCTGAATCTGAACCACGGCAAAAAAACGCCTGACATCGCCGCGTTCTTCCATTGTGCTCACAGCCCTGCGCACGAGAAGCGCTCCGAGATGGCTGCGGTACTTTTTTCTCACGGCCAGACGGCCACCCACCCAGACGCCTTCGCTCCGCCTGAAGCAGCGCACGACGCCGGCGGCCTCACCGTTAACCCTGGCCAGAATGTGCACGGCGTACGGGTCACGTTCGTCCGTGTCATCCACGCCGTTAAAGAGCCCCTGCTCCTGACAGAAGACTTCGCGGCGAATGGCGTGGCACTCAGCCAGATCTTCCGGCGTTTCCGCGATGCTGAGCGAAATATCGCACTCTGAGGAATCGACGCGGCTGAGACGGTCGGCAAGCTTCTTTCTGCGGTCGATATGCCCGACGACGCCTTCCTTTTCGGTGAACTGCAGAAGCGAACAGGCGCCGCAGCAGCCGCAGCCGGCCACGTTGCCAGCTCTCGTGAGGCCGGTCCTTCTCAGGCAGCGGCCCGTGAACGTGTACATATCGAGAAGATAGGCGGGATCGAGTTCTCCGGCGCCCTCGAACGTCGTGCCCTCAAGGGGATGCAGGGGAACGAGGTTCGGGTAGACACCGATTTCGCAGAGCCTGTCGATGAGGCACCTGGTGATGTCCCTGTTCTCGCCGAGTCCGAGGATGACATAGGTGCCCACGCGGTTGCGGCCAAAAACCTCAACGGCCTTCTTAAAAGCCTCGAAATAGCGGACCAGGGAAATCTCGGCCTTGCCGGGTGTCATGCGGCGGCGGACACTCTCATCGAGGCTCTCCACGTGCATGGCGACATTGGCCACGCCAAGTTCCTTCAGCTTCTCAAAAACACCGAGGTCAACGGGCGGCTCGAACTGGAGCTGAACCGGAAGTCCGGTGCGCTCCGTGATGGCCTGGGCGCACTTCCCGAGATAGAGAATGCCTTCATCGCGGTTCACTGCCGTGCCGCTCGTGAGCGTAACATGCGTAACACCATCAAGACGCTTCGCGGCCTCTGCCACCTCGGCGAGCTGCTCCGGCGTTTTCTTCGCTATCGTGGCGCCAGCCTTCAGGCTGCGTCCGAGAGCGCAGAAACGGCAGCGCGTCTCGGGACGGGCGTAGCGCAGGCAGGTCTGCAGGACAGTGGATGCGAGGCAGTTATTGCCGTGCAGCAGGGCGATCTTCTTATAGGGAATGCCATCCGCCGTCTTCAAATCGTAAAATTTCGCCTTTCTGACAAGGCTCGAGGAAATGTTTTCGCCATCCTGGCCGTGGAGACAGCAGCCGTTTTCATGATGTTCCACATCATAGGCATCGGGACGGTTGACGACATTAAGAAGAACGCAGCGTCCATCGAGAAGAAAAGCCCTGGAATCAGAGGGGCCGGCTCCGCCGCGGCGCCCTGGTTCAATGGTATCAGCGCTTACCCCGCGGACCTGAAGATTCACCAGTTGTTCAAGAGACAGACTCATAGCGTTCCTTCCTTCAACGCAAGGCCCGGAAGGGCCGTATAAAAATCACCGCAAAAACACGCTCATCTGTACGCAGAGCGTCGGGGGGGAACCACTAAAAAAGGAAAAAAACAAGGGGAGGGGAAGCGTCCCCCCTCCCCCACGGGTACGGGAGCTAATAACTAGTCGCCGTAGAGCTTTTCAGCATTCTCCCAGAAGACCTTGTTCTTGAGATCTTCAGGCAGGCCAAGTCCTTCAATCTTGTAATACTCACCCCAGAAGTCGCTCCAGGGTTCGTCGGAGCCGAAGAGCACGCGGTCTTCGCCGATGCCCTGCTTCAGCATTTCATCAAAGAGGTAGCGGGGGCCGAAGCCGACGGACCAGGAGGTGTCGGTGTAGACCTTGTAGCCTTCCTTAATCATCTTGAAGAACTCAGGTACGAACTTGATGTGGCCGGAAACACCGCCGCCGGCATGGGCGACGTGAATCTTGATGCGCTTGCCGTACTTGTAGATGAACTTGATGGCGTTGCTGACGTCAGAGCCGCCGCCGGGGCTGGTGTGCAGCATCATGACGTGGTCGTACTTCTCGCAGGTGGCGATGATGTTTTCCCACATGGCAGCGGTTTCAGCGTCCCACTGGGCCGGATCCCAGGAGCCGCCGAGCAGGCAGGTGGCCTTGAGGATCTTGATGTTGTCCTCGCCGGCGAGAGCCATGGCCTTCTCGTTCTCTTCCTTCATCTTGAGCATCGGGGAGAACCAGATGCCGCCGATGAGGCGCTTGTCGCTCTTGCCCACAACGGCATCGAGGACAACGGGGTTCAGCGTGAACGGCTGGCTGGGAATCGGGATACCGTAGTTGGAAAGAACCACGGAACGCTCGACACCGAGCTCGTCCATGATGTCCAGTTTGGACTGACGGTCGTTATCGGTGTACATGGTCGGATTCACAGGTTCAGGCAGACCATAGTACTTGAATCCGTCCATCCAGCCGATGTGGGTGTGAATATCAAAAACCTTGCGCTGGACCTTGAGGCCCTTCTTGAAACGAACCAGGTTAGTGGCCATATTCAACTCCTCTCAGAAAAACTGTGGTACTATCCTTCTCAGGGATCCGTGCCTTCCCTAGAGGGAAGGACACGGAACAAAACCCCAGTCCGGAGTACTACACAGTCCAGGTGGACATGATGAGGGCGTGACGGCGGAAGGCTTCAATCTGGATGTCGAGGACATCGAGAGGATGAATGGCCTGGACGCCGGGGATAAGGTCGGATTCGCGCATGCCGTACAGGGCGGCCATGGCGAAGCGGCAGGCGTAAATTTTGCAGCCTTCCTTAAGGAGGACCTTAAGCTGCTTGTTGTACTGAAGGTTGCCAGCGAAGCCCTCGGAGCCGACATTCGGGAAACCGCGGGTGTTGGAGGCCATCAGAACAGCGGGACCATACAGAAGGATAGCCGTGTGGAAACCTTTGCGGTTCAGACGGGTGGCGGTAAGCTGGTTGATCAGGCCCACGGAGCCTTCGAAGGGCATGGTGTGCATGGTGATCAGAGCGTACTCATCGCCTTCAGCCTTGTAATCAGGCCACAGCTTGGTGCTGGGGTCCATGTTGATAACGCTGTCGCCTTCCTGAACTGCAGGTGCTTGGATAAAAGCCATAGGACAACTCCTACTGATTAAGGTTGAAAGACTGGGGGAATACTCTCAATAAAGCACTAACCGTGCCAATTCACGTTTCGAAAATTAACCGTCTGAATTCAAAAGAAAAAATATTTTTCACCTTTTTTTTGAAACATTTTGGCTTCACAAAATCCATGAAAACACTATATAATTCTGTAGAAAACTACAAAATTTTGTAATTTTTTTCATGGTTCGGTAGCACATGAATGAATCAGCCTCTTCGGGCGCATACCCCTGGAAAAAATCGGTAATCCATCAGCCTGATCTCACGGGAGAACTCTATTCCCCCATGTTCTGCCTCCTGGGCCGGCCGAATCCCCCTGCCCTTGTGATTATTCCGGACGACAGCGGCATCTCCGACGCGCGCGAGCGCGCCTACGCCGCGTATTTCGCCTCCCGGGGGCTCACCTGCCTCATCATCGACCCCTTCTCCCCCCTCGACATCAACCAGTGCGTTGACAACCCCCGCGTCCTCTCCCTCAGGGAACTGATGGCCGAGACATGCGCGGCCTACTCACTGCTCATCGTGCGCCGCAACATCAACGCCGTCGGCATCATCGGCATCGGACGTGGCGGCCTCGCCGCCATGCATCTCGGCATGTCCTCCGTGCCAGGCGTGCCCCACTTCACGGGGCGCTTCGACTTCATCGTCTCCCTCTCCCCCACCTGCTACATCCAGCTGCGCCACCCCTGCCCGGGCAGGACCCCCATGCTCGTCATCATCGCCTCAAAGGACGAGCTCTGCGATCCCGAGCAGGCCCTCGCCTACACGAAACGCATCCAGCTTGCCAATCCCGAGGCCGTCATCAAGACGAGCATGCTGCCTGAGGCTCACCACGCCTGGGACACAACCAGACTGCCGCGTTTCAACCCCGACGCCATCCAGCTTCCCAGAGTGACGTACTATCTCGAGGACAACGGCACCTACACCGTCGATGACGGCGGCCGGAGCTGGATGCCCGGCGAAATCGTCGATTTTCTGGCCGCCAAGGTGCACTACGGCGCCCATATCGGCGGCGGCGGAGCCATGTTCACGGCTGTCTGTCAGACCATAGACGCCTTCATCACCCGCCTCAAATTCTTCACCTGCGATCAGGACGCGGACACCGGCCTGCAGCTCCTGAACCGCATGGACCGCCGCGACGACCTCCTCCTCCGCATGGGCCGCTGCGAAAATCTCGAACAGCTCTTCGATCTCGTCTCCACAACCTTCGGTGTCATGCCCGAGACGGCTCTCGTGCGCATCTGGCTCACCGAGGTCCCCGGAGACGCCTGCGCGGCCTGCCATAACAGGGAACTCTGCACAAACCACGCCAAATGTCTGCATCTCGTGGCCTCTGGCGGTCATTCCATTGTCTCAGGAGAAGTCTGGAACAACACGGACGGCGATTTTTCCCACGTGCCCTACGGGGTGCACAAGGTCGGCGTCATCGCGGCCACAGGCTCCCCTCTGCATGTCACCAACGTGACTCCCGACATGCCCTGGGTGGCGAGTCCGGGCTGGATCTCAAGAGAGGGCATCCACACCCTCCTCTGCCAGCCCCTTATCCATATGAAGGAGGTCATCGGCGTCATCGTGCTCTTCTCGCGCGGCAACTACGGCGATTATATTATGGACGGCCTGCGCATCATCGCGGACCATCTGGCCATCAAGATAGCCCACTCCCGCGCCTTCGAGGAACTGATGCGCCTGAAACGCCAGCTCGAAATCGAAAACGAGTACCTGCACCGCACCGTTGATCACACCAATTTCATCAACGGACTCGTCGGCGAGAGCAAAGCCATTCAGGGCATCAAGGAACAGATCATGACCGTGGCCGAAACGGACGCCCTTGTCCTCATCGTTGGCGAGTCCGGCACGGGCAAGGAACTCGTCGCCAGCGAAATCCACAAACACAGCCGCTACAAGAACGGCCCGCTCGTCAAGGTCAACTGCCCGACCATCCCCCGCGAACTCTTCGAGAGCGAATTCTTCGGGCACGTCAAGGGCTCCTTCACGGGGGCAAACTCCAATCACATCGGCTTCTTCGAGGCTGCCGAGAACGGCACACTCTTCCTCGACGAGATAGGCGAAATCGAAATCACCCAGCAGAGCAAGCTCCTGCGTGCCCTTCAGGAAAAAGAATACCGCCGGGTCGGCGAGGAAAAAAACCGCAGCTTCCACACCCGTATTGTCGCCGCGACGAACCGGGACCTCAGGGCCATGGTCGCGGCCGGCACATTCAGGGAGGACCTCTTCTACCGCCTCAACGTCTTCCCCATCCGGATTCCCCCGCTGAGGGAACGTCTCGAAGACATCCCCCTCCTCGTGGAGAACTTCCTCAGGAAATACGCGGCCATGTTCAACCGCGGCCCCCTCAGGATGAAGGCCGGCCAGATGGACAAACTCATGGCCCACTCCTGGCCCGGCAATATCCGCGAGCTCCAGAACGTCATCCAGAGGGCCGTCATCCTCTCCCGCGGCAATACGGTCTCCGTGGATTTCCTCAGGATAACGCGCCCCGGAGACAAACCGGCACCGGCTCCCGACCCCGCTCCGGCGCCCCGCATGCCGGCCGACACTCTGCCCATTCCTTCGTCCGTCGTGCACACGGAACGCATCCTCACCTCCGATGAAATGAAAGATTACATACGCGGCAATTTCGTCCGCGCCATGATCAAGTGCAACGGCAAGATATTCGGCGAGAACGGAGCGGCCGCACTCCTCGACATGAAACCCACGACGCTCCTCGCGCGTCTCAGAAAACTCGGTATCGACAAGGATCACCCTGCCTGAAAAAAAAGCCGCATTCTCCCGCTCCCTGCCCGTCCTGTGGGAAACGGATGACGCGGACAGTTTTTATAAAAAATATCTGAATAGGTTTCTATTTGTCATATTTTCTGAACACGTCCATTTTTTCCAGCGTTGACAGAGGGGACGCGGCCCTGTAGGGGAAGGCTTCCTCATCTTATCAAGGAGAAGAGCATGTTCTTCTTTTTTGCCGGGCCCTTTGTCCCCGCTCTCTACACCGGCGCCCACCTCCTCGCCGCCAGGAAAGTCCCTCTCTTCCTGCGCGTGTCCGGCGTGCTTCTGCTTCTCGCCATATCCCAGATCTACCCCATCAACATCACCCTCTTCAAAAATCTCTCCGGGCCGGACATGCCTGCCTGGCTCCTCAAGGCCCAGACGGCCCTCTTTGCGGCCCTGGTCATGCTTTTCCTTTTCCTGCTCGCGCGCGACGTCCTGAGCCTGGCTGCCTTCCTCGGCCGTGTCTTCTTCCGGAAAAAAGCAGCCGCTGCCCCGCCCGAATCCCCGTCCAGAAGAAATTTTCTGCGGGGAGGACTTGCCGCGGCCTTCTCCATGGGCACCCCTGCCGTGAGCCTCGCCGGAGGGGCTGTCGGCGTCTCCGCGGGAACGGCGTATCCCGGACTTCATTTCACTGACGCGTTCCTGCCCTCCCTGCCCCCTGAACTCGAGGGACTTAAAATCGTCCAGCTCACGGACATCCATATCGGCCCGCTCACGTCAGCGGATAAAATCCGGGACATGGCAGCGAAAGCCGTCTCTGTCAGGCCTGACCTCATCTGCATCACGGGTGACATCGCTGACGGTCTTGAAGGCTACCGGGCCGAAAACGGCGGCACACGGCTTGAGGCTTCACGGGAGCTCGCCGCGCTCAGGGCACCCCTCGGCGTATGGGCCTGCACGGGCAATCATGAGTACTACAGCGACTACTCCGGATGGATGAGCGTATACCGGAGCCTCGGCATCCGGTTCCTGCACAATGAGGCCGTGACGCTCACCCATAAAAACACAGCTTTTCTCCTGGCCGGCCTTGACGATCCCGTGGGCGCAGGCTTTGCCGGCACGCGGGCATCTTCCCTCTCCGGCGTCCTTTCAGATCATCAGGGAAATGAAGCTTTCAGGCTGGTCATGGACCACCGCCCCGGCCGCGCCCACGAAAACGCTGCCGCCGGTGCGGCTCTGCAGCTCTCCGGTCACACCCACGGCGGGCAGTGCTTCGGCATGGATTCCTTCGTGGCCCGCGCGAACAAAGGCTTCGTCCGCGGCTGGTACACGGTTGACGGTATGAAGCTCTACGTCTCCCCCGGGGCGGGACTCTGGTCCGGCTTCCCCGTGCGCCTCGGGGTGCCGGCCGAAATTGCCGCCATCACACTGCGGCGGGGATAAACTCCGGCGGAACCGCTGCCAGCCCGGGGAAAATGGCTGAATGACCAGTATGCGCCGGATCCGGAGCATAATAACCTGGAAAGCCGCGCCATTTACGGAGGATGCCTGTACCCCGTGAACAGCGCGGCTTTCTCTGGAGAGGAGAGTAACCGTTAATTTTTGAAAACACCGTGCTTCTTCCCTGCGCGCCATGGTCATCCAGGCACGCCGCGCCGCCCCAAAGAGGGCTATTGCTCTGAAGCGGCGCGGCGATCCTCCCGGGAAAGGAGGAAGGCACATAGGAGGGAGTCACATGAGAAATATCGCTGCCCCCTGCGGGCAGACCAGGAAATTTCTGAAGGTTCCGCCCCCGGCATAATCCCGGAAAGCCGGGAGCGGAGTCCTTCTGAGGAGTAGGGCACTATGGTTGTCTGTAAAATTCATGCGCTGCCGTCCGCTTTTCTTCTCCGGCACCCGCCCGTGACCGCTCTGGTAATGGGGAAGCGCTCCCGGTATCCGGCATCCTGAGACAGGCTTTCTTTCCCGTCTCCGGGAAATACCGCCCTGGCTGCGTGACGTTATGAGCTCTGAACCGCTCTTTGCGCTCTGCCCGGCAGTCCTGCCGGGAAATAAGCCTTCTTCCGCCTCCGTCGGAACTATCCCCGCCGTCTTCAAAACGGGGATGGCTTTTGTTGAGGTGTTCTCTTTAAAACAACAACTACAGAATATTCACTTCGCCGAAAGAGTCAATACTTTTGGATTGACACTCCCCACGGATAAATCCGGGGGATT
>ERZ779874.3220-NODE-3220-length-12482-cov-4.053673_pt1 | contig 12482 bp, 8 predicted proteins | sample MGYA00511031_ERZ779874 | MGnify/ENA primary metagenome ERZ779874 (study PRJEB29588, sample SAMEA2156850) | human gut metagenome | biome: human gut; feature: human-associated habitat; material: faeces | place: Denmark | collected 2008/2010 ...
TTTTGTCTAAAAAGTGTTGCACTTGACTTGACAATCTACCCGGAACGAAAAATCCGGCCTGTTACGGATGGATTTGATAAGAAAGTAACATACAAAACACAATTTGAACGTTATGATAAAGCGGTTAAAAACGGCTTTTATTTCGAGGCTATGCTTATTGTTTATGCTATTATTGAGGACAGACTCAGGGCGTGGCTTTTCTATCTCGGATGTCTTAATACCAGACAGTCAACAAGATTTGACAATAAAAGAAGCAAAAACGAACTGAAATTTATGTTTGACGAATGTGAAGATAATAAATTCAGATTTCCGTCTATCAATCAGATATCGGGTAAAAGGAAAATAATCGAAGCTACACTTACATGGGCAGAGAACGGATATAATAACGCTGACAAGAGCAATTATCTCTGTGCAATCAGAAAAGTATACACGGATAAACTTGATATAAAGAAAGTAAGAGAAGTGTTTACCCGTATGAACGAATGGTGTTCATATCGCAATGAGGTAATACATGCCCTTATGAATAAAAATACCGAAAGCCTTAACTCAGGGCTTGCAGACAGGATTAGTGAAGGTATGGACATCGCACGGGATTTTGATAATCTTGTAAAAAAGATTAAACGTAGCGGAGTTATCAGAAAATCTTTGAATCTGAAATGAATATTATTGTTGTAAAGGATAAGAATATGGGATTTCAAATCTGCAACGGCGTACTGAAAAAATATACCAAAGAGAAAGGTGTGACCGAGATAGTTATACCTGACGGCGTACAAAGAATCGGTGAGCGGGCATTTTCGGGCTGCGACAATATTACAAACGTGACCATTCCCGATTCGGTCACAAGTATCGGCGGGTCGGCTTTTGCCGGCTGTAGCAACCTTGAAAATATAACTATTCCGAATTCTGTTACAAAAATCTGCGTATGTACATTTGAATGGTGTGACAAACTTATAAGCGTAACCATTCCCCGTTCGGTCACAAGTATCAGCGACGGTGCATTCAGTAACTGTACCTGCCTTAAAAACGTAACTATTCCGGATTCGGTGACGAGTATCGGCAATTATGCTTTTGGAGGTTGTCGTAGTCTTAATAGCCTGACTATACCGGATTCGGTCACAAGTATCGGCAAAGGTGCGTTTCAAGAATGCATCAATCTTGCAAGCGTAACTATTCCCGTTTCGATTACAAGTATCAGTGACAATGCTTTTTTTGAATGCAACGGCCTTACAGCCGTTAGCATTCCGGATTCCGTTACAAGCATAGGCGCCGGTGCATTCTGCAAATGCGGCAGCCTTAAAAATATAGCAATTCCCGATTCGGTTACAAGTATCGGCGAAGCCGCTTTTTCCGACTGCAACAGTCTTGAAAGCATAGCTATTCCCGATTCCGTGACAAATATCAGTAATCATACATTTGTAAGTTGCAGTAATCTTACAAGTATAACCATTCCGGGTTCAGTGACCGATATCGGTAACTGTGCATTTTACGAGTGTACTAACCTTACAAGTATAACGATCCCTGATTCGGTTACGAGCATAGGTAACTTAGCATTTTACAAATGCGAAAATCTTAAAGACGTGACCATTCCCGAATCTGTTACCGATATCGGTGAATATGCGTTTAAAGGAACAAAGTGGCTTTCGGAATATCCTGATGATTTTGTTGTGCTGAAAAACGGAATCCTTATTGCGTACAAAGGAAAAGACAGCGTAATATCAATTCCCGATTCGGTCACAAGTATCTGCAACAGTGTATTTGCAAAATGCAACAATCTTACAAGCGTAACTATACCCGATTCTGTTACAAGTATAAGCGACAGTGCATTTGAAAGTTGCAGTAATCTTACAAGTGTAACAATTCCAAATTCGGTCACAAGTATCGGCAAACGTGCATTTCTGGAATGCAGAAGCCTTACAAGCATAGTCATTCCCGATTCAGTCATAAGTATCGGCGACAGTGCATTTGAAGGCTGTAATTTTTCTTCTTTTACCGTTCCTAAGACTGTAAAGAAAGTCGGAAAAGAAAGTTTCCATGGATGCAAAGAGATTACGGTTTATGATTCTATTGATCCCGACGCAAAGCCGTGTAAAAGTCATTCAGATAAATATGGCGGCTCTCCCAACTCATTGTTAGGATCTGTTGTCAACTATAAAACTCATGATAACTGGCTCGATTATGAGGTGACTGTGCGCTCTGCACAAACTGATGAGATAAAGTACAAGGTATGGATGGGCGGCGACTGCACTCAAGGCGAATACTGCTACACACTGGCATCATCCTGGGGAAGAAACGCAACATTTAATTTTAATGCTGTTGATGAAATGTTTCCGAAAATTAAGGGAGCATATCACAAGCTCAGAGTTGCCCTGAACAGACTGCGTTATCCCATTGATTTAACGGACGAGCAGAAAGAAATATACAGGTCTTATATTGTACGCTCTGCAAAAAATGCAGTAAAGCTCTGTATTGATACAGATGATATGGAACTGTTGCTTTCTTGCGAACCGCTTGGTATTATAAAAAAGAACAATATTGATGAATTACTTGAATATGCCACGGAGAAAAAAGCTGTTTCGTTTACCGCATATTTGCTTGAGTATAAAGAAAGTCATTTCAAAAAAGGTAAGAATGTGTTGGACAGCCTGAAGCTGTGATTTTTGTACGGTTTAATGTACTGATTTTGTGATATAATTACGGTACAATAAAAACTAATATCCGGGAGATTCATTATGAAGATGACAGAAAGCCAGAAACTTGAGTGCAAAATAAAACGTGAATTTTTTATGGAAATCGTCGAAATATTCAACAGTAACGACAAAGCGGCAATTATAAATAAGCTCGATCAGATACGGGATAAAAAAGAAAACGGCGACAAGTTTTCAATAACAAATGTCGTGTTGACCAAGATACTTAGTAATCCCGATTTAAACAAGAATCTTTTTTTCGAGCTTATTTATCTTACCGGAACGGAATATACCTATGAATATTCAAAACAATATCCGAGCGGCATTCTCTCTAACAACAGAATTAATATGCTTAATGCATTATTCGATTCAATTCTGAGTATTAAGGAAATAATATATGTCTTCTTTAATACAAGATTAAGGAATGAAATCACAGTTGATCATCTGATGGATTATGCAATGCAAAAGCGTGGCATCAGTGCAGAAAATTTTATTTCATTGCTTTCTGGATATTGGTTTTACGGAAAGGTTCGTTACATAACAGAAGATGGTTTTTTGAGAATAATACCGTATAGTTTCGGAACAACCAGACTACCCGGCACAAAAGGTAATATTTTTCATATTTCACAAAGTGACGGAACATATAGAACAGCTGAAATCGGGGATTGTGTCTACTTCAAATTCAAGTCTTACAATCTATCAAACAGTATGTTCAGCATCCATTATCTATGCTCAGATCCTAAAATCATAGAGCAAAAATGGCTGGATAAGTCAAATGATAAATACAAAACGTCGGTATAAGCTCAAGCTGACGGCTAATTTTACAAGCTTACAAAGAACTTACGCTGCAATAAAGCAAAATGTATTATCCCGTCTTCTGTCCGTTTTAACGTACTGCCTTTCTGATATAATTACAGTACAATAAAAATGAAACGGAGAAATGAATATGGCTGAATTTATTATCAGAGATCGTGTGCTTACAAAATATAACGGTTGCAAGAAAGTTATACATATACCCTACGGAGTGACTGAAATCGGGCAGTCGGCATTTATGGATCATAACGAGATAGAAAGCGTTACTTTACCCGACAGCGTTACCGTCATCGAAGCAAATGCATTTTTTGGATGTGACGCAATGAAAAGTATAAATATTCCGCAAGGTGTCGGGAAAATCGATGATAACGCTTTTCTGTGCTGTGAAAGCCTCAGAAAAATCGTGATTCCCGACAGTGTAACCGAACTTGGAATGTGGTGCTTTTCTGAGTGTAAGTCGCTCAGAACGGTTTGGTTACCTGAAAGCATCAGAAATATAGGCGCACTGGCTTTCAATCATACAAAGTGGCTTGATGAATATCCGGAGGATTTTGTAACAGTAAACGGTATTCTTATTTGCTATAAGGGCGATGATACAACCGTTGAAATTCCTGCCGGAGTAAAGATAATTGCAAGTCAGGCTTTCAACGAATGTAAAAAAGTCGGAAAAATCTGCATTCCTGAAAGCGTAAAAAGAATCTGTAAAAACGCTTTTACAAGCTGTGAAGCACTTCACTCGTTAGAAATCCACAACAGTTTAAAAGTTCCCAAATGTGCTTTTGATGACTGCGGAGAAGTTGCTGTGACTATAGCATAAATTGCCGTATAAAACGCTTAGCGGAGGAAATATGAATATAAGTGAACCTGTTGAGAAGTCTGTACTTTCTGCAAAAGCTAAAGATATACTTTTAAATAAAGGCATCGTAACAATAGGAGAACTGTTTTCTGCAAAAGGAAAACAGTTTTCTGAAATCATTAACGAAAACAGCGATATAGCAAAGGAACTGGAAGGATTCATCCGTCGGAATGCAGAACAGGCTGAACGTGCAGGAATAAGCATCGACTATGATTTGTGGCTTTTTGCAAACGAAAAGTATGTGCATATGTACGCCAAAGAAAACGACATAGGAATCGGAAAGCTTGGGCTTTCAGCCGATACATATAATTATCTTGCTATGTACGCAATTAATATGTTCAGTAATCTTGTCGGCATGACCGAATATGATTTTTTAAAGAATTACAGAATACCGCCGGAAAATATCAACGAAATACTCAGAACCGTTAAAAACAGATTATATGAGAGAAAATCCGAAATAATAGGATTTGTTGACAAGATAAAACGCTCCGAAACCGAAAAAGAATTCAAAAAGTCCGATGAAATCGAAGAAATGCACACGCCGCTCGGCAACAAAATGAATATCAGGCTGTTTGCAAAGTTTGTTTTCCAAAACTGCGATAGTGAGGTAAAGCAGTTAGCATTGTCTGTCCGTGCATCAAATTGCCTGATAAGAAACGGTATAAGAACACTGAGCGACATGATACTCATTTATCCGGACGGATATGACAATATGAGGAGTGCCGGCACCAAAACTGTTGATGAAATCAAACAGACAGTTGAGAACACTTATAGGCAGTATGAACGTTCTTACAGGAGTCTTGAAAATATGAGTCCCGAAATACTGCCAACGGAAAACGAAACCGGGAACTTATCACTGAATAATTTGTTTGCCGATTATATTGCGGCTAACCACGAAGTATCCATTGATATGCTGGATCTGTCGGTGCGTACATATAACTGCCTTAGAAGAAACAACATTATGACGCTCAGCAAGCTGATACTGGCCTATCCGGATGACATTAAAAATATGGCAAATTTCGGCAGAAAGTCATTTGAAGAAATCGAGAAGCTCATATCGGATTTACACGACAGATATGACGAACATTTTCTGAATTCAGAAAATGACGCCAATGGCAGCAGCACAAATATCATCTGTTCCATGACCGTTCACGAGCTTCTGTCCTCAAATAAATATCGTCCTCTGATCAAGGAGTTCTTTGAACATCTTAATATCAGACTTAATAATTCAGGTTTATCGGGCAAAGCGGTAAGATATCTCGGAAGAACAGGGATGAAAGAATTTACAGAATTATTCGAGCTTTACCCGGATCGGATCAATTCCGTTGCAGGAAGCAGTAACGCAGTCGGAAATGAACTGAAAAAGTATATAGAAAACACGGTCGACAATTACAGGACAAGTATAAACAGCTATTGTTGCGGAGATGAGCAGGCGCTCTATACCGACAAATTTATAAGATCCGGTATTATGAACGCTTATAACAATGCCGGATTCAGCGGAAAAAGCTATGAAGAACTGCGTGCCGTCATGCCTGATGCGGTGGACGAAAAAAGAATCAAAAAAGCCATTGCTCAGCTTATAAAAGAACGAAAACTCGAATATGTCGATTTCAGATGCTATAAGGTCTACCCTTCCTATCAAAGCTATCTGCGTGAATTTCTGGAATCTCTTGAAGAAAATCAGAGAGTGATGCTCTGCCGGCGCATAAACGGCGATACACTTGAGCAGATTGCTTCAGACAACGGAATAACCAGAGAAAGAGTACGTCAGATTACCGGAAAGCTGATGAAGCTAATGAAACAATCATATGCGGCGAAGACAGGAAATAAATATTTCGATGAAGATTATTATGCCTATCTTTACAGGAATTATGATGTACCCGAAGCATTTGGCACCGAATATCTTTGCTTGTCAAAAGCAGTATGCAATTATCTTGGAAACCCCTATAGAAGCAGCGGAAAGAAGCCTTTCGGTTACGCTCTCAAAGACGAGCAGGTGCCTGTTTCTTTACGATACAGAATAAGAGATTTTGAAGAACGTGACAAAATTAAAATTGATGGAAAAATATTTGATAACCACAGAAGCGATATTGAAGATTATGCTCTCGAAAAAATCTGTAGAGAAGAGATAACTTTTGACATTTTCGTTGAACAATATAATGCTTTGCTTAAAGAGAACGATGTTCCGTTAGACACAAAGCTGTATTACATTGATACAAATCTGGGAGCAAGAAGAAATAAATATTCAAACAGCAGAAAATGCCTTTGGAAGTACGGAAGTAAAATGCGTTATTATGATATAGACAGCAGAGATTATAAAGAACTTCTTGATACACTTGCTCTCGACAGATTTTCAAATACAGAAATATCAACGCTGAAATTTTTCAACGATTTTCCCGAACTCATGAGTAAATATGATATACGGGATCAGTATGAACTTCACAACCTGCTGAAAAAAATATGTAATAAAGAAAATTACAGTAATATCAGCTTTGAAAAGCAACCATATATCAATTTCGGTACGTTTGATTTTGATAAAGAGCTTGATTTGCTTGTCAGAATGCTGTCACCGGTTTCGCAGAAAGAACTGATCGACTACATTTACCTTGAGTATGGATTTGAAAAAAATACAACGGCTTCCAAATTATCAGTGATATCAAAATACTGCCATAACGGAGTTTATAATGTTGATTATAAAAAGATGCCGGAAAACAGATTGCAGATAATGAAGAATAATCTGAATGAACCGTTTTACTATTTTGACGAGGTCAAGGACAAATACAGTCTTCTGTTTGTCAATGCCGACAGAGATGAAATAAACCCGTATACGCTCAAGAAGATGGGATTTCACGTTCTGTCCAAGTATATTCTCAGCGAGAAATACGAATCTCTGCGTGAATATTTTATTGACCTGCTGACCAAAAACGATGTCATTAAAATTTCGGATTTCACCCGAAGATATACAAATGTGCAGATGTATTATCAGACACTGTCTGAACTGAAAAAATCGTACAAAATAATACAGGCCGATGCCGATACATACATCAGTTTCAGAAAACTTGAAGAGAAAGGCATAGCACTTGATGATATACACGAATTCTGCAACAAAGTCTATGCGACAGTGAATGACGGTGAATATTTCACAATCCATTCAATACGTTCATACGGATTTACAGATATTTTCGAAAATGCAGGATTCGGAGAATATCTCTGTTCCGCTCTTCTTGCCTGTGACTCAAGATTTGACTCACAAAGCATTTTCTTGTCAATTGTACTCAGTAAGAATAATGAAATCGGTCAAATCAGCAAGAAGTCATTTATAAAATCTTGTCTTTCGGAAAATGTACCTTGCTCACCGAAAAAATTGATTGAGAGCGTTTATAACAAATACGGAGTCAGAATCACCGATAAATACGAAATAACAGAAGCAATCAAAAACAGTAATTTCTGCTATGATGATATAATCGATGAAATCTATGCAATCGAATAAACAGAAAAATCTGAGAGGTTATTATGGAAATTAGCGATATGTGGGATTCTCTTATTACCGAGATTGAGAAACTTGAAGAAAAATACAAGCTGTCACAGAATCTGCCCGAAGATTATTTTGAGCCGGGCAATATGGAATATCTCGATAAATATCGTGGAGTATATAACAAAGAAAATAACCTGATCGGAATAAAGACTGACATAAAGGGTCTGAGGTATGAAGGCAGAACGCTTAAGCTAGAAAATCTCCGTATCGGTGACAGTATACATATAAAACGTGAGAAATCAAATCATTACAACTACAACAATTTTTCTGTCATCGATGAAAACGAGGATAATTTAGGCAACCTTCCCGCCGAATTATGCAATGTCATCGCTCCGCTTTATGATGCAGGGTATCTTACTATAGAAAAATCTACGGTAAGTTTCATTGAGAAAATCGGAGAAAGAAGCAGATATGCCATGCAAGGTATATTGTTTATAGAAATGATAATGAGAATTCACTGAATTGTATTGCAACAACAGTGCCGTGACCGAATGACACATTCAGTCACGGCACTGTTTTGTTTATCTGCGTATAATAACAACTGTTATAAGCATAAAACACATCGGCGAAATAAGCCGGATAAGTATGTTATCATCGCATTTCTTACCGAATAATTCTTTTCAAAAGTCGGTTTCAGACACAGCTTATCCGCAATCACAGGCTGTCCGGTTTTGTCCCGACTTTCTCCGCTTAACCCCTTTTTCCCCGTTTTACTTGTATTTTATGGCTGTGTTTGTTATAATAAGTATAAAGAAATATTTGATGCGTCTTGCGAAAGGAGAAGGTACGCTATGGCATACGAAAAGCTCACAGGCACTTTTGAATCCTCGAACGGCACTGATAACTGTGCATATTACATCTATGTTCCGGTTCTTCCTATGAACGTGGGATATAAAGGCATCATTCAGATTTCGCACGGTATGTGTGAATATATTGAGCGTTATGAACACTTTGCGGATTTTCTTACCTCACACGGATATATCGTCTGCGGTAATGACCATCTCGGTCACGGAAACAGCGTCAGATCAAACGACGATCTCGGCTTTTTCGCCGAAAAGGACGGCTGGAGCCACCTTGTAAACGATCTGCACCGTATGACGATGATAATGAAAAAGAAGTACCCTGCACTGCCGTATATTCTTATAGGTCACAGTATGGGCAGTTTTGTTGCAAGGCTGTATCTCACACGCTTTCCTAACGAGCTTACCTGCGCCGTAATTATGGGTACGGGCGATGACAAGGCACTTTCCGAAATAGGAGTAAGGGCTACACGCTCCGTTGTTTCCTTGAAGGGCGAACGTTTCCGCAGTGATAAGCTGAACACTCTCATTTTCGGAGTATATAACGACAAAATCAAAGATCGCCAGACTATCTATGACTGGCTCACTCACGACAGAGATGTTGTAAAAAAATATATCGACGATGAAAAGAGCAATTTTGTGTTTACGGCAAGCGGATTTGTTGACCTTACTACCCTTCTTCGCAGAGTATCAAGTCAGCAGTGGGCTGAAAAGGTGCCGAAAAAGCTGCCTGTTATATTCATGGCAGGAACGGCAGACCCTGTCGGCGGATACGGCAAGGGCGTAAGAAACGTATACGCAAAGCTGATTGACGAGGGTTGCAACGTTGATATCAAGCTGTACCCCGGCGCACGTCACGAGCTTGTAAACGAAACTATGAAGGAAATAGTTTTTGACGATATTTTAACCTGGATAGAAAGAAAGGTCGGCGGAATGACAGGCAATTACGAATTTTAAGCCTTAAGCCGAAAAGAACAATATGAAAGACGGATTTATAAAAGTAGCGGCGGCAACACCTGAGATTAAGGTTGCCGACTGCAAGCACAACGCAAAGCAGATAATCTCTCTGGCAAAGGAGCTTGCAAAAAAAGATGTAAAGCTCGCAGTTTTTCCGGAACTGTGCATCACGGGTTACACCTGTCAGGATCTGTTCTACCAGACAACGCTCCTTGACGGTGCTAAGAATGCGCTCATAACGATTCTGGAAGAACTGTCTGCGCTTGATATGATAACTGTAGTCGGACTGCCGATGCAGTATGACAGCAAGCTGTATAACTGTGCGGCTGTGACATATCATGGAAAAGTGCTGGGCTATGTGCCTAAGCAGTACCTGCCGAACTACAACGAATTTTACGAGATGCGCCACTTTACCGCCTGGGACGGCAGTAAATGCGAATATTTTTTAAACTGGTTTGACACGGATGCCGACGGCGAATGCGACGATTCGCTGAGTGCGTATTTCGGTGCGGGACTTATATTCTGCTGTAACACTATGCACGATTTTTCTTTCGGAATCGAGCTGTGCGAAGATTTGTGGTCGCCCTGCCCTCCCTCGACATATCTTGCACAGGAAGGCGCAAATATCATTCTTAATCTTTCCGCAAGCAACGAGATGATAGGAAAGTCGGAATACCGCCGTTCGCTTGTTTTAAATCAATCTGCAAGGCTTATTTCGGGTTATATCTACTGCTCCGCAGGAGAAGGCGAAAGCACGCAGGACCTTGTATTCTCAGGGCATAACATAATTGCCGAAAACGGTGCAACGCTTGCCGAAAGCGAGCTTTTCTCAAACGATTATGTTATCAGCGAGATAGACGTAAACAAGCTGGCATTTGAACGCAGAAAAAACACATCATTCAGAAATGACAAATGCGATAAGGAAACTATATGGTTTGATATACCGCTCACCGATACAAAGATAACACGTTTTGTATCACGCACACCGTTTATCCCCTACTCTGCCGATGAGACCGACAAGAGATGCGAGCTTATTCTTTCTATGCAGGCACACGGACTTAAAAAGCGTCTTGCTCATACTTACGCAAAAACCGCTGTTATAGGAATTTCGGGAGGACTTGACAGCACGCTTGCACTTCTTGTATGCGCCAATGCAATGAAGCTGCTCGGCAGACCTATGACTGATATTGTAGCGGTGACAATGCCGTGCTTCGGCACAACAAAACGCACAAAATCAAACGCTGTGAAGATATGCGAGGCGATAGGCGTCACACTGCGTGAGATCGACATAACCGACAGCGTAAAACAGCATTTTCTGGACATCGGACACGATATAAACGATTTGTCTGTGGTATTTGAAAACGGTCAGGCAAGAGAACGCACAAAGGTGCTTATGAACATCGCCAATCAGACAGGCGGACTTGTAATAGGCACGGGCGATCTGTCCGAGCTTGCTCTCGGCTGGGCAACCTACAACGGCGATCATATGTCTATGTACGGTGTGAACTGCTCAATACCCAAGACGCTTATCAAGCATCTTGTCAGCTACTACAGCAAGACGACAGATAACAAGCTGCTCAAAGAATCGCTTGAGGATATACTTGATACGCCTGTAAGCCCCGAGCTTCTGCCTGCACATAACGGAGAAATATCGCAGAAAACCGAAGACCTTGTAGGTCCTTACGAGCTTCACGATTTCTTCCTGTACAACGGCATAAGATGGGGATTTACCCCCGAAAAAGTATTCAGGCTTGCGTTGTACGCTTTTGACGGTGCGTATGACCGTGAAACAATACTGAAATGGCTGAAAACCTTCTACCGCCGTTTCTTCTCACAGCAGTTCAAGCGCTCATGCCTGCCCGACGGTCCTAAGGTCGGATCGGTAACGCTGTCACCCAGAGGCGACTGGAGAATGCCGAGCGATGCCTGTGCAACGCTGTGGTTAAGTCAGATAGAAAATCTGAAATAAAGTCTTATCTGCGAATAAACGAAACCAACCTGTCAATAATTACCTCACAAAGCTAAACGCTACGGAGGTAATTATGGCAGTTTTTTTTAAACGTAATATTCTTGACAAGGCTATGATACTGGGTGCGGTAATCTGTATTGTAATAACAGCCTTTACCGCATTTGCGGAGGATTGCGAGGAAAAGCCGCAGGAAGTGCTGAGGCTTCATATACTGGCAAACTCGGACAGTAAGGATGACCAGACGCTGAAATACGATCTGCGTGACTATATGCTTTCAACGTTTTCGGATGTATTCGGAAACTGTGACAGCTTCAGTCAATCGGTAGCCGTTGCAAACGAACGCAGAGCCGAAATCGAAGAAAAGGCTAACGAATTTGTACATTCCAAAGGCTACAGCTACAATGTAAAATGCGAGGTTGCAAAAACATATTTTACCACCAGAAAGTACGAGAATGTAACCTTACCTGCAGGAGAATACACAGCCGTCCGCCTGCTTATCGGAAATGCAGAGGGTAGGAACTGGTGGTGCGTAATGTTCCCGCCGCTGTGCCTGCCTGCCGCATCGGGTGAATTTTTTACCGAAGAACAAAGCAAACGGGTTGAAGAAAGCCGTGATTATGAAATAAAGTTTGCGATATTTGAAGCGTTGCAGGGGCTTTTCGGCGGCGGTGATTTCGGCGGACCGGGTGCCGGTGGACGGAAAATTCCGGGCCTTCTGCGAGGAAAACCGCTGCGGCCAATATAACGCCAACTATGCCTGCCCGCCGGACTGCGGCAGCGTGGAGGAGATGTTCCGGAAAATCCGCAGCGCCGAAAAGGCCCTGGTTTTAATGACCCAATGGCCCATCGACGGCTATCAGGACATGGC
>ERZ779874.3234-NODE-3234-length-12448-cov-2.814331_pt1 | contig 12448 bp, 10 predicted proteins | sample MGYA00511031_ERZ779874 | MGnify/ENA primary metagenome ERZ779874 (study PRJEB29588, sample SAMEA2156850) | human gut metagenome | biome: human gut; feature: human-associated habitat; material: faeces | place: Denmark | collected 2008/2010 ...
AAGCCGCCGTACTTATTAAGACATTTACAAGGCTTGAAGATTATTTTAAAAGCATATCATAACATTCAAAATAATTATGTAATTATATTAACATATAGCTATGCTGTCTAACAGCGTAACCTATAACACACTGACTGCATAGTAAAATCCCCACAGATATGAACTTCTGTGGGGATTTTTTGAAAGATTATTAATCTTTCCGCCGACCGGGCCGGCATAATTTATATATGAGAGTTTTGGAAAAGTAAGCTTATTTAGTTAATTCAGCTGTCTTATATATAAACGTTACTGAATTATCCTTACCATCTGATTTACCAAGGAATGTGTTGTAATTCTGACCAAGCTTGATTACTTCCTTGATTGTATCTACTGCTGTATCAGCATCATCACCAACAAGACTTGTAATAGCTTTAATACCTGTCTCATTGAATTCTGCCATACCATCTTTAAGTGTTATAGCACCATCATTAAGCTGTGTTACACCATCTGCTAAAGTTACAGAAGATGACTTAAGTGTTGATGTTCCATCAGCAAGCTGTGTAGAACCACTTCTTAAAGCTTCGTTGTTAGAATTAAGTGTGCTGAAACCGCCTGCAATCTGTTCAATACCACCGTTAAGTGTATCATTATTGTCGTTAAGCTGTGCAAGTCCTGCGCTTATCTGTGCTATACCACCATTAAGTGTATCATTGTTACCACTAAGCTGTGCAAGTCCTGCATTAAGCTGTGATGCACCTGCGTTAAGTGTATCGTTATTCTTAACAAGTTCACCAAGTCCGTCTGTTAATGACTGGCTTCCATCTGTAAGCTGCTTTAATGCTGCATTAATAGTTTCATTATTGCTAAGATTGCTGACAACTGCATCTAATGCACTTGAAGCCCCTATATTACCAGCAGCCTTAATAAGTAGTCCTAACTGGTTAACATATACATAATCCTTTGAACCAGCCTGTGATACCTGTGGAGTATATGGCTTACCGCTTGTCACAGCTTCTGTATATGTCTCTGTTATTATATTAGTTGTATAAGCTGTAAGATACTTTACAAAATAAGCTGATATATCTGTTGCTGCCTCACTACTGCTCTTCTTACCCAGATCACTAAGGTCTGTTGCTATAGTTACATCACTAAGACCTAATGCTGTTCCTAATTTCTGTAAATCAGCTGCCTGCTCCATAACAGTCTTTCCTGTTGAGTCTGCTACAGAATTCATCTTATAAGCTGTTGAATTAGCTGCAAGTTCCTTAACAACATTTCCAATAAGTGCTGTCTTAATGCTCTTTATTCCTTCATTTAATTGTGAAGCTCCTGCCTCTGCACTAGCAACACCATCTGTATAAGCCTTTAAACCTGTCTGTAATGAAACTGCACCTGCTGCCGCACTGGCAACACCGCCTGTATATGTTGAAAGACCACTCTGTAATGTGCCTGAACCTGCATTAAGTGCTCCTACACCATCAGTATAAGTCTTTAAACCTGACTGTAACTGTCCTGCACCTGCACCAAGCTGGTTAGCTCCTGCTGTGTATGCACTGATACCATCCTTAAGCTGTCCTGCACCTGCTGCCAGAGCTGTAGCACCATCTGTATAAGCATAGATACCATCTTTAAGCTGGCTTGCACCATCATTTAACTGGTTCACGCCATCTGTAAGTGCTGGAATACTGTCAGAAAGTGTCTGTGTACCATTCTGGAGAGCAACTGTTCCATCTGTAAGCTGGTCAGCTGCTGACTGAAGCTCATTCATCTTATCTTCAAGCTTAGCAAGTGAGAAATCATCTGTATCTATATCATTAAGTGTGCTTGTTGTAGCAACTGACATAGACATATCAAGCTCGAAATCCTCTACATCTGCTGATATTTCAAAGTATTCTGGAATATCCATATCAAGGCTTTCACCATCAAACTTAAGGTTTAAAGTATCCTTTAAGCCTGGCATAGCCATACCAAGTGCAATGATATTATCGCCAACCTTGCTTACCTTGCCGTTAGTAACTTCTACATTACTGAACTTATCTGTTGGAAGAAGTGTTCCTGTAATCATAGTAAACGGAACATAAGCTGTCTGTGACTTTCCATTAACTGTTATATTCTTCTTCTCATTGTTAGTATAGTCATATCTGATAGTAACCTTACCACTCTTGCCAATCATATCTTCTGGCTTAGTTTCAACACCATTTAACTTGTAAGTAACCTTTATTGAAACAGGAGCAGTCTTATCAGATGTGCTCTGGTTAGTTGTTGTTTCGCCCTTAGAATCAGTAACCTTTTCTGTTACAAGAACGTGATCCTGAGTTCCGTCTGCCTTATCAAATACATATACCATCTCGTCTCTTGTATTTGTCTTTAATGTACTTGTATTTGATATTGAAAGCTCGTTCTTAATAGCATTTGTTATAATATTCTCTGTATTAGAAGCAGCCTCACTGCTTATTGCAACCTCACTGCCTGTCTGATTATATGCTGTGCTAGTGCCACAGCCTGTAAGTGTTGAAGCAATAAGAACAACACTTAATAATACTGAACTATATTTAAATAAAGTCTTCTTAACCATAACTATTCCTCCATTTTCTTACTTCCTGATATATTCTTATATCTGTTACGGCATATACACCTTTGACCCGTTCATACATCTTTCTGATTACATATCCTGATTCTTCTTAGGCTTAAATCCTATACTTGTATTGATAATGAGCTTATCACATAATACAAACAATGATGGAAGTATGAAGATAACTACGAACATACTTATAATTGCACCACGCGCCATAAGTGTACAAAGCGAACCAATCATATCAACTGAAGCTATACATCCAACACCAAATGTTGCGGCAAAGAAACCAAGCGCACTAACAATAATTGATGGTATTGATGTTGAAAGAGCTATCTGGATTGCTTCCTTCTTAGCGTATCCCTGGCTTCTTTCCTTCTTATATCTTGTTGTCATAAGAATAGCATAATCGACTGTTGCACCAAGCTGGATAGTACCGATAACTACTGATGCAATAAATGGTATCTGTGTATGCGTAAAATATGGAATACCCATATTAACAAATATAGCAAATTCGATTGCTGAAACAAGTATAATTGGAAGCGATATTGATTTAAGTACGAACAGGATAATAACAAATATAGCTACTATTGATACCGCACTGACTGTCTTAAAGTCCTTATCTGTTATAGTGATAAGATCCTTGGTACAAGGAGCTTCACCAACTACCATTGCCTTAGAATCGTAAGACTTTACAATATCATTCACCTTACTAATCTGATTGTTAATTTCATCTGATGCTATTTTGTAATCTGTAGCAATCATCATTATCTGATAATCTTCACCCTTAAGCTCTGATACTGTCTTAGCCGGTAAGAATTCCTGTGGAATACCAGACTTAAGTGCTGTGTCAAGTCCGAGTGCGAACTGTACACCGTCTACATCACCTAACTTATCAAGCATTTCGTTAGCTGTATCTGTAGACATACTAGAGTCAGCAAGTATCATATAGATTGAATTCATATCAAAGTTTTCTTCCAGCTTCTTATTAGCCTGTGAGCAGGCAAGGTCATCTGGAAGTGTATCAGACAAATCATAATATACTGATGTATGATTCTGTCCATATATAGCAGGTCCTAATAATACAACAAAGACAATTACAAATATCCATGAGTGGTTTACTATAAATGTAGCAAGCTTATCGAAGTTTGGCATAATCTCACGATGCATTGTCTTCTCTAATGCCCTGTCAAATGTAAGTATCAATGATGGAAGGATTGTTACACAACCGATAACACCGAATACAACACCCTTTGCCATAACGATACCAAGGTCAAGACCAAGTGTGAAGCTCATAAAGCAAAGTGCAATGAAACCTGCAACTGTTGTTATAGAAGAACCAACTACGGATGTAAGTGTATTACTAATGGCAACTGCCATCGCTTCCTTGTGGTCATCCGGATATATTTCCTTCATTTCCTTGTAGCTGTGCCATAAGAAGATTGAATAATCCAGTGTAACACCTAACTGAAGTACAGCCGCAAGAGCTTTAGTTATATATGAAACCTCACCTAATAAAATGTTAGAACCCAGGTTGTATACAATTGCCATTCCTATACTTATCATAAAGAATACTGGTACAAGAAATGAATCCATAAATATAGCAAGCACGATACATACAAGAACTACTGCTATAAGTACATAAAGTGGTGTCTCTTTCTCCGAAAGATTCTTAGTATCCGTAACTACTGCTGACATACCACTTATAAAGGCCTGACCCTCTGTCTGCTCTCTTATCTGTATGATAGCATTCATAGTATCATCACTTGAAGTTGTATTATCGAAGAATATTGCAAATAAAGTTGTATCTGTGCTGTCATTCTCGAAATACTTTCTGAATTTTGATGGAACAATCTCAGATGGAACATCTTCACCAACTATTCCTGTGTAAGAAATAACCTGTGCAACGTGGTCTACATTCTCTACCTTCTTAATAAGTCTGTCAGTAGACTTCGTATCCATATTCTGGACAACGACCATCGCGTATGCACCCTTATTGAAGTCATCCATAAGAATGTCCTGACCCTGCATAGTCTCTATCTCATTCGGAAGATAATACAGAATATCGTAATTAACTCTTGTATTAAAGTATCCGATTGCAGATGGAATAAGAAGCAGGAAACTCAGAATAAGAATTGGAATTCTGAGTTTAACAATTACTTTTCCAAACTTTTCCATAACTCGCCTCATTTCTACGTCTGCGACGTAATTTTACTTTGATTGGACTGATAACCTCTCAATAATTAATAACTCTCTTAATTAATTACATTTATTATCAATTCAATACATATGACCGTGATCTCTCAAATATGACTTTTGGTCATTTTCTTTGCAAGTGTTATTCTAACACAAAATGACCGATAGTCAATACTCAAAATGACTAAAAGTCATTTTTTTATAGATTTTTTATTTTCAACATGGTAGAATATTAATTGACAGAACAACTAATATTATGCCTGCATTAGATTGGAGATTTTATGGGAAAACTTGAGAACAACAAACAACAGAAAAGGACTTCCCTCTTAGATACAGCTTTTAAGCTCTTTACAACGCAGGGTGTTTCCAAGACATCAATTGCCGAGATTTCACAGAAAGCTGGAATTGCCAAGGGAACTTTTTATCTGTATTTCAAAGATAAATATGATATAAGAAATAAGCTCGTTTCTCACGAGGCAAGCAAGCTCTTTAAAAATGCAGTGAGTGCATTAGAGCTTCATATAAAAGAACAGCAGATTAATGACCATTCGTTTACAATTACATTTACTGAGGAGATTATATTTATTGCTGACCACATAATTAATGTGCTTAACACCAACCAGACACTTCTTACATTTATATCAAAGAACCTGTCGTGGGGAATATTTAAAGAGGCTCTTACAACCAATGTCGCTGATGACGACATTAATTTTAAAGATATCTACTATGAAATGCTTGAAGTCTCTGGTCTTAACCTCAACGAGCCCGAGATTATGCTGTTTATGATTGTCGAGCTTATAAGCTCAACATGCTACAGCTCAATCCTTTACAAAGAACCAGCTGATATTGACAGGCTCAAGCCTTACCTTTATAAGGCCATTAAGGCAATTATCAATGAACATACAATAGAAGATTAGAAGATAAGAAATCCCCTTCCTTACCAGAAATATTATCTGACAAAGAAGGGGATTTGTACCACTCCACCTATAATTTTAAAATTTACTCTTAAATTTATTTTAGCTAAGACTCTCTTTTAATCACTCTTTTATATAAGTTTTTAACATTTGTGTAACATTTTTTCTTTTAAGAACTAATTTCCCAGAAGCTTATTATATATATCCCTCTTAGATACGCCCCTGTCCCTGGCTGCTGCCTTCATAGCCTCTTTTTTATCAAGTCCCTGTGCTATATACATATCAACGTGTTCCTGCTCAGACATAGTAAGCCACTGTGCCTGTGCTTCCTCTTTAAGCTCATTTCTGTCTTTTCCAGCAATTACAAGAACATACTCGCCCCTTGGCTGGTTATTCTCATAATAACTGCACGCCTCTGCAAGCGTTGTAACCATACTATTCTCATAGCGTTTGGTAAGTTCCTTGCATATAGTAACTGCCCTGCTTCCTCCTAACACCTCAGAAAGCTCTTTAAGTGTCTTTAAAAGCCTGTGTGGAGCTTCGTATATAATCATTGTTCTTGTTTCATCTTCAAGCTCTTTTAATATGTCTTTACGCTCATTCTTGTCCGCCGGAAGAAATGCTTCAAATGCAAAACGTCTTGTTGCCTGTCCCGACATTGTAAGTGCCGTTATACACGCTGCCGCACCAGGAACTGATGATACCTTAATTCCTGATGCAAGTGCCTGCCTTACAAGCTCCTCTCCCGGGTCAGATATTCCAGGTGTTCCAGCATCAGTTATTACAGCGACTGACATTCCTTTAAGCATCTTCTCAACAAGCACCTTTGCCTTATCATACTTGTTATATTCATGATAGCTTGTCATCGGCGTATTAATCTCAAAATGATTAAGCAGCTTTATGCTGTTTCTCGTATCCTCCGCCGCAATAATATCAACTTCCTTTAATATCCTTAACACCCTGAACGTAATATCCTCAAGATTACCAATCGGAGTTGCACACAAATATAACTGCCCAACTCCGCTATTATTATGAGAGCCATTAAATTCTTCAAGTGCCTGCACACTATCATAATCAATATCTGTAATATTATCTTCCATACTGCTCCTCTCTTAAATTCATACTAATTGTACATTTTTAAAAGTTCTTCCGTGTAACTTCCATCGCTATTGTATACAATAAGTGGTTCTTCCACTATAAGCTGTGAACGTCCGCCCTTTACCGCCTCTATAAGCACCATATTAGCTGGCTTATCTATATGCGGATACACAAGCCTTATACGCTTTGGCTCAAGGTGGTTATTCTTCATAGAAGTAAATATATCTACAAGTCTTGATGGTCTGTGAACCATATACATATGTCCCTTAACCTTAAGGCACTTTGAAGCTTCCCTTACAACGTCCTCAAGACTGCATAGAAGCTCGTGTCTTGCGATTGCCTTGGCACTCTCAGGATTAACAATTCCGTGATTTTCATTCATATATGGTGGATTGCTTGTAACCACATTAAAAGAAGCCCCACCTAAAATATGTGAAGCTTCTTTAATATCACCTTTTACAATATTAACCTTGTCTGACAGACTATTAAGTTCAACATTTCTGACAGCAAGGTCATAACTGATATCCTGAATTTCCAAGCCTGTATACATACTGCCTGGATTTTTCGCCTGCATAAGAATTGGTATTACACCATTTCCAGTACCCATATCAAGCACCTTCTGGTTCTTTCCGGCCTTCGCAAATGTAGACAACAACACAGCATCCATTCCAAAACAGAACACATCTGTATTCTGGATTAGTCTGAGATTATCCCTGCATAAGTCATCAATTCTCTCATTGGCATTAATACCTGCATTAATCTTAGCATCAGTCATCATTAATATGGGCTTTTCCTTCCTTTTTCTCAAGCTCTTCGAGTTCTTTTAACTCTTTATCATCTATATTCATTCTGTCGTTTCTTCTCTTAGGCTTAAATCTAAGCTCAGCAACAGGATACTCTCTTATCTCTTTCTCATCTCCATCAAGTGTGACAATTACCTTAACAAGCTGTCTTAACACATTAACGCTTGATACCTCACCCTTTAACTTCTCAGGTGTAGTAACATAATCTCCCACATTAGGAAGGTTGCTGTTAAGCTCCTCGTAAGTTTCCTGCTCATTCTTAAGACAGCACATAAGTCTTCCACACACACCCGATATCTTTGATGGATTAAGCGATAAATTCTGTTCCTTTGCCATCTTAATTGACACTGGTATGAACTCTGGCATATATGTTGCACAGCACAATGGTCTTCCACAAGAACCAATTCCGCCTAATATCTTAGTTTCATCTCTTACACCAATCTGACGAAGTTCAATTCTTGTCTTAAATACTGCTGCCAGATCCTTTACAAGCTCTCTGAAATCAATTCTTCCATCCGCTGTAAAGTAGAACAATACTTTATTATTGTCAAATGTATACTCAACCTTTATAAGCTTCATTTCAAGATTATGCTTCTTAATCTTCTCAAGACATATCTTATACGCTTCTTTTTCCTTTTCCCTGTTCTTAGCTTCCCTTTCATCATCATCAGGTGTCGATATTCTGATAATAGCCTTAAGCGGCTGTACAACTGCTGAATCCTCAACCTCTCTTTCACCAAGAACAACGTGGCCATACTCAATTCCTCTTGCTGTTTCAACAATAACGTGCTGACCAACCTCAACATTATACTGTCCCGGTGCAAAGAAATATATTTTGCCCACCTGCCTGAATCTAACACCAACAACTTTAGTCATCTATTTTTAATCTCCAATCCTGCCAAATATTAATTCCTAACATCAGCCAATTATTCACTAACTGCCTACATATCCTCTTTCATAGCCATAATAAGAAGTTCTATGCATAAGTCAAAATTAACATTGGCCTTAAGTCTTACCTTTACTTTATCTATAGAATTAAGTATATCCTGAATTCCTTCGTATGACATAACCTCAGCCTGCGATTTGATAAGCGAAATCTCATCACTAAATATTAGATAATTCGTATCATTAGTACTCTTAAACATAAGCACGTCCCTGAACCACATAGCCATAAGATCAAGATAATCGTCTATTGTAAGCTTGTAATTAGTCACATCTTTAACAACTGCCATTATGTCTGCCGCCGTCATATCCTTCACATTCTTGATAACGTGCATAACATCATTCTTTAAATGTGCGAATTCCGTACTTTCTATAATAGTCTTAGCACGTCCAATCTTACCCTGTGCAAAATCAGCCGCAAACTTACGTTCATATTCTGACACGTCATAGTTATCCTTAAGATAATCCATAACTACGCTTTCCTTTAATGGCTTTAAATCAAGAAGCACACATCTTGATATAATAGTCTGTAAGAAAATGTCTGCGTTAGTCGTAAGAAATATAACAATACCATACGCTGGTGGCTCTTCTATAGTCTTAAGAAGTGCATTCTGTGCCTGCACTGTAAGCTTCTCAGCCTCATCTATAATGTATATCTTATAACGGCTTGAGTATGGTTTAATAAGCATATCTGATATTATCTGATCTCTTACATCATCTACACCTATACTTGCAGGCTTCTCGTGTCGTACCCATATTATATCAGGCTGATTGCCTGACTCTGTCTGTATACAGGAATGACATTTATTACAAGGCTTATTATCGCCTTCTGCCTCACACTGTAATGCTTTTGCAAATATCTTGGCAATCATCTTCTTTCCAGCACCAAGCCCTCCATTGATAATGTAAGCGTGTGATACCTTATCTAATTTAATTGCGTTCTGTAAATGCTCTTTAATTGTATCGTATCCATAAATATCTGAAAATGTGCTCATTATATACTCCAATCTTATGCTGATATATCAAGCAATAAACCCCTGATATCATCAATTCTTCCTACAATCTCAAGATGATTTTTCTCTTCTTTAACAAGTTCTCCTGCCAGCTCATCAAGATTCTTATCCACAAGTTTAACAATACCATATACTCTGTGTCTGCCTCGTCTATCAAGAAAGTTCTCTCTTGAGAACTTATGGGAACGGTTAACAACCTCATTAAGAAACCCCTTAACAAGCTCCCTGTACTTTCGCATATCCTTAATATCCATATGCTTTGCAATCTTCTCACCCTGCTCAGTAATCTGTTCCATCATACTGCCAAGCTTTTCCTGAAGATCCTTTTCTTCTATATTACTAATAAGAGTAAACTTAAAACTACTGTCCGTACTCTCTGTATTCTTCACCTGCTGAACTGAAGATGATGTCTGTATATCATTAATCTTTATATCCATAACTTTACTCTCTTTCGTGTCCACCATCATATAATTGTATCATATAAATATCATTAAGACAATTCAAGCCAACTCACTCTTACTGCATTTATAAAAGCTGCTGTTTAATTGCCTCTTTGATGTCCCTTATACAATCCTCTATTGTTCCATCGTTGCTAAATCTCTGATTAATTCCGGCTTCCTTAATCTTTTCCTCCGAGAAATCTTTACTGTCTGCAAGAAAACGCCTGCACATTTCCTCATACTGTGGTACTTCCTGCTTCTGTTCCCTGTTGATAGCTCTCATAAGCCTTATTCCATCATCGACTTCTATATATATCGGTAATATTGCATCTTTTCCAAAGTATGCACAAAATTTATTGTAAGCCTCAATAGTACCTATAACAATGTACTTGTCACCGCTTCCAAGCCTGATCTGCCCATCATCAACTGTAAAATACTTCCACTCTCCATACACTGTGTTATATATCCGCATCTCTATTACTTTATCCGCCGCTTCAAGCTCCAATGCCTTCTCATTATCTACATAATAATACTCTACACCTTCTTTTTCTCCAGCTCTCATAGGTCTTGTTGTATACATAATAACAGTCTTAAGATTTAGCTCCTTATCACCAACTAAAGCCTTAAATATATTATCTTTACCACTTGAACTTTTTCCCATTAAAAATGCTATCTCAGGCATAACAAAGCTCCTTCTTTTACACCTACAACCTCCAGACCTGCCTCACCAGCCGCCTGAAGTATTGCAATAATCTTTCGTGTAATAACCTCTCCCGGACATAATATCGGTATTCCCGGTGGATATACATACACTGACTCTCCACTTATCTTACCATATATCTTCTCATTATTCATCTGAATTTCATCACAACCTGATAAATCACGCCTGTTAAATGCTTGTGCAATTGTCAACGCCTGCTCATCCCTGAAATCAGCAACATTTATCTTATTACCATTATCCTCATCATTAATTAAAATCTTATCTTTACTTCTATTATTATATTTACTCCTACTCTCATCTATTTCTTCGTCTATCTCCTTTAATGCCGCAAGAACTCTATTATCTAATTCTTCGTCTATCTCTTTTAATGCCGCAAGAAATCTATCATAATACTCCTGCGAGTCAAATATTGATGTCATCGCTATTACATATTTTATAGATGACATTTCAAGCTGGATTTTATATTTATAAAATAGAGTGTCATATAACCATTTTGCATCTTTATATCCTAATACAAGCTTTGATATGTCGTCTGTATTTATTAACCTGATGTGCTTTAATTCTGACAATCCATTTCTTAAAATAGTGAGCTTATCAACATATTCAGCAAATAATTTATCACCGTCATTCTTAACAATGCTTAAGCTTCTTGCTATGGAAGACATTAATATATACGATGGGCTTGTCGACTGGTATATATTCCAATACCTTCTTATGCGTTCTACATCAACTATTCCATAATTAATATGCATAATCGCTGTCTGTGTAAGCGATGGAAGTGTCTTATGCACACTGTTAATTACTATATCAGCTCCACACTTAACTGCTGACTGTGGAAAGCTTTCCGAGAAATTAAAATGTGCACCATGAGCCTCATCAACAATCAATGGAATATTATATTGATGAAGATACTCTGCTATTGATTTAATATCAGATACATTTCCCTCATAAGTTGGTGATGTAAGTATCACGGCTTTAATATCATTTCTGTCATGGTCTGAGCTGTATTTATCCACAATGTCCTTAATTTCTTTTAATGTTATCCCCTTATAATACCCATATTCCTCATCATATTCTGGATAAATATACACAGGATTCAGTTCATTGAGGATAACTGCATTATAAACTGATATATGACAGTTTCTTGCCATTATAACAACATCATTTTTATGGGTAACTCCGCATATTGCCGACATATTACCTGCAGTGCTTCCATTTACCAGATACCAGCTCTCATCAGCTCCATAAAGCTCCGCCGCCTCATCAAACGCATCTTTAATAATAGTTTCGGCATTGTGCATATTATCAAAACCATTAATCTCCGTTATATCTTTCTCATATGGATTTCCCATATCACCCATATATAACTCAATTAATTCTTTATTTCTCTTAGCCCCCGGCATATGCATAGGTACTATATTTTCATCTTTATATTTATCTAACTTAGACAATATATCATTATATTTAACATTCGGTTTAATGCCTGAATTTTTATTTGTAGTTCCTGCATTGCCATTCAATAATATATCATCATATTTAATATCCTTATTTGTAGTTCCTGTTTTATCCGATTTTCCCGTTTTATCTAAATTCATCTTTATACTCTTATCTCCATTCCAATTCATTGTTACACTCTCATCTTTTATTTACTGTTATTTATTATTGGGATACAAAAAAACCATAGATACTACATAACGTAATACCTATGGTATAAATAAGTGCCTAGAACCGGAATCGAACCAGTGACACGAGGATTTTCAGTCCTCTGCT
>ERZ779874.3238-NODE-3238-length-12432-cov-6.774986_pt1 | contig 12432 bp, 9 predicted proteins | sample MGYA00511031_ERZ779874 | MGnify/ENA primary metagenome ERZ779874 (study PRJEB29588, sample SAMEA2156850) | human gut metagenome | biome: human gut; feature: human-associated habitat; material: faeces | place: Denmark | collected 2008/2010 ...
TACAAGATGCTGCAACTATGTACATTATCTTCTGCTCATTCAATTTGCAGAAACCCCGGCATATGCCGTTCATATAGAGACAAAAATAAAGGGTGATCAAGTTGTATTAAATATAACCTCAAATATTAATAAGGAAGATAAAATTTTGAATGTTGATCTACAGATTTCTTACTCTACTATTAATGGTATAAAAGTAGAAAAAATTCCCCTAATTATAGATAAAGGGAAGTTGACATTTGTGTATAAAATCCATTCGGAACAGAATCCTTTTGTTCTACCAGCTGAAGGTGGGAAATTTGAATTGCCTTTTATTTGTAAAAAACAAACATATTTGAATGATCAGTTTATAGAGGAAACTTATTCATCATTAAATGGATTGAGATTTAAAACGATAAGTACTGGTAATGTCTGGTTTCTTACGGTCAGAAAAGACGGAGAAAAAATAGGTTTTTACAAATTCACTTTTGTGGGAGAAGGACCATATAACCAAAAAACAGATCCAGAGTGTTATTTTAACATATATACCCATGATGCAAATTTGATTACAGATAATCCTACGGAAATATTCAGACAGGATTTCATACAACCCCAGACCCCGGGTGAGGATTATTATAAACCTTCTCGATCCTCTTATAAACATGGTACTTTTGATTTTTAACATATTCAGTATTAACCTTAATTATATTAATTATGAAACAGTATGTATATTTGTTGATTTTGCCAATTATGTTTTTAATTTCATGTTCCGATGATACAGTTGAAGAAATGGGTGGCTCTAATCATGTTCTTCTTGAGAGATACCCTCAAGAAGTGATAAATATTTCAATGGATAATCCAGAAAGCTTTGCTTCATTTAATAAAACCTCCGTTACTCGTTCTTCTGAATTATTGAAAGATAGTGTATGGAGTAGTGGAAATGGACATACATTAATTTATGAAACAAATGAACATATACCAACTCAAGGGTTAATGAGGTATATTTATTTAGGTTCAATTCTTCAAGGTGGATCTATTGAAAAGCAGCGCTTTGTTCCTATTGTAAAACCTATGGATCCAATTACAATATCATATTCTTTTCCAGCTCGTTGGGTTACTGATATTATCGCAAAACCGAGCCTTTCAGCACAAAGGCAATCTTTGCAGAATATAATGAATAAAGAAGGCATGACAGGTAAACAGTTGGGGTCTTTTACTTATAATATGAGGCAATTTTCCTATTTTGAAGAGTTAAAACTTGCTTTTGGAGCAAATGTCAACATAGGCGGGCTCCTTAATATTGATGTCAGTCTTGATAAGGGAAAAATAAGAAAGAAAACCGGATTGTTTGCGAAAATAGTACAACGTAATTACACTGTTGACATGGACCTTCCTGCTGATGGAAATATTCTTTTAAATCATGATGATATGGGATCTGTCGGTAAGTATGATCCTATTTATATCAGTTCCATTACTTATGGAAGAATGGCCTTAATTTCGATAGAATCTTCTGAAAGTTATGATAAAGTAAGAATTGCCTTACAAGCTGCCTTACAAGCTAAAGTTGTAAATGGGAAATTATCTTTTAATCTTGAACAAGAAAAGATTCTTAAAGAAGCAGAGGTGAACGTCATGGTGTATAATGGAGAAGGAGAAGGCACTGTTAAAACTGCGAAGGGGTGGAATGAGTTTCAAGATTTTATAATTCAAGGAGGTCGATTTTCTAAAGACCTGCCGGGAGATGCAATTTTTTATACTGCGAGTTATTTATCTGATAACTCTCCCTTCTACTCCAAATTTAAAATCCATTTAGAAAATTGACAATAACTTAGAACCATGAGAATCTTAAGATATACTCTGTTTTTATTTGCTATAGGATTAATTTCATGTGAACAAGAATTTGACAAAAAAGAACAGCAATCTGATTGCTGTTCTTTTCAAAATCTACCTAAGTATCCCGAACAAGTGGTGAATATAAATGTGCATAACTATATTCCTGATATGGGAGATAAGGTTTTATCTTCTCCTTCACATATCCATACAAGAGCTTCAGAAATCATTTCTGAGACATTATGGGATAATGGGTTTGGTAAAACAATTCATGCACAGGCAGATGAGTCGATAGTTTTGGATAATCTGAATCGATATATTTATCCTGGCTCTATCTTGGATGGGGCAAGCGTTGCCAATCAGGATTATAAAACAATCAGTGTCCACTATAAGCCTATAAATGTCTCTGTGTCCTTTCCTGCCCAAAAAGTTACAGGTGTACTTGAAAAGCCATCTTTGTCTTCATGTAGGCAGTTGGTAATGGATTTGATGCATCAGAAAGGTATAGGGCAACAATCAGCTTCCGTACACTTTGATATACACCGTTTTACATCTTATGATGAGCTGAAAATGACTTTTGGATCAAATGCCAATACGAGCTTTTTATTTTGGGGGTCGTCATCTTCCCAACAAGAACATAAGGAACGAATTAGTAAAAGTAGTGGCTTATATATAAGGTTTATTCAGAAATATTTTACGATTGATATGGATATTCCTGAGAAGAGTTTTATTGAAGGTAGTATCAATGCCCAATACTCTCCTGTCTATGTGAGCTCCATAGCTTATGGAAGGGTCGGCATATTAACTCTTGAAACCGATGAAATATACGAGAATGCGGAGTCCATTGTAAAGAAGGCCGTTAATGGCTTTTTATATAACAAAAAAGAATTTCTGACAGTTGAAGAAAAGGGCTTTTTTGATGAGGCCAGAATGAAAGTATATGTAGGGGGAGGAAATGGTGACAGTGGTGTAAAGACCCTTACCGGATTTGACGATTTTATCAAATTTATAAGTGAAGGAGGGCATTTTTCTGCAGAGACACCTGGTAAACCTATATTTTGCAGCTTTGCGTATTTGTCGGATCATTCACCTTATAAAGTTAAATTTAAAATTGATATTGATAGCGATCCTGTATATGCAAGAATTGAATATCGGAATCTAAAAAATGACTCCTATGTGGGTAGATCTTTACAAAGAGAAAAGATAATTGGCGATGTACATCTTGCCTTTTATGCTGATAGAACGGCTAAGATTCCGACAGTTGCTCCAAGATACATTTCTTTTAATATTGTAGAACATAGCAGACATTATTTGAAGGCTCGAATACCAAGAACAGAAAAGGATGATACAACAGTAGAAGAATTTGTTAAGAGTAATAATAGCCGTGGGACTGAATTACAATTAAAACATGATTTGTTGCTCACAGAATTTGTTTGGACGCATAATAACCCAAGAAGAACTCGATATGAACAAAACACTTTCAGATATAGTCTTAGTGAAGGTGGTTTTTACAAAATTCTCCCTGCTATAAATGAGCCAAAGAAGTGGCGATAATTTGAAGTTAGCACTCCTTGTCGAACAAATAAATAAGAGATATGGTATTAAAAGATAAATTGGTTATGAAAAAAGTATGTATGTTACTTCTTTGGTTATTTATATGCAATATTGGGCTGGTATTAGCACAAGGAAGGAGATTCGAATTTGAATTAGGAGCCAATTATCCAATTGGGCTACAAAAGAATGGATATAAAGAAAATCATGTTGGGTTTTATTTAAATGGAATATATAGGTTTTCCACCAATCCGTTAAGTGTAAATCTAAAATTAGGTTATGAAAGTTACACAATTGTACTGAATAATACTTTTAATGGAAGATCTTTATCTCTTATGCCGGCAGCTAATTATCATTTCTTACGGAATGAATCTGTTGATTCCTATGTTGGTTTGGGAACTGGTGTTTCAATTGATAATATAGATGTGGGAGTTTTCAATGAAGGTTATAAGTTGCACTTTGCGGTGGCTCCACAAGTTGGTATTAGATTTATAAACCATATAAATGTATATTTACAGTATTATGTGACACATAAAGATTTTTCCAGGTTGGTATTGGGAGTTGGTTATGTTTTCTGATATTGTCCAAGTGAAGAATAGATTTTTTTATATTTGTTAGATTTAGGGTGTCAATTTGCGTTTAACAGGTGCCAGTAAAGAGTATATTCTTTTACTGGCACTAATAATTTATAGCCTCTCGTTATTAAGTGATTATATTTTCAATCCTTTTCGTTGCTTGTTTTCAACAGGTGTGTTTAGCCTTAACTTTTCTTTAATTTCCTGAAATTTCTTCCTGAACCAATCGAGTATGGGTATTCCGTCAATGCACAGCCTGAATTTTCCTTTCTCCTGCGGGTTCCTCTCCACTGTTGCCGTTGAGTGCTCCGTCCTGAACTTCTCCTTGTACTCCTTTGAATAGAGCCTTCCCTTGAACTCCACGGGTTGCAGGCTGACAATTCGTCTTGTCAGTTCTTCGGTGAAGCCCACTTCCCGGCATTGTTCTGCTATGGGCATCAGTTCCTTTACAATAGGAAAGTAGGTGTCTATCAGTTCCAGCCGATTGTCGTATTCTGCGATTTTCTGCCGGTAGCTCCAGTCAACTCTGTTTATCTCGCTGCTGTGACGGTTTTCCATTTTTGTCTGCTCCCTCTGTTCGGCTTGCACCTGCTTTTGCAGATTCACAATGTTCCGTTTCAAATTTTCATTCTCCTCTTCCAGCCTCTTAACCTTGCTGCCTCCGAAAAGTGAGCTCACCCCGTCCGCTATGGCTGTGGTGGCGTTCACCGCCGCCCCCTTCATTTTCTGCACGTTGATTTCCCCCTTTACCTGCTTCAGTTTTTTCATTGCTTCCTCTTCCAGCCCCAGCAGGTTTTCTATGTTCTCTTGCAGGCTGTCCTGCTGCTCCACCAGCTGCTTGTAGTATTGCATGGTGGAAATATGCTTTGCCAATGAGCCGTCCACGCCTCTCTGCAAGCCGTACTTGTTCATGGCTTGGGCATAAGTGTCCTGATAGTGTTTTAGCCTGTGCCTTGCCATTACATCATCTGCGCAGAGTCTCACGTCCTGCGGGTTCTTCTTTCTGTACTTTTTTTTCCCGTTCTGTTCTTCCTGTCCGGCTTTCCTTCGCTCTCCGGTCACTATCGGTATGACTGTGGCGTGTATGTGTGGTGTCTTCTCGTCCATGTGCAGTACTGCCGATACGAGGTTCTGCTCCCCGTATGTTTCCCGGATCCATTTCAGACTGTCGTTACACCAGTCTTCAATCCGTCCTTCCGCTTCCATTTGCTTCATGTCCTTGTTACTTCCGGTAAGGAGTATCCGGATTGCCTTCACCTGATTGGCGCTCACCTTGCGTCTGATGCCTGCCGTTTCTATCCGGTGGGCTATCGCCTGCGTGCGGTTCCTCACCCCTTCGGGAAACTGTACGAGCTCCCGGTTCAGGTGTGTGCGCGTTCTGTCCGCATTCTTCGGGTGAACGGTGCGCTCTATGTGTGCGGACATCCTGCTGTCCGTCCCTTTTGCCTTTTCCAGATGCAAAACTGCATATCCCATAACTGTCAATAATTTCAGGTTAATACTTCCCCTGCCTTGCTTTTATGCCGCATGGCAGACGGGGTTTCCAAAGGGGCGGCGCCCCTATGGCTCGTTGGGGCTTTTTTAGCAATGTGTGCATTGCGTTAAGAAAAAGCCCTAATGAGCTATGGCTTTTTTCAAAGCCTTCCGGTGGCTCTACGGTTACATCCTGATACCTTTGTTTTTCTTTTTCAGTTGCTCTGCCTGCCGTTGTCCTTTCTCCGGCTCCGGTCTCTGCTGCTGATGTTCGGCTTGTCCGTTTTGCTTACTCCGCAGGCAGTCGTTCAGGTCGTTGTAGCCTCCGTATATGTGCGACGCGTCCCGGACGCGCAGCCCGTATTCCTCCCGCAGTTCCTGAACAGCTTCCATTCCCGCTTTGTCGTTGTCGAGGAAACAGTGGATGCACCCGTAACCGCCCAATGGTCGGATTGCCTTGGAGAGGTTGGAAGTCGAGTTCAGTACGATGTAGTCCTGCCCGTCAAGTTCGGGACGGTCGGGACACCTTTCCAGCCGCAGGGTGAGGAAAGAGAGGTAGTCCATGAATCCCTCGAAGATGTAGCATGCCTCCTTCGGCTCCGATTGCCGTATATGGGTGATGTCCTTCGGTGCTATGCATCCCTTGAAATGCTTGTTGCGTATCTCGTATCCTCCCGAACGGTTGGGGAAGCCTATAGCATAGTATGGGGTTTCCCCGGTCAGATAGCGGACCTCCCTGCATTCTCTTTTTGCCAATTCCGTATTTATTCCCCTTTGCCGCAGGTAGGCATACAGGGCGGGAGAGGAGAGCGGTACTACCTCCAACTGCCGGAAACTCGGCTTTGACAAGGGTTGCTTGCCAAAAGAGAAAGAGGCCGGGCGCACGTTTTGTGCCTGCTCCTTTATCCTTTCCAAGAGGTAGGGCAGACTGTCGGATGCGTATAGCTCCTGTGCCAGTGCGATGATATTACCACCTTTGCCTGCGCGTAGGCTCGGTACAGAACGCCTTACTGCCTTTCGGCAGTAGGTTTTCCCGTACCTGCCCCCAAACCGTACTTGCATGTCTCCACGCATACGGCTCTCCGTTGATAACATGACTTTATTTAGCATGGCTGTGTATTTTGGCATAACACTTTTCACAGACAACCAATGTCTTCCTATGCTTTTCAAGCATCAGCCTGTCGCATTCAGTTTTTCCTTTAAGCTGATTTAGCTTTCTGACATGACGCATGACTACAGGTCCGACTTTTCCACATAATTCACATGTTCTCGCATCCAATCGCTCAGTAAGTGTCGGCTGTGGAATTGCGATTGTGTAGGATAAGTCGTTTACCTCCGTATAGTACATTGGTGGTTTACGTTTGAATCCCTCATTATAGAATTTCCTGTACCGTAATTTACCTTTTGCATCCTGATATGGCACTATAATGTCATTCCCAACCTTATATTTGTCAATGACTTTGCTTACAGTGCTATTGGTTTTTCCTGCAATGGTATGGTACATACTGTACTCCATGATGTATCCAAACTTTGAGAGCGCGTATGCCACGTTGTTGGCAATGCAGTAGTAGTTGTAGAACCCTCTGATTTCAGAGTTATATGCCGCCACTATGTCCTCGATTTTCTTCTTCATAAGATTGCCTCTGAACTTTGCAAACCAAACTTGTCGGCCATTTTCTACCTTGTATCTGATGGCGCTGTATTCTTCCAGTTTGTTCCGCACCGTTTCTATGGCGACCTTTAGGACTATCTTACCGTTGTAATAACGGGCTGGCACATTGTTCTTGTCCCGCTTGATAGCATCAGACTTACGGACTGAAACATCGAAGCCAAGAAATTTCGCGGGCTTTTGTGCGTTTGTTATCAATGTCTTTTCCTGTGACAGTTCCAGCTTGAGGTTTTCTTCCATATACTTGGTAATGTCCGACTTGATTTTAACGCACTCTGCCTTGCTTCCGATAACACCAATGAGGAAATCATCTGCGTATCTTACGTATCGAAGCCTTCTGTATGTTTCATCCATACTGTCTCTGCTCTCAATCTTTTGCCTTTCACGTCTCAGTTTCTCATACTCATCCCTAAGCTGTAATCTGACATCTGCATCCTGTATGTTCTTGATGCTTTTAAGGATGCGTTGCATCTTATCGCTAAGTTGCTTGTATTCTTTGGTGATGTGTCTTTCTTTTCCCTTATTGAAGCGTAGGGCGTATTCTTCCATATACTTGTCAAAATTATCAAGATAAATGTTTGCCAGTATAGGACTGATATTACCGCCTTGTGGAGTTCCCTTGTTTGTATTATGAAACTTCCAGTCTTCAATATATCCCGCATTCAACAACTTGCGGATAAGCCTTAGAAATCTATCATCGGCAATCCGTTTCCGCAAAGTTGCAATCAATACATTGTGGTCTATGTTGTCGAAGAATCCTTTAATGTCTCCTTCCACAAACCATTTTGTACCTGTAAATGTCTTTTGGATATGGGTCAATGCGGTATGGCAGCTTCTGTTTGGTCTGAATCCATGTGAGGTGTTTGCAAACACCTCTTCATAGACGGCTTCAAGAATCATGCGCACCACCTCCTGTACAAGTTTGTCCTCAAAGGAAGGAATTCCAAGCGGTCTTTTCTTACCGTTTTTCTTGGGTATGTATATCCTTTTTGCCGGATTAGGCTTGTAAGACTCATCTCTCAAAGATGCAATGACTTTGTTTATTCTTTGAAGACTCATCCGATTGATGGTTTTCCCATCCGTACCGGGTGTCATATTGCCTGGTTTGGCGTAAATACGCTGGTAAGCAACATGAAACATCTCCTCATTGAATAAGATACGGTACAGCCTTTCGAACTTGTAATCCGAAACTTTACCATGCTTGTTTAAAGCTTTTAATACTTGCTCAGGACTTCTCATAATGTCTCACACATTTTCCATTATTTGTATTAAGTTATCTAACTGCTTCCCTTCGCCATGTACAAGGCTTTCCCTTGCTCGGACTACTACGGAAGCTCCGTTCCCATGTCAGATATTCAGGGTCCTATGCCCATAGCCTTACGGCATTCTGATTTAGGGAATCCCCATTTGCTTTCACAATAACTGTTTGGCTCGGCAGACTGTCGGATGCGACTTACGTTCCTATTCCACTTATTGTGGTTGCTCTGAAGCCAGCTCCTGCTCCATTGTAATTTCGGTTTACATGGGGTGCTTCAGCCCGACGTGAATCAAATACCTTTCGTCGGGGCTGGTACGTGTGCAGCAGAACTATCGTTCAACCAATCAGGCTTCATCCTTGTGTCTGTCTTTTCCTCTCGCCATGCAGTCGCAGCTTGGTATTTAGCTGACTAATGACTTTACCGACATGCTTTTGTCACCTTTGGATTTCTCCTCCAGCTAAGTCGTTGAGGATAGGTCTGTTGAACTCTAACCTAATCTCTTGCCATAGAGATATTTATTGTGTAGCCTATATGGGCGCATCAAAATCATACCATAGGTTGCGTTCGGTGTTCACCTTGAAGGAGGGTTCCTGTTCGTCCCTGAACGGTGAGTTGTACCATAGACTACCACCCTGTTGCCTTACCGGACTGTATCCAAGACTGTGCAGATATTCCTCTATGCGTATCTGCTTCGCTTCATTCATGTTCATCATATTTCTGTTTTAAGTAGATATTGTTTTTGGGGTTTTCGCCCGTACCCTTTCATGTGTAACGGGCTGCATCCGCTTTACTTTACTTTGCTATATATATGCCCCCAGACTAAAGTAAAGCGGTTTCCGGTCTGTGCCGTCATGGTGGAGGCCGGGTATGAGACCATACCCTTTTTTCGTACTGTCATACCGTTGTTCTTGTCAAGTGTGAATATTATTTTTTCTTTTCGCCCGTATCTTTTTGTATATTACGGGCTATATCCACTTTACTTTACTTCCGTATATATATGGTACGGGACTAAAGTAAAGTGGTTCCCATACAATACCGCTAATAGTGAAAATCGGTTTTGAAGGTGTATTTCCTGCCGTTCTCCTGTACTATCATCCGTTTGTTTTTCAGTACTGTAATGAGGTCTGTCAGCCTGTTTCCCCCAAGCATGACACCGACAGAGGCGTAGGTTTTCCTCAATTCTTCCGCAAGCTCCTTGTAGCCGTATTCATCTTTGAGTGTGAATGCCGCTTCCAGTGCGATGCGGTGCTGCTTCTCTGTGATGTCCTTGTAGGGGTCGAACTTCTCCCTTTTCCCTTTTCCCGGATCCTTGTGTTTGAACAGGTATTCGTCCTGCAGTTCGGGCAATGCCTCCTCGTTGATGCGGAATGCGAACGGTTCGAAGTTCATCGCCCTGATATGTGCTGCCTTGACCGTACTGATGTCGGGGTCCTTTTCGTCCTTCTCCACTTGCAGCACTGTTTCGGCCTTGTTGCTAAGCTCCGTTCCGATGTGTCCCCTTGCGTTCTCGTCCCCCTTGTTCTGATGCAGTATGGTGTGTATGTGTATGTGTCTTTCCCCCGTCCATGTCATCAGCAGGGAGATTACCTTCGTGGACTCGCTGGGACTGTTGATGTCGTACACCATATCCCGTATTCCGTCAATGACTACCAGCCCTACATTTTCGGTGCGGTAAATAGCCTCCCTCACGATTGCTATTCGTTCCTCGGGCGTGTACTTCCTTAGGACAAGGAATTCAAGGTCTTTATGGTTCCTGCCTGTCGGCAGTCCCGCCATGCGCAATATTCTTTTTGCCACTTTCGCACAGTGGTAGGAACTTTGTTCGGTATCCACATAGAGTATTTTCCTCCTGTTTTCGGGCAGTTCCGCCGTGTAGCTTAGCACTGTCCCGTTTTTCAGTGCAGCCGCCACGATTGCGGAAACATTGAAGGTTTTCTTGCTCTTTGCTTTTCCGATTGATGCGCTGAAGTTCCCCAGCGTGCCTATGACGGAACCGTGTACTTTCAGTATTTCGGGTGCCCTCTCGTAGTCTTCCGAAAGGTCGAGCCGTGAGGCTTGCCACAGTATCACCGCCGCTTCGGGCGTGACTTCTTTTCTTTCTCTGTACTCCATGTCCGTACCTCCTTATCTGCGTCCCCCGCTTTTGTGTCCTGCCAGTTCGAGTGCCATGTCCGCATCTACGATGATTTTGCGTCCTATCTGCGTAATGGCTCTGTCTATCTTCCCGCTTTTTTTGATGCGGTTTGCTGTGGGCATACTGCACCCGAACAGGCGTGCTATGCCGCCTATCCCGTACACGTATTTCTTTTCCGTATCGGCTGCGGGCTGTGCTGCTCTCGCTTCCCTTTCCTGTAAGGCGTGTCGGTTCAGTAATATGAATTCTTCTCCCGTCATCTGCCATACGGGCTTTGATAAAAGTTCTCTGATTTCCATGTTGGAATGAATTTAACGTTTGTACTGTAAGCCCTGCGCACGGGCTTTTTTTGTTTCGTTCGAACAGTGCAAAGTTAATCCCGGATACGGGTGGTAAGGATGTGGATAGCGTGAATGGAGTATCACGCTATCTCACTAAATATCAGAAGATAATAAAGAGTGGTGAAAAATATTTCGGGTGGTAAAAGTGGTTGTTTCGTGGAATGTCGTGGCGTATCGCTGACTATCGGAATATTGACTGCATTTCCTTCGCAAATATCTGATTGCTGTCACTGGGTAAATCGGTCCGGGGTACGGGTGCCTTGTATTTGGACTTGTAATATTTTATATCTATCTCCAGCAGTTTCATGATTTCCTCCTTCCATTTTTCTCTGTCGGGTTTGGAAAGTGTTTCTCCCATGAGAAATATCAGGTAGCATACACGTGCCTTTTCATCCTTTCTCACCTTTAATCTGCTCGCGCACGGTTGCAAGTTCATGTTGGCGTAGAAGTCCAGTTCATTGATCTCCTCGAACTGCTCTCCGTTGCATGTCTCGTGAATGGCCGACAGGAGTTTCATGGGGAAATAGACCGGGCTTTTTTGGGATATGGTGTCGGATGCGGAACTTTCTTTTTCTTCCTCTCCTTTTTTCTTTTGGCCGGTCATGTATTTATCAAGAATTGCCAGCAGCGATCCGTCCAGCCTGTATATGTCTCCGCAGTGGTTTTTCAGGTATTGCAGGGCTTCCTGCCTTGCCTGTTTCTTCTTTGCGTATAGTTCATCCAGTTTGGCTTTCTCCCTGTCGTATTCCTGCTTGCACCGTTCGTACCTCTTTTCCAAAAGCTCCTCTTCCTGACGGTCGTGTTCCCTGAAACCGACTGCCTCCAAAGAGCCGTTAGCTTCCATAAGTTCCCGGTAATATTCGTTTGTGATTTGCATTTGTCTTTCGATGTCCCGGTCATGACATCTTTCATGCTGCCGGCAGATATGTTCAATATCGAGACGGTCGAAAAACTCCTTGCAGGTATTATACATTGAGATATTGTTTTCAATCTCCCGTTTCAGACTGTTCAGCAATATAGAAAAGTGCGTACCCTCCGTTTCAAGCATGAGGCTGATAAGTGCCTTTTCAAAGGTCTGTGTGTCTTCATACTCTTTGTAAAAGTCATGAATAAACTTCTGCTTCTCAAAAGAGAGGCCGTCACCGGATGTTATTTCCGTATATGTCTTGTTGAGTTTCCCGTAGCGGGGTATCATTGAGGTTATTCTTTCTTCCATGCTATTGTTGTGTTTACAGTTGGTTGAATTTGTTCATCGCATTGGCCTTGATGTCATCGGCAACGTCTATGTATGGTTTCATCGCCTTGTAGTCGCTGTGTCCCGTCCACTTCATCACTACTTGTGCGGGAATACCCAATGCCAAAGCGTTGCAGATGAATGTCCGTCTTCCAGCATGGGTTCCCAGCAGGGCGTATTTGGGTGTGACGGTGTCTATACGTTCATTTCCCTTGTAGTAAGTTTCCCTTACCGGGTCGTTGATTTCCGCAAGTTCCCCCAGTTCTTTCAAATAATCGTTCATCTTTTGGTTGCTGATGACCGGAAGTGCCTTGTGATCTTCAAAGTGTACGCTTTTGTATTTTTCCAGTATCGCCTTGCTGTGGTTGTTTAACTCTATGATAAGGCTGT
>ERZ779874.3248-NODE-3248-length-12363-cov-4.451495_pt1 | contig 12363 bp, 11 predicted proteins | sample MGYA00511031_ERZ779874 | MGnify/ENA primary metagenome ERZ779874 (study PRJEB29588, sample SAMEA2156850) | human gut metagenome | biome: human gut; feature: human-associated habitat; material: faeces | place: Denmark | collected 2008/2010 ...
TTGATATTTAATAAATAAAACCTTATCGGAGATTTTTTCTCCGGACACTAGTGATATTAATAAAATATGAAAGGTATCGTTTTAGCGGGAGGCTCGGGCACACGCCTCTATCCGATCACGAAAGGGGTTTCGAAACAATTGCTTCCGATTTATGATAAACCAATGGTCTATTATCCGATTTCAGTCCTGATGTTGGCCGGAATTCGGGAGATCCTGATCATTTCGACGCCTCAAGATTTGCCGGGTTTTCGTCGGCTTTTGGGAGACGGTTCTGATTATGGCATCCGTTTGGAATACGCTGAGCAGCCGTCACCGGATGGTTTGGCGCAGGCTTTTATCATAGGAGAGTCCTTTATCGGAGACGATGCGGCTTGTCTGGTTTTGGGCGATAATATCTTTTACGGGCAAAGTTTCACTCGGATGTTGAAAAAGGCAGTCCGTATGGCGGAAGAAGAGCAAAAGGCGACGGTGTTTGGATATTATGTCAATGATCCGGAACGCTATGGCGTGGCTGAATTTGATTCAGAAGGAAACGTGCTGAGCATTGAGGAGAAACCTTTGAATCCGAAGTCGAATTATGCCGTGGTTGGTCTTTATTTCTATCCTAATTCAGTTGTGAACGTCGCTAAGGAAATTAAACCATCCGCTCGTGGAGAACTGGAGATAACTTCTGTCAATCAACATTTTTTGGAGAGAGGTAATTTGAGGGTTGACTTGTTGGGACGTGGTTTCGCCTGGCTCGATACCGGGACACATGATTCATTATCAGAAGCTTCGACATTTGTTGAGGTAATAGAGAAAAGGCAAGGCTTGAAATTGGCTTGCCTGGAAGAAATTGCCTATAATAATGGATGGATTGGTAAAGAGGATGTTAGGCGGGTCGCTCAAGTGATGGCGAAAAACCAATATGGGCAATATTTGCTGGATCTGATAAAGTGATTTTTATTTAAAGGAGTGTTTTTGTTGGTTCTTTTTGAACAAAAAGTGTTTTTCTTTTGTTTTAAGAGAAGAATCGGCTAATTTTGCCGTGTGATAGGTTTGAGTATGTAGTTTAATTTAAAATAAAGTTTAGAGTATGAAAACAAAGGTTCTAATTTTAGCGTTGTTGTCAGGTTTCTTCTTCTCTGCCACCGCGCAGGAGTTTAAACCGCAAGTTGGATTCAGCAATGAGGCTGGGTACAAGACAAATTTTAAGAAAAATAAGGCAAAAGATAATTGGTTTATTTCTATCGCAGGAGGTGCGAGTGTCTTGTTGGGTGACCAAAATGGAGAGGCGGATTTTAAGAATCGCTTGAATTTCGCTCCACAAATCTCTTTTGGTAAGTGGTTTAATCCATATTTGGGATTCCGTGCCCAATTGAATGGTGGTATTATTCACGGATTTGAGAACACGGGCGCTACGGTTATGCAGCACAACAAATATGCGGCTGCTCACGTCGACCTGTTATGGGATGTGACTAATTTCTGGGGTCCGTATCGTGAGTCTCGTGTATTCCGCTTGATTCCTTGGGTCGGTTTTGGTTATGCGCAACGTTTCAAGACGACCGAATCTGTTGAGCGTCCTAGAACTGAGTCTCCGACGTTGAACGCTGGTATTTTGACAGCTTTCCGTTTGAGCAAACGTGTTGACCTGAATGTTGAGTTGCAGGGTTCATTATTGAATGAGCAGTTCAACCGCGTTAGCATGTTCCACCTGACAGATGGTATCGCTCAGTTGACAGCTGGTTTGACCTTCAAGTTGGGTAAGACTGATTTCGAGGTTATGGAGCCTATGGATTATGACTTGTTGAACGATTTGAACAGCCAGATCAATGCTTTGCGTGCCGCAAACGATGAGTTGAGCAAACGTCCGGAGTCTTGCCCGGAGTGCAAGGAGGTCGTTACTCAGGTTGTCAACAATTATGTGGATAATGTGGTATACTTCCGTTTGAATAGCTCGAAGATCGATAAGAACCAGCAGATCAACATCTATAATACGGCTGAGTTCATGAAGGCTAACAATGCGCCGATCAAGGTGATTGGTTATGCGGACAAGAAGACAGGTACTTCTGACTATAACAGATCTCTTTCTGAGAAGCGTGCGAAAGCGGTCGCTAAGGAGTTGATCGAGAAATATGGTATCTCTTCAGATCAGATCACGATCGAGTGGAAGGGTTCTGATGAGCAGCCTTATGGTGAGAACAACTGGAACCGTGTAGTTATTATGCGTGCTGAGAAATAAGAATAGATAAATAACAATTTAGAAAGCCTGGCAAAATTGCCAGGCTTTTTTTGTGTCTGCTTATCAGGAACGAATGGATGTGTGGTATTTTTCACAACAGTCTGTTTTTTGTTTCACTGTAGTGTAGCTTTATAAAAAAGGTTGACTGCTTTTTGTTTTATTTGTAAAGATGGTTGACTCGATTTTGATTTATTTATAAAAAAGGTTGTCTTGTATTAGTTTATTCATTCCAAAGGTTGCTATTGCGGGTGGTCTTATACCGATGGAGTAGGAAGGCGGATTGTAATATTTTGGCTTTGGGTATATGCGGTTGGATTGAAAAGGACTATATTTGTAAAATAATTAGTTCTGGTATGGCTTTAGGTAATAAGAATGCTTCATTCATCCAATGGTTTATTGGAGTTGGGGATATGGTGGTAATCAATCTCCTGTTTTTTATCGTCTGTCATGTCCTTGGCGAAAAATACACGGGCGCTATATTGTACAATACACGTGAAGTCTTGTTGTTATTGAACTTCTCTTATTTCCTGGCATTATATTTTGTCCCGATTCAATTGCATGAGGCCATTGTCTTTTTGGATAAGATCGTTCAGCGCTCGTTGGCGCTCGTTACGGTTATGACTTTCTTTTTTTCGACCAGTCTGGTGTTTTTGAACGTGGGGAATTGGGTCGCTACGTTTTTGCTTACATATTATATAGTGGCTTTGATCATGTTCTCTGTTTGGAGAGTGATGGTACGGTTGTCCTTGAAATGGTACCGGCGTAAGGGATATTATTTTAAGAAGGTCATTATTGTGGGTGCGGGTAAGAATGGTATGGAACTTTATCAGGTAATGCAGGATGACTTGAGTTATGGATTCCAGGTGTTAGGTTTTTTTGATGACAATGACACCTTGAAGAGGATACTGCCGAATTATTTGGGCCGGACAAGCGAGGTGGAAGCGTATGTGGCTAGCCAGGATGTGGATGAGATTTATTGTACTCTTCCCGGTACTCAGGATGATAAGATCGCTCGTCTGCTTAATTTGGCGGAAAAGAAGATGATTCGTTTCTATATCGTGCCAGAATTCTATCGAAACGTGAAAAAGAGCATGGTGATGGAATTGATGGAGTCTATCCCGTTGTTGACTATCCGTCGTGAGCCTTTGCAGTCCGCTTACAATCGTTTTTTGAAACGGACTTTCGATATCGCTTTTTCTTTATCGATCCTATTGACTATTTTTCCGATATTGTATATTGTGGTGGGAACGCTAATCAAGCTCAGTTCTAAAGGTCCAATCCTGTTTAAGCAAAAGAGGACAGGCCTGTATGGAAAGGAGTTCATGTGCTTTAAGTTCCGGACAATGAAGGTTAATGATCAGGCGGATACTTTACAGGCCGTGAAAGATGATCCTCGTAAAACGAAAATAGGGGATTTCCTGAGACGTACAAATTTAGACGAATTCCCGCAGTTCATTAATGTCTTTATTGGTGATATGTCGATTGTTGGTCCGCGTCCGCATATGCTTAAACATACCGAACAATATTCTGCTTTGATTGACAAATACATGGTTCGCCATTTGGTGAAACCGGGCGTGACCGGCTGGGCGCAAGTGACTGGTTATCGGGGTGAGACAAAAACCTTGGAGCAGATGGAAGGTCGGGTGAAACGGGATGTTTGGTATATTGAGAACTGGTCATTTATGCTGGACCTGAAAATAATAGTTGTGACAGTTGTCAATATGCTGAAAGGCGAGAAAAATGCTTATTGACAAGGGTGCCCGCGCACTTGAGGTAGATTTGTGCGGCTATTATAAGTAGATTTATTGTATATTCGCGATCAGAATGGGAAGAATAGTGGCGATAGATTACGGACGTAAAAGAACGGGAATAGCCGTGACCGACCTTTTGCGGATAATAGCGAATGGTTTGGCGACAGTACCGAGTGGAGAGGTTGTTCCTTTCTTAAAGGAGTATTCGTCACGGGAACCGGTGGATTTGTTTGTTGTGGGATTACCGAAACAGATGAATAACGAGTTCTCTGAGAATATGAAATATGTCCAGGCTTTTGTCGCCCATCTGAAGCGTGTAATTCCCAATATCCCTATTGAATATCAAGATGAGCGATTCACTTCGGTGTTGGCGCACAAAGCCATGATTGAGGGTGGATTGAAAAAAAAGAAACGGCAAGAGAAAGCGCTGGTCGATGAAATCAGCGCCGTGATTATTTTGCAAAGTTATTTGGAAAGTCAGAAATATAATTTAAAGCTATGATTTTACCCGTATATTTATATGGACAGCCTGTATTGAGGAAAGAGGCTGAGGTAGTTCCGAAAGATTATCCGGATTTGAAGACGTTGGTGGCTAACATGTTTGAGACCATGTACCATGCGGAAGGTGTGGGATTGGCCGCTCCTCAGGTGGGTTTGGCTATTCAATTGCTTGTGATTGACGGGGATGTCTTGAGCGATGATTTTCCGGAATGTAAGGGTTTCAAGCGCACAATGATTAATCCTGTTTTTCTTGAGAAGAGTGAGGAGACTGTCGCGATGGAAGAGGGCTGTTTAAGCTTGCCGGGTATTCATGAGAAGGTAAGCCGGTCAGTAACCGTTCGTGTACGTTATTTCGACGAGAACTGGGAAGAACATGAGGAAGAGATCAATGGTTTCGCCGCACGGATTGTTCAGCATGAATGTGAGCATTTGACAGGACATGTTTTTATCGACAATGTTTCGGCCATCCGTCGTCAGTTGAACAAAGGGAAATTGAATAATATTATCAAAGGTACGGTCCGTTGCTCGTATAGGGCTAAAGCCGTAGGGAAATAAGAATAAGGTACTTTAATACAATCAATATGACAGATTTAAGTAAGAATATCGAGGCTCTTAGGGAGAAGAAAGCTGTTATCGAGATGGGCGGCGGTGAAGCCGCGATCGAGAAGCAGGTAGCGATGGGCAAATTGACAGCTCGTGAGCGTATTCTTTCCCTTTTGGACAAGAATTCATTCCATGAGTATGACATGTTCGTGAAACACGATGGCCGTGATTTCGGTATGGATAAGAAAGACCTGCCGGGTGATGGTGTCGTAACGGGTACCGGTACGATTTTTGGAGCGCCGGTTTGTATTTATGCGCAAGATTTTACGGTGGCCGGCGGTTCGCTCGGTTTGCAGCATGCCCGTAAGATCACGAAGATCATGGATCATGCCTTGAAGATGAAATGCCCGATTATCGGAATCAATGACTCGGGTGGTGCTCGTATTCAAGAAGGTGTTGGCGCTTTGGCAGGTTATGGTGAGATCTTCTATCGTAATACGATCGCTTCAGGTGTTATTCCTCAGATCTCATTGATTTTGGGACCTTGCGCTGGTGGTGCGGTTTATTCGCCGGCTTTGACCGATTTCGTTTTTGTGGTCGAGAATATTTCCAAGATGTTCATTACGGGTCCGAACGTGATCAAAACGGTTTTGGGCGAGGACATCTCAATGGAGGATTTGGGTGGCGCTCGTGTACACGCTGAGGTAACAGGAAACGCTCATTTCTATGCGATGAGCGAGCAGGAGTGCTTTGATCAGGTTAAGCGTTTGATCAGCTTCATCCCTTGGAATAACCAGGAGCGTGCGAAGATGGTCGAGCCGAAGGAGCCTTCCGCTATGTTGAATATAGAGGAGGTTGTTCCTGCGGATCCAAAACAGCCATACGATGTGCGTGATGTTATCAAGTGCATTGTGGATGATTCCGATTTCTTGGAGATCCAAGAGTTGTGGGCTGCTAATATCGTGATTGGTTTTGGACGTATGGGTGGCGAGACGGTTGGTTTCGTCGCTAACCAGCCAATGGTCTTGGCGGGTGTCCTTGATTGCGATAGCGCTGATAAGGCGGCTCGCTTTATCCGGTTCTGTGACTCATTCAATATTCCAATCGTTACTTTGGAGGATATGCCAGGTTATCTGCCTGGCGTTGACCAGGAGCATGCTGGTGTGATCCGCCATGGAGCGAAAGTGCTTTACGCTTATTCTGAGGCGACAGTGCCAAAGATCACGGTGATCTTGCGTAAGGCTTATGGTGGTGGTTACATCGCTATGAACTCTCGCCATCTGGGCGCGGATTTCATGTTCGCATGGCCGAGCGCTGAGATTGCGGTTATGGGGCCTGAGGGAGCAGCCAATATTATTTTCCGCAAGGAGATCATGGAGGCGGAAGACCAGAACGCTATGCGTCAGCAGAAAGTTCGGGAATATATCGAGAAATTCGCGAATCCGTATGTGGCCGCTTCTCGTGGTTTCATCGATTCCGTGATCGAGCCTAAGGAGACACGTGCTTTGTTGTTGCATGCCTTGAAGCTTTCAACCTTGAAGGAAGAATATCGTCCGGCTAAAAAGCATGGTTTGCCTCCATTCTAATTCTAAATTGAGGATTCTTATGGAAAAGAAGGAGAAAAAGGAGAAAGAGCTTGTCGATTTTGTCGTGACAGCCCGTAAGTATCAGACAACCTTGACAGAGAAGTTCAAGAATCGTCCGGTATGGCATAAGCCTTATATGGGTGATGTCGTATCGCATTTGCCAGGTACGATCATGGAACTGGAAGTTAAGGAGGGTGATCATGTCGAGGCAGGTCAGCTTTTGCTGATCCATGAGGCGATGAAAATGTTGAATCGTGTGGTTGCGCCTGTTTCGGGAGTGGTTACTAAGGTCAACGTGACGATTGGGGAGCATATTCCAAAGGATCACTTGATGGTCCGTATTGATTAAAAGGTAGAGTTTCTGTTTTATATAATTGGATGGAACGCCAGGAACACCTTTCCGGAGAGGGAAGAGTTCTTGGCGTTCCTTTTTCTGCCGGGCTCTTATTTTTTGTGAAACCGGCCTGATTTAGGAGCGATATGAACTAATTTTCCTATTTTTGTCCCCCGAAAAAGAGAACAGTTTGATGAGGAATTTCTTATATATAGTTATTTTCAGCTTATTGTCTTGTTCGCTTACGGCCCAAATCAATACGGACCGGGTATTGGCGATCGGACGTAACGCTTTGTATTTTGAGGATTATGTGCTCTCAATTCAGTATTTTAATCAGGTGATTCGCGCTAAGTCGTGGTTGGCCGAGCCCTATTTTTACAGGGCAGTGGCAAAGATCAATTTGGATGATTACCAAGGCGCTATTGATGATTGTACGCTTTGTCTCCAAAGGAATCCTTTCCTGACGCAGGCCTATTATGCCCGTGGTATCGCCAACCAGAGCTTGGATCGTTTTGATGAGGCGATCGAGGATTACAAGAAGGGACTGGAGTTTAAGCCTGAGGACCGGCAGATGATGATCAATATGGCGATGGCCTTTATCCAGAAGAAGGATTATGACTCGGCGGAGAAGGAGTTTGAGTCGTTGATGAAAGCCCATCCGAAATATTCCATGAATTATTTGACGCGTGGCGCGATGTATATTGATAAGGGAGATACGGTCAAGGCTTTGGCGGATTATGACAAGGCGATTGATATGGATCCTTACTATGCTCCGGCGTATGGAAACCGGGCCATCCTGTATTATCAGCGGGGTGAGTTCGAGAAGGCGCTTGATGACCTGAATGAGGCGTTGCGTTTGGATACGCGCGAGAGCGGTTACTATATCAACCGTGGATTGGTGCGTTATCAATTGAATGACTTGCGAGGGGCTATGGCGGATTATGATCAGGTGATCAGCATCGACAGTCATAATTTGATTGCCCGCTTTAATCGTGGACTTTTGCGATTCCAGGTAGGTGATAACAACCGGGCGATTGAGGATTTTGACGTGGTCATCGAGATGGAGCCTGATAATTATATGGCTTATTATAACCGGGCTTTGTTGCGTTTCGAGACCGGCGACTATCGTGGCGCGGTTGAGGATTATGATGTGGTGCTGAAAGAATACCCGACCTTCCTGCCGGGCTTTATCGCCCGTTCGGAAGCGAAACGGAAGATGGGTGACGAGGCGGGAGCCGATCGGGATTATTGGGCGGCGATCCGGATGGAGGAACAGGCACGGAAAGGACAATTGCCTAAAAAGGGAACATCGGGTGGAGCGACACAAACGGCATCCGCTGATGATGGTGAGAATACGCGCGAGGAATCCGACAAGAACATCGAGAAGTTTAACCGATTGGTGGTTTACGATAAGGAGGAGGAGCGCAAGAGTAAATATCAGAGCGAGGTACGTGGAAGGGTACAGGATCGTAATGTACGGGTTGAGCTCGAGCCTCAATTTGTGCTGACCTATTATGTGAAGCCGGATCCGGTAAAGAAATTGATCTACTACGATAAGCAGTTGGAGGATTTCAACGCTCGTATGGTCCTGAAACGGAAATTGATTTTGACGAACGAGGAGGCGGCTTTGATCGAGGAGCAGATCTCCCGTCATTTCCTGTCAATCGATGATTACTCGGCGCAACTGGCCGCTGATCCGAAGAATGTTTACGCTTACTTTGGGCGTGGCATGGATTTTATGCTGGTACAGGATTTTGCGGAGGCGATCAGTGACTTCTCGTCGGCGATCGATTTGGATCCGACATTCGTGATGGCTTATTTTAATCGGGCGGTCGTACGTTATAAGCAGATGATATATGATGAGTCGCAGCAGGCTAAGAGTGATAACTTTGACTTGTCCGGATCGATCATGAACCTGAATTCAACTCCAGGTCAAATCTCGGGCAGTCTTCCATCGACCTCCGATCCCTCTTCAGCTCGGTTGAAAGACAACAAGCGTGCTTATGAGCATGAGCAGATCGTGCGCGACTATGATATGGTGATCAAGCTGAGCCCTGATTTTGTGTATGCCTATTTCAATCGTGGTAATTTGCGATGTGGCCAGCGGGATTTCCGAGCGGCTATTGCGGATTATAACGAGGCGATCCGGCGTGATCCCGAATTTGCGGAGGCCTATTTCAACCGTGGCTTGGCTTGGCTTGCGCAAGGTGACGCGAATCGAGGTATCGCCGATTTGAGTAAGGCGGGTGAGCTTGGCATATACAATGCGTATAGCATCATCAAACGTATGGCTAGTCGCTAATATTGGTGGTAAAGTTTTGCGTTTGGGGAAACATAAAATGAGATATTAGCCTTTATTAAAAAGAAAATATTAATTTTGCCACTCAAAAGATATAGATTTTAGTTAAGTAGTTTTATGATAAAAATTACATTTCCGGATAATTCCGTAAGAGAATATGCTGAGGGAACGACCGCGATGCAGATCGCGGAAAGCATCAGCTCTCGTTTGGCACAAGAGGTTTTGGCCGCGAGTGTCAATGGCGAGACATGGGATTTGACTCGTCCTATCAATGAGGACGCGTCCGTAAAATTGTTGAAGTGGGAGGATGAGGAAGGTAAGCATGCCTTCTGGCATTCAAGCGCGCACCTGATGGCGGAGGCTTTGCAGGAGTTGTATCCTGGTATCAAGTTCGGTATCGGCCCGGCAATTGAAAATGGTTTCTATTATGATGTAGATCCGGGTGAGGCCGTGATCAAGGAGAGCGATTTCCCCGCGATCGAGGCTAAGATGGCGGAATTGGTCGCTAAGAAAGAGGAGATCAAACGTCAGGATATTACGAAAGCTGACGCCATGAAGATGTTCGGTGATCGTGGCGAGGTTTATAAGACTGAGTTGATCAGCGAGTTGGAGGATGGTACAATCACGACTTATACGCAAGGCAGCTTCACGGATTTGTGCCGTGGCCCGCATTTGCCTAATACTTCATATTTGAAGGCTGTTAAGATCTTGAGCGTAGCTGGCGCTTATTGGCGTGGCGACGAGAAGCGGAAACAGTTGGTCCGTCTTTATGGTATTACCTTCCCGAAGAAAAAGATGCTGGATGAGTATCTTGCCCTGATGGAGGAGGCCAAGAAACGTGATCACCGTAAGATCGGTAAAGAGTTGGAGTTGTTCGCCTTCTCATCGGCCGTTGGTGCCGGTCTGCCTTTGTGGTTGCCGCGTGGTACGCAGTTGCGTCTGCAATTGGAGGATTTCCTTAAGCGTATCCAGAAGAAATATGGTTATCAGCAGGTGATGACACCTCATATTGGAGGAAAGCAGTTGTATGTGACTTCCGGTCACTACGCTAAATATGGTAAGGATTCTTTCCAACCGATCCATACACCGCAGGATGGCGAGGAGTTCTTGTTGAAGCCGATGAACTGCCCCCACCACTGTGAGATTTATAAGACTGTCCCACGTTCATATAAGGACCTGCCTTTGCGTTTCGCTGAGTTCGGTACGGTATATCGTTATGAGCAAAGTGGTGAGTTGCACGGATTGACTCGTGTACGTGGTTTTACGCAGGATGACGCGCACTTGTATTGCCGCCCGGATCAGTTGAAAGATGAGTTCCTGAAGGTAATGGATATTATCTTTATTATCTTCAAGGCTTTGGATTTCGATAATTTCGAGGCTCAGATCTCTTTGCGTGACAAGGTGAACCGTGATAAATATATTGGTTCGGAGGAAAATTGGGAGAAGGCGGAGACCGCTATTATCGAGGCTTGCCAGGAGAAAGGTTTGAAGGCGAAGATCGAATATGGCGAGGCCGCATTCTATGGTCCGAAGCTTGATTTCATGGTTAAGGACGCGATCGGTCGTCGTTGGCAGTTGGGTACGATCCAGGTGGATTATAACCTGCCGGAGCGTTTCGACCTGGAATATACGGGCGAGGATAACAAGAAACATCGTCCGGTCATGATCCACCGTGCGCCGTTCGGCTCAATGGAGCGTTTCGTGGCTGTCTTGATCGAGCATACGGGCGGAAAATTCCCGTTGTGGTTGACTCCGGATCAAGTATGTATTCTGCCGATTAGCGAGAAGTTCAACGACTACGCTAGAGAGGTGGCTCGTGAGTTGGAAGATGCCGATATTCGTGTGCTGGTTGACGACCGAAATGAGAAGATCGGACGTAAGATTCGCGATAATGAGCTGAAACGAATCCCGTATATGCTGATCGTCGGTGAAAAAGAAGCAGAAAATCGTGAAGTTTCTGTAAGAAAACAGGGCGAAGGTGATAAAGGTTCGATGAAAATTGCTAACTTTGCGGCGCTTTTGAACAGTGAGGTAGAGGAAATGAAGAATCGCTGGCAGAAAAGTAAAGAATAAGTAACTAATAACGAGGAGAAGAATCATTTTTAATGAAGAGTGACAATCTGAAAGATCAGTATAGAATAAACGAGCGTATCCGCGTTCGCGAAGTTCGATTAGTTGGCGATAATGTAGAGCAAGGTGTTTATCCTACGGCTCAGGCCTTGAAAATAGCCGAAGAGCAGGGGATGGATCTTGTGGAGATATCACCAAATGCCGCGCCTCCCGTTTGTAGGGTTATCGATTACCAGAAATTTCTCTATCAACAGAAAAAGCGTCAAAAAGAGCAGAAAGCGAAATCCGTTAAGGTCGTGGTCAAGGAGATCCGTTTCGGACCTCAGACCGATGATCACGATTATAACTTCAAGTTGAAACACGCTAAGGGTTTCTTGGAGGAGGGTTCGAAAGTGAAGGCCTATGTGTTTTTTAAGGGACGTTCGATTCTCTTTAAAGAGCAAGGTGAGGTCTTGTTGCTTCGGTTCGCCAACGATCTGGAGGATTATGGCAAGGTGGAGCAGTTGCCCGTATTGGAGGGGAAAAGAATGATCATCATGATTACCCCGAAGAAGGGCGCTGGTACGTCTGCCGCTAAGAAGGCGGCGGCTTCAAAGCAAAAAGCGGAAGAGGCCGATAACGCTAAAAGTGAAAAAGAGGAATAATTCCTTTCCGAGAGGAGAGGCTTATGTTTAATAATTAAAAAATAAATTGGAAAATGCCTAAGATGAAGACTAATTCCGGTGCCAAAAAGAGGTTCGCCCTTACCGGAACAGGAAAAATCAAGAGAAAACACGCTTTTAAGAGTCATATCTTGACTAAGAAGACGAAAAAGCAAAAGAGAAACCTCACTCACATGGGCTTGATTGATGCCGTTGATATGAGTGGCGTAAAGAAGTTACTTTGCTTGAAGTAATCCATTTAAAAGCGAATTTTTTTTAAAGATTTTTATTAACCGAGTGTTTTAGCTTTTTAAGATCATCCTCGTCAAGGAGGTGACGCTAACATTCAAAACATTTTTAGAATTATGCCTAGATCAGTAAATCATGTTGCTTCAAGAGCAAAAAGAAAACGGATTT
>ERZ779874.3249-NODE-3249-length-12363-cov-2.831735_pt1 | contig 12363 bp, 8 predicted proteins | sample MGYA00511031_ERZ779874 | MGnify/ENA primary metagenome ERZ779874 (study PRJEB29588, sample SAMEA2156850) | human gut metagenome | biome: human gut; feature: human-associated habitat; material: faeces | place: Denmark | collected 2008/2010 ...
GTGATGGCGTAGCCCGGGTCACCGGCGAAGATGTCCGCCAGGGCCAGGCCGATGGCGCCCGCCAGGCCGCCGCTCACGCCGTCCAGCAGAAGGGCGGTGAGGGCGGTGAAGGTGTTGCCCAGATGGAAGGAAGAGCCGGTGCCGAGTACGTTGGGAATGCGGAAGAATTCATAGGCCACGAAGGAAAGCGCCGCCATCACACCGATGATGGTGACCTCCTGCACCGAGAACTTCTTCTTGTACAGAACCGAGACGAACAAAACCAGAATGGCAACCACCGTAAGCAGAAGCCACATTGCTGTAGACATGAGTAACTCCCTCCCCCAAGGCCGCCGGTTGGCGGCCAATGCCCAGGCGGGCCGTTTGCGGGCCGCGGGGGCTGAATCGTATTGAAATAAGCGCCCGCCCGAAGCCCGGCCTGCCGTGCCTGCCTGCACGCGTTCAGACTGCCTTGACAGAACCTGTTCGGTGGGTATATGCTCATTATAACGATTTCTGAACTCATTAAAATGCCCAGAATACAACTTTTTTATGGGGTCAGTTTTGCAAAAGCCAAGCAAACGGCCCCGCACAGGGGAGGGATTTGCCATGGTGGAGCGGGCGCTGCACCTGGACCCGGGGGCCGACACCCCTTTATACGAACAGCTGTATGGGGCGCTGGCGGGTACGCTTTACGCTGTACTGGCGTTCATAGTGTTTTCCGCCGTTGCGGGCACGCTGTACGTGAGCATAGCGCTGCTCTCTGATATAGCTATTGGGGCAGTAAGCGGTCTAATCAGCGTAATGGTACTGCAAATGCTGAAATAGCCGCACCGAATCTCAAGGCATACCGATTTCCTGCGCCTTGCCAAATGCGCTGCGCGGGGTGTAAAATTACGGTATGCTGATTTATGAATTATCACAAATAAATAACGATATACCCAAGGCCGAGGGGATATCCCCGCGGCTTCGCTTTTGTATGCTCGCGGGGCGCGTGACAGGGAGGCTATGGAGCTTTTCCTGCACCCGGGGGAGGGGCAGTTTCTGGACCCTCTTCTCATGAAGGATATGGATAAGGCGCTGGAGCGCATAAAGCGGGCTGTAGCTGGCGAAAAGATATGCGTGTACGGCGACTACGACGCGGACGGCGTATGCGCCACCTCCATACTTTACGACTGCCTCAAGAGTATGGGTGCGGACGTGATATACGATATACCATCGCGGCACGACGAGGGCTACGGCCTTAACATTCCGGCCGTGGAGCGGCTGCACAAAATGGGCGTACAGCTCATAGTTACCGTGGATAACGGCGTAAAGGCATACGGCGAGATAGACAGATGCCGGGAGCTGGGAATGGACGTGGTGGTGACGGATCATCATGAGGTCCCGTATACGGAAATTGGTGCGGGACGAAGATATATTCTGCCGGAGGCAGATGCGGTTGTGGATCCGAAGCAGGAGGACTGTACTTATCCGTTCAAAGGGCTGTGCGGGGCTGCGGTTGCTTACAAGCTGGTGGAGGCTCTGATGGAAGCCATGGGAAAAGATGCGGAAGATGCAGACTATCTGATGGAAAATGTGGCAATCGCAACGATCGGTGATGTTATGGATCTGGTGGACGAAAACCGTATTTTCGTTAAACAGGGACTGGATATGCTGAAACGGACGGAGAATCTGGGACTGAAGGCGCTGATGGGATGTACTGGTGTGAATGTAGATAAGCTGTCTCCGTATCACATTGGATTTGTGATCGGTCCGTGTATGAATGCCAGTGGAAGACTGGATACAGCAAAGCGTGCCCTGGAGCTTCTGGAGGCAAAGAAAGTGGCGGAGGCGGATCTGCTGGCAGGTGATCTGAAAGCACTCAATGACAGCCGGAAGGATATGACGGCGCAGGCGGTAGAAGAGGCGTTTATCCAGGTGGAGAACAGTGAACTTAAGGATGCAGACGTGCTGGTGGTCTACCTGCCGGAATGTCATGAAAGCCTTGCCGGGATCGTGGCAGGAAGAATCCGGGAAAAATATTACCGTCCGGTCTTTGTGCTGACGAAGGGCGCGGAAGGTTTAAAGGGCTCAGGAAGATCGATCGAGACCTGGCACATGTATGAAGGACTGAACCGGGTAAAGCATCTGTTGTCAAAATTTGGCGGGCATAAGATGGCGGCAGGTCTCTCCATGCCGGAGGAGAATCTGGAACAGTTCCGTAAGGAGATTAACGAAAAATCCGGGATTACACCAGAGGATCTGAATGAAAAGATTGCCATAGATATGCAGCTCCCGTTTGAATGTGTCAATGAAAAATTTATCGGAGAGCTTGCGGTTCTGGAACCATTTGGCAAAGGAAATACACGTCCGGTCTTTGCAGAAAGACAGGTACAGGTGGAAAGTGCGAGAATCCTTGGTAAGAATAAAAATGTGCTGAAGTTGCAGGTGAAGGATCTTCACGGTACAAGGATGGATGCCATGTATTTTGGAGATGTGAATACCTTTGTGGAATATGTGCGTGAAAAATTTGGGGATATTGCCTGTGAGTGTCTGCTGCGCGGACATGGGCATGGAATTGTTATGGCATTTACCTATTATCCTGATATCAATGAGTATCAGGGAGTCCGTACGCCACAGATTGTGATCCAAAATTATAAATAATTTGAAAAACAGCAATTTTATGCTATACTAATAGATATTGCATATATTTGTAGGTAAGGTGGAGAAGAAAGATGAAAAAACTTGAAGAATATGTTGTCAGCATTCCGGATTATCCGGAAAAAGGAATTATTTTCAGAGATGTAACCAGCATTCTTGAAGATCCGGAAGGGCTTCAGCTTTCTATTCGGGAATTGCAGGATAAGCTTGAAGGCATGGATTTCAACATCGTGATCGGACCGGAGTCCAGAGGATTTATTTTTGGAATGCCGATTGCATATAATCTGCAAAAAGCATTTGTGCCGATTCGTAAAAAAGGAAAGCTTCCTTGCGAGACAGCATCGATCAAGTATGATTTGGAATATGGAAGTGCAGAGATCGAGATCCACAAGCGTTCGATCAAACCGGGAGACAAGGTTGTGATCGTAGATGACCTGATGGCAACAGGCGGTACGGCAGAAGCAATGATCAAACTGATCGAAGGACTTGGCGGTGAGGTTGTAGAAGTTCTCTGCCTGATCGAACTGATGGGATTAAAAGGACGGGAAAAACTGAAAGGATACAAAGTAGATTCCGTAATCCAGTATCCGGGAAACTAATGAGAAAGAAGGGAAGGCTATGGCAGACGATATCGGAATCCAGCAGGAGATGCTGATCGAACCAACACATAAAAAACTGGAGATCGTAGATGGTCATGCGGTAAAGGATGTGGAAGATTATCAGAATCCGGAACTGCTCTATAAAAGTCTGATCGAGCGAGTCAGAAAGTACCATCCTTCGGCGGACGTCTCTATGATCGAAAAAGCATATCACATTGCAAGAGATGCGCACAAAGGGCAGACACGGAAATCCGGAGAAGAGTATATTATCCATCCTCTGTGGGTAGGAATCATTCTGGCACAACTGGAGATGGACAAAGAGACGATCGTTGCCGGTATCCTTCATGATGTGGTAGAAGACACGGTGATGACGGACGAAGAAATCCGTCAGGAATTCGGAGATGAGGTGGCTCTTCTGGTAGACGGTGTCACAAAGCTGGGACAGCTTTCCTATTCAGCGGATAAGCTGGAGGTCCAGGCTGAGAATCTTCGTAAGATGTTCCTTGCGATGGCAAAAGATATCCGTGTTATCATCATCAAGCTTGCCGACCGTCTGCACAATATGCGTACCCTGCAGTATATGCGACCGGAGAAGCAGTTGGAAAAAGCAAAAGAAACCATGGATATCTATGCTCCGATCGCACAACGGCTTGGTATTTCCAAGATCAAGACAGAGCTTGATGACCTGGCACTCAAGTATTCCCAGCCGGAGGTTTTTAACGATCTGGTAAAGCAGATCAATGCAAGAAAAACGGAAAGGGAAGAATTTGTCCAGCAGATCGTGGATGAGGTTTCCACGCATATGAAGAATGCGAACATTGATGCAGAAGTGAACGGACGTGTGAAGCATTTCTTCAGCATTTATAAGAAGATGGTGAACCAGGATAAGACGGTGGATCAGATCTATGATCTGTTTGCAGTCCGCATTATCGTAGATTCTGTAAAAGACTGTTATGCGGCGCTTGGAGTTATCCATGAGATGTATACACCGGTACCGGGACGTTTTAAAGATTATATCGCAATGCCGAAGGCAAATATGTACCAGTCTCTGCATACGACTCTGATGAGTTCGATCGGTCAGCCGTTTGAGATCCAGATCCGTACAAAAGAGATGCATAAAACTGCTGAATACGGTATTGCGGCACACTGGAAATATAAAGAGTCTGAAGATGGAAAGAAGAGCGTTGAAGCGAAGGAAGAAGAGAAACTGAGCTGGCTTCGTCAGATCCTGGAATGGCAGCGAGACATGTCAGACAACCGGGAATTTCTGAATCTTCTGAAAGGAGACTTGGATCTATTTGCAGAGGATGTATACTGCTTTACACCGAACGGAGATGTCAAGAACCTGCCGAACGGTTCTACGCCGGTTGACTTTGCCTATGCGATCCATACTGCGGTCGGCAACAAGATGGTAGGTGCCAGAGTCAATGGCAAGTTGGTCAATATCGATTACAAGATCCAGAACGGGGACCGAATCGAGATCCTGACTTCGCAGAACTCCAAAGGACCGAGCCGTGACTGGCTGAGTATCGTCAAGAGTACCCAGGCGAAGAACAAGATCAACCAGTGGTTTAAGAAAGAATTCAAAGAAGAAAATATTGTACGTGGTAAGGAAATGCTCGCCACGTACTGTAAGGCAAAAGGATTTGTACTCTCGGATCTGATGAAACTGAAATATATGCAGATCGTGCAGGAAAAGTACGGTTTTAAGGACTGGGATTCGATCCTTGCAGCACTTGGACATGGCGGATTGAAGGAAGGGCAGATCGTCAACCGTCTTGCAGAAGAATACAGTAAGGATCACCGAAAAGAACTGACCGACGAAAGTGTTCTGGAAAAGGTTGCGGAAGCGGCAAAGAACAAGGTGCATATCACCAGATCCAAGAGTGGTATCGTGGTCAAGGGAATCGACGATATGGCAGTGCGTTTTTCCAGATGCTGCAATCCGGTGCCGGGAGATGAGATCGTTGGCTTTATCACCCGCGGACGCGGAATGTCGATCCACCGGACGGACTGTGTCAATATCATTCATCTGTCAGAAGCGGAAAGAGCGCGTCTGATCCCGGCAGAATGGGAAAAACCGGAGGAAGGTACAGATACCGGAAGCTATCTGGCTGAGATCAAGATGTATGCGAATGACAGGCAGGGACTTCTGATGGATATGTCTAAGGTGTTCACGGAGATGAATATTGATGTGAAGTCTATGAATGTAAGAACCAGCAAACAGGGAACAGCAACAATCGAAGCCGGATTTATTGTCCGGGGAAGAGAGGAGCTTGGAAAAGTGATCGGAAAGCTCAGGCAGATCGTCGGCGTGCTGGATATAGAACGAGCAGTGGGGTAAAAAGAAATGAAAATCGAAAAATTTGTAACAGGAATTATCAGTACCAATTGTTACATTGTTACTAATGAAGAAACAAAAGAGACCGTGATCGTTGATCCGGCAAACCTGTCAAAAGCGATGATCGGTTATATCGAAGAGGAAGAGCTTGTAATTAAGGCAATTCTTCTGACTCATGCACATTTTGATCATATCATGGGAATCGATAAAGTGATCGACCGGTATGGAGAAATGCCGGTTTACGTAGAAGAATCCGATCTGGAGCTTCTTCACACACCGTCTATGAATGAGTCAACGGTATATACAAATGGCTACAGCTACCCGGGTGGAGACGTGATCCATGATGGAGATGTGCTTCATCTGATCGGAGAAGATTTCCGGGTGATCCATACACCAGGACATACCCAGGGCGGCGTATGCTACTATGTAGAAAAAGAGGGAGTACTTTTCAGTGGAGATACATTGTTCTGTTGTTCAGTCGGAAGAAGTGATTTTGCAACCAGCAGCACTTCTGCACTGATTCGTTCGATCAAGGAAAAGCTGTTCCTGCTTCCGGATGAAACAAAGGTATTCCCGGGACATATGGGCGCAACAACGATTGGCAACGAAAAAGTGAACAACCCGTATGTATAGAGGAGCAGAGAAATGATTCGGATCAGTTGTAAGAATGAACGTTTCACCTACGACATGTATCATATCGTAAAGTCATTTCTTCCTGATGCCGAGATCAGCCAGAAGGTAGATCCAGAACAGGAACTTCTGATCGAGATGACCGCAGAAGAGGAACCAGATCTGGAAGAGCAGGCATGTGATAAAAAGGTCCGGTGGACCTTTTTTCATTGCAGGGAGGCTGAAATCGCAGACATCAGCGAAAAAAGAGAACAAAAGCGTTATATCAATAAAAAATTATATCAGACCCTGGTCAAAAAGACCGGAGAAGAACATGCATGGGGGAATATGACAGGTGTCCGCCCCACAAAGATGATCATGGAAAGACTGGAAGAAGGTTCTTCTGAGGAAGAAATCATCCGGTATATGCATGGTACCTATGTGGTAAGCGAGAAAAAAGCAATGCTTGGTATCGAGATTGCAAAGCGGGAAAAAGCCCAGCTTGACAAGCTGGATTATGAAAATGGATACAGTCTTTATATCGGAATTCCGTTCTGCCCGACAACCTGCAGTTACTGCTCCTTTACTTCTTATCCGGTTGCAAAATGGCAGGACCGGATGGATGAATATGTAGATGCACTTTTAAAAGAGCTTGCATTCATTGCAGAGGTTTCAAAAGAAAAGCATCTTAATGCGATTTATATGGGAGGCGGTACACCGACAACCCTGAGTGCACAGCAGATGGACCGGGTTTTGAGTTTCCTGGAAGAACATTTTTCCTTTGAACATCTGAAAGAATATACGATCGAAGCCGGAAGACCGGACAGTATTACTGAGGACAAGCTGCGAGTGATTCGAAAGCATGGAGTTGGCAGAATTTCCATCAATCCACAGACCATGCAGCAGAAGACACTGGATGTGATCGGAAGACGTCACACAGTGGAAGATGTAGTCCGCATTTTCCATCTGGCAAGAGAACTGGGATTCGACAATATCAATATGGATCTGATCGCAGGTCTTCCGGGAGAACATCCGGAGGAGATGGAAGATACTCTTCGTCAGATCAAAGAGCTTGCACCGGATAGTTTGACGGTCCATGCACTTGCAATGAAACATGGTTCGAGACTGACACGCGAACGGGCTGCAAGCACAGAAAAACAAAATTACAAACAGATGGCAAGAGAGCTGGAAGAGATGATCGATATGGCGCGTAAGGCGGCCGGTGAGATGGGACTTTATCCGTATTATCTCTACAGACAGAAGAATATTGCAGGAAATTTTGAAAATGTAGGTTACGCAAAGGTTGACAAAGCGGGAATTTACAATATACTGATTATGGAGGAAAAGCAGTCCATCGTTGCTGCCGGTGCAGGCGCATCGACTAAGGTGGTGCTTCCGTATGAGATTCCGGCGCCCGGAAGTAAAAACGGGCGGATGACGAATCTGATAAGAATAGAAAATGTCAGAGATGTGGGAGAATATATTTCCCGTATCGATGAGATGATAGAGCGAAAAGGAGAATGGTTATGGCATTAAAGAAAAAACCGGTTACCGGCATGAAAGACATGCTCCCGAAAGAAATGGAAATCAGAGATTATGTGATCCAGATGATCAAGGATACCTATAAGACATTTGGATTTACTTCCATAGAGACACCGTGTGTGGAACACATTGAGAACCTGTGCAGCAAACAGGGTGGCGACAATGAAAAACTGATCTTCAAGATTCTGAAGAGAGGGGAAAAACTGAAAATTGCTGAGGCAAAAGAAGAGATCGATCTGGTAGACGGAGGACTTCGTTATGACCTGACAGTTCCGCTTGCAAGATACTATGCAAATCATGCAAATGAACTGCCGTCACCGTTTAAGGCACTTCAGATTGGCAATGTATGGAGAGCAGACCGTCCACAGAGAGGACGTTTCCGTCAGTTCATGCAGTGCGATATCGATATTTTAGGTGAGCCAGGTAATCTTGCAGAGATCGAACTGATCCTTGCAACTACGACCATGCTTGGAAAGATGGATTTCCACAATTTTACGGTATGTATCAATGACCGTAATATCTTAAAGGCGATGGCTGCATTCAGTGGATTTAAGGAAGAAGATTTCGACGAAGTATTTATCATCCTTGATAAGATGGATAAGATCGGCAAAGAAGGCGTAGGCGAAGAACTGGTTGAGATGGGTTATACAAAAGAAAATGTAGATACTTATCTTGGACTCTTTGATGAGATCAACCCGGATGTTGATGGAATCCGTTTCTGCAAAGAAAAGCTGGCAGGATTCCTTGATGAGAAGACAGCTGACAGCATGGAAATGATCATTTCCAGCGTAGAAAGTGCAAAAGAGGCAGATTTCAAAGTAAAATTTGATCCGACGCTGGTACGTGGACAATCTTACTATACAGGAACCATTTTTGAAGTAACGATGGATGAATTTGGCGGCTCTGTTGCAGGTGGCGGACGTTACGATAAGATGATCGGTAAATTCACAGGGCAGGACACACCGGCATGTGGATTCTCAATCGGATTTGAGCGTATTGTCATGCTGCTTCTGGAAAATGGATATGAGATTCCTTCCAAGCGCCAGAAAAAAGCATATCTTCTTGAAAAGAATATGCACAAGGAAGGCATCCTCAAAGTACTTGAGATGGCAAAAGCTGACCGCGCAGCCGGGAAACAGGTTCTGGTGGTCAATATGAAGAAGAACAAGAAATTCCAGAAGGATCAGCTGATCGCAGAAGGATATGAAGATATCACAGACTGCTACAAAGATTCCGTTATGGATTTATAAGGAAAGAGAAACGCAGGAGGATAAATTAGAATGGCAGAGTCAATGACAGGACTGAAAAGAACACATCGGTGTGCAGAGCTTTCAGAGGCAAACATCGGTGAAAAAGTAACCATCATGGGATGGGTACAGAAGAACAGAAATAAAGGTGGACTGGTTTTTGTAGATGTACGTGACCGTTCCGGACTGATCCAGGTTGTTTTTGAAGAGGGAAGTACAGATAAAGCGCTTCTTGAGAAGGCAGCAAAGCTTAGAAGTGAGTTTGTTGTAGCAATCGTGGGAACTGTTGAAAAACGTTCCGGTGCAGTTAATGAAAATCTTGCAACAGGTGCGATTGAGATCAAACCGGAAGAACTCAGAATTTTATCTGAATCTGAGACACCTCCGTTCCCAATCGAAGAGAATTCCAAGACAAAAGAGGAAGTACGTCTGAAATACCGTTTCCTCGATCTTAGAAGACCGGACATCCAGAGAAACCTGATGATGAGAAGCCGTGTGGCTACCCTCGCACGTCAGTTCATGGCAAAAGAAGGATTCCTTGAGATCGAGACACCGTTCCTGATCAAGAGTACACCGGAAGGTGCAAGAGATTACCTGGTACCGAGCCGTATTCATCCGGGAAGCTTCTATGCACTTCCGCAGTCACCGCAGATCTTCAAACAGCTGCTGATGTGCTCCGGATATGACCGATATTTCCAGATCGTAAAATGTTTCCGTGATGAAGACCTTCGTGCAGACCGTCAGCCGGAATTTACACAGATGGATATGGAACTTTCTTTTGTAGATGTTGATGATGTCATTGATATCAATGAGAGACTGCTTGCACATCTGTTCAAAGATGTACTGGATATCGATGTACAGCTCCCGATCCAGAGAATGACCTGGCAGGAAGCAATGGACAGATTCGGTTCTGATAAACCGGATATCCGTTTCGGCATGGAGCTGGTTAATGTGACAGAGACTGTCAAAGACAGCGAATTTGTTGTATTTAAGAATGCGATTGAAGCAGGCGGAACTGTCCGTGGTATCAACGCAAAAGGTCAGGGTGGCATGGCCAGAAAGAAGATCGACAAGCTGGTTGATTTTGCAAAAGGTTATGGAGCAAAGGGACTTGCTTATATTGCAATCCATGAAGACGGAACTGTCAAATCTTCTTTCTCAAAATTCATGACGGAAGAAGAGACAGCAGCGCTGATTAAAGCGATGGCTGGAGAGAATGGAGACCTTCTTCTCTTTGCGGCAGATAAGAATAAAGTTGTATGGGATGTTCTTGGTGCACTCAGACTGGAACTGGCACGCCAGATGGAACTCCTTGATAAGAATGAATACAAATTCCTGTGGATCACAGAATTCCCGCTTCTTGAGTGGAGTGATGAACAGAACCGTTTCACAGCAATGCATCATCCGTTTACCATGCCGATGGAAGAAGACCTTCAGTACATCGACAGTGATCCGGGAAGAGTCCGTGCAAAAGCATATGACATCGTTCTGAATGGTAACGAGATCGGAGGCGGAAGTGTCCGTATCTTCAACCAGGAGATCCAGAGTAAAATGTTTGAAGTACTTGGATTCACACCGGAACAGGCACAGGAGCAGTTCGGATTCCTTCTGAATGCATTTAAATACGGTGTGCCGCCACACGCAGGACTTGCTTACGGTCTTGACCGTCTGGTTATGCTGATGGCAAAACAGGACAGCATCCGTGACGTGATCGCGTTCCCGAAGGTAAAAGATGCATCTGACCTGATGACAGAAGCACCGGAGAGAGTCGATCCGAAGCAGCTGGAAGAGCTTGGACTGGAGCTGGAAGAGCATACAGCGGACGCTGAATAAATTTTATAATTCAATTTTTAAAAATGAACATTTTTTCACATAAAACAGAATTGGCTGTCAAAGTGAAGAAATGTTCATTTTTTTTATAGCGAAATTCTATAATAATGATAGTTGAAATAAAAGGAGGATGGGATATATGGCACATAAAATTTTAGAAGAAGCGCAGGAAATGAATGATCTACTTATAAATAAAATGGAGAAGAGATCTTCATCAAATTCCTGAGACGGATCTGGAGCTTCCAAAGACTGTGGAATATATCAGTAAACGTCTGGATGAGATGAATGTAGAATACAAGGTATTTCCTGAGGTTTCAGTGATTATCGCTCAGATCGGAAAAGGGGATAAATGTTTTCTTCTGAGAAGTGATATGGATGCGCTTCCGGTAGAAGAGGAAACGGGACTTGAATTTGCATCAAAGAATGGCTGTATGCATGGATGCGGACATGATCTGCACGCTACGATCCTTCTTGGAGCGGCAAAAGTTTTAAAGGCGCATGAAGAAGAACTGCCGGGCGTGGTCAAATTATTGTTCCAGCCAGGTGAGGAGACCTTCCGCGGAGCGAAAGCAGCAGTGGAAGCAGGAGTCCTGGAGAATCCGCATGTAGATGCTGCCTTTGCAGCGCATGTATTTGCGGCAATTCCATATGGAACGATCGGATATGGTGTGGAAGCCATGGCGTCTGTATATGGCTTTAAAATCACCCTTCCAGGACGTGGCGGACACGGTTCTGCACCGGAGGGCTGTATTGACCCGATCAACGCTGGTGTAGAAGTTTATCATGCTCTTCAGGCACTGATCGCCAGGGAATGTCCACCATCAGCAGAGGCAGCACTTACGATTGGACAGTTTACAGCTGGTAATGCAGCAAATGTAATTCCGGAGCGTTGCGTGCTTCAGGGAACACTAAGGACATTTAATGAAGAAGTAAGGACGATGCTGATCCGGAGGATCAATGAAATTGTTCCGGCTGTTGCAGCAGCTTATCGTACTACTTGTGAAATTGAAGAACTCAGCAATGTTCCGAGTGTAACTTGCAATGAAGAACTGAATGTAGAGTATATTAAAAGTATTGAGTCTCTTGAAAATCCGGGAACAACGATTAACAGTGGATTTCATGTCATGGGATCCGAAGACTTTGCCGTGATTTCGGCAAAAATACCGGCAAGTTATTTTGTAGTCGGAGCCGGAGTGGAAGATCAGAGTAAATGGAAAGGACAGCATAATCCAAAGATTCTGTTTAATGAAAAAGCATTACCGCTTGGCGCAGCCATGTATGCGAAGATTGCAATGGACTGGCTGGCAAAATAGAAGAGTAGATCTATAAGGTTAGAATAAATAAAAAGAAGGGATCAGGCTTTTGCAAAAAAAGTGAAAGCGGATCCCTTTTCGTGTATCTGGCACAACTCTGCTAAATGGGGTCTTTTGATTTAATTAAAAGTTTAATCAGAAATTTACATGAATGAAAAAAGAGACTTATGAAAATCATAAGTCTCACAAAGAGCGACAGACGGGACTCGAACCCGCGACCTCCACCTTGGCAAGGTGGCGTACTACCAACTGTACTACTG
>ERZ779874.3257-NODE-3257-length-12331-cov-16.730531_pt1 | contig 12331 bp, 10 predicted proteins | sample MGYA00511031_ERZ779874 | MGnify/ENA primary metagenome ERZ779874 (study PRJEB29588, sample SAMEA2156850) | human gut metagenome | biome: human gut; feature: human-associated habitat; material: faeces | place: Denmark | collected 2008/2010 ...
TTACCGGCTGGCGGAAGAAATACGGAAAAAGAAGAAGAAATAAAATTGTTAACCCCTATAAAAAGATCAAGCTATGAACTTGAGTGATAAGATTGTAATCTACCAGACGAAAGATGGAAAGACATCCATTGATGTGAAATTAGAAAATGATACCGTATGGTTATCTGCCAATCAAATGGCAGCATTATTCGAAAGAGATGAAAAGACCATAAGAAAGCACATCAATAATACATTTTCTGAAAATGAGTTGGAGAAAAAGAACAACACGCATTTTTTGCGTGTTGATGGAGTGAAGCAGCCGGTCGCTTTTTATTCTCTTGATGTTATCATTTCCGTAGGCTATCGTGTAAAAAGCCAGCGTGGCACGCAGTTTCGTATATGAGTGAATCGAATTTTGAAAGAGTATCTGGTGAAAGTGGTTTCCGACTATACCTATGCCCTCGATACGTTGAACAGTATGAAATTGTGCATTTTAATGGAACACATGATACAACACACGATATAAAAGACATGAAAACAGTGATGAACTTAATGACCAAAAACGATTAACTGTATTTCTTTTTCAAGAAAGCTGTATTTTTCCGTTTATTATGCTTATTTTTGTTGAACACAGCTAAGTGTCAAGTGTAGATTTAAGAAACAAATAAAAAAATGATTTATAATGACATAATAACATGGCAAAGAAACAGCTGAAAGAAAAGAGCATAGAAGAAACCCTTTGGGATTCGGCGAATAAACTACGTGGGTCGGTTGAACCTTCGGAATACAAGCATGTGGTATTGAGTCTGATATTCCTGAAATATGCCTACGACCGTTTTGTGGAACGCCGCAACGAACTGATAGCAGACGGCAAAGAAGCATTTGTCGAACAGGCTGTATTCTATAACGCCAAGAATGTTTTCTATTTAAACGAAATAAGCCGCTGGAACTATTTGATAGAAAATGCCAAACAGAACGACATCGCCATCAAGATAGATGCGGCTTTGGCTCAGGTGGAGAAAGACAACCCGACACTGAAAGGGGCTTTACCAAGCAATTATTATTCTGGATTAGGGCTTGACCGTACCAAATTGGCAAGCCTGCTGGACGTGATTGGCAAGATAGATACGCAAAAAGACAAGGAACACGATTTGATAGGACGTGTCTATGAATACTTCTTGGGCAAGTTTGCTATAGCCGAAGGAAAAGGTAAAGGGGAGTATTATACGCCCAAGACGATAGTCAACCTGATAGCGGAAATGATACAGCCTTACCGGGGCAAGATTTACGACCCTTGTTGCGGTTCCGGCGGCATGTTCGTGCAGAGCATGAAATTCATTGAAGCACACCACGGCAACAAGAAAGACATTTCCGTATATGGACAAGAATATACCAACACCACGTATAAGTTAGCGAAGATGAACCTTGCCATCCGTGGCATTGCCTGCAATTTAGGCGAAAAGGCTGCCGATACGTTCCATGACGACCAACACAAGGACTTGAAAGCGGACTTCATCATGGCAAATCCGCCTTTCAATCAGAAGGCATGGCGAGCAGAAAACGAACTGACCAACGACCCGCGTTGGCACGGATATGAAGTTCCGCCTACAAGTAACGCCAACTATGGATGGATTCTGAATATCGTTTCTAAACTGTCTGCCAATGGTATGGCGGGCTTTCTGCTTGCCAACGGTGCGTTGAGCGGCGATGGTACAGAGTTGAACATACGTCGCCAACTATTAAAGAACCATTTGGTGGAAGCCATTGTAATCCTTCCCCGTAATATGTTCTACTCTACGGACATCAGCGTTACTCTCTGGATATTGGCGGGTAACCGCAAAGCCCGTACGGTAGAACAGAACGGTGAATTGGTGAACTACCGCAACCGGGAGAATGAGGTTTTGTTTATTGACCTGCGTCAATGGGGTGAACCGTTCGAGAAGAAATACATCCAATTCTCTGGGGAACAGATTGCGCAAATAGCCGAAAACTTTCATAACTGGCAACGCGAAGGTCATGAACAGACTTATCGCAACGTACCCGAATACTGCTATTCCGCTACGCTTGAAGAAATCGAAGCAAAAGGGTGGTCGCTCGTGCCCAGCAAATACATCGAGTTCAAGAACCGGGATGAGGGCATCGACTTCGATACGAAGATGACGCAACTGCAAAGTGAGATGCAAGAACTGCTCCGTAAGGAAGATGAAAGCAAAAAGGAACTGTTGAACCTCTTTAAAGAGTTGGGATATGGACTTGAAGAATAAAATAGCCATCTATCGTTCTGCCGATGGAGAAACGCGATTAGATGTTAAGGTAGACAAAGAAACGGTTTGGTTGAATGTTAGCCAAATGGCGGAGTTATTCGGAAGGGATTCTAAGACCATTCGAAAACATATCGACAACGCTATTCGTGAAGAATTGGCTGACGAAGTGGTTGTCGCAAAATTTGCGACAACCACTCAACACGGTGCTATAGCTGGAAAAAGCCAAACTCATGATGTGAACTTCTATAATCTGGATGTAATTATATCCGTGGGGTATCGTGTGAAGTCTAAAAATGGTGTTGAATTCCGTCGGTGGGCTAACAAAGTGCTGAAAGAATATCTGGTGAAAGGTTATGCCGTCAATAAGGCTTTGACAGAACAACGCTACACGGAACTGAAACAGTTAGTCGCCGTCTTGGGCAGGACGGTCAAGGCACAAGAGGCATTGACTTCCGATGATGCCCTCAATCTGGTAGAAGTGGTTTCCGACTATGCTTATGCCCTCGATACGCTGGACAAGTACGATTATCAGCAGTTGGCGGTAGAGCAGACTACGAACGAAGCAAAGTTCCGTGCAACGTATGAAGGTGCCATGCAAGCTATCGAAGAACTGAAGGCAAAGTTCGGCGGAAGCCAATGGTTCGCCCATGAGAAAGATGATTCGTTCAAGAGTTCCATCGGACAGATATACCAGACATTCGGCGGACAAGACCTCTATCCGTCAGTAGAAGAAAAAGCCGCCATGTTGCTTTACCTCGTAACCAAGAATCATTCGTTCAGCGATGGCAACAAGCGCATTGCTGCCACGCTCTTCTTATGGTTTATGGCAGGCAACGGTATCCTTTATAATACAGACGGCTCGAAACGTATAGCCGACAACACTCTTGTTGCCCTTACACTGATGATAGCCGAAAGCCGTACGGAAGAAAAGGATGTAATGGTAAAGGTCGTAGTAAACCTGATAAACAAAAACAATTAACTGCTTCAGGCATAAAAGATAACTAATACGCTTCATTCACATTACTCCGTTCAAATTACGATTACTAATCGTGCATACAACGCAGCTATATGTGTTTATCAATTCAGATAGCTTTATCGAAATCATATCCCAACTTATACGCTTCTTCATGACCACTTCTAAAACGTTTATCCGTCTGTAGAAGAAAAGAGACATAATAGAGAAAGCCGTGATGCACCTAATGAACAAGAACGATTAACTGTATTTCTTTTTCAAGAAAGCTGTATTTTTCCGTTTATTATGCTTACTTTTGTAGGGGACACAGCTAAGTGTCAATCATAGATTTAAGAAACGGATAATTAGCAAACATCAATGACGGTTGAACAAAACAGCTTTATAACCAATCAGGAAAAACTGTTGTCGGATATAATGAATGGAATATTACCTAAAACAGCCTCAACAGACATTTTAGTGGGATATTTCTATTTTTCCGGCTATAAGTTGCTGGCTGAGAATTTGGCAGATAAACAAATTCGCATTCTGGTAGGACTTGATATAGATACACAAATCACGAAGTATGTCCGCGAAGTCGATTCATTCGCACGGACAATACAATCGCGTGGACAAATCAGGGAAGACTTCTTTAACCAGTTTATACGATTGTTCAACGATACGGACTTTTTGGATAGAGCAGAACAACTGGAGTCATTTGCCATTTTTCTCCATAAGATAAAAGACGGCTCATTAGAAATCCGAAAAACGGAAGATCCTTGTCATGCCAAGATGTATTTGTTTGAATATAGAGACGAAATCAATGAAGGCGGTGAGCAACCCGGATGTGTCATTACCGGTTCAAGCAATCTTTCTTATCAAGGCTTAGCGGGTAGGGTAGAAATCAATGCGCGTTTCAATGATAAACAGTCTTACATAGATGCGCAAAAGATTTTCAATGAACTATGGAAAAACTCTGTAGTGATTGTCGATGCAAATAATTTAGAGACCTTTAATGAAAAAGTAATCAAGCATATTTGGTATGAGAAATTGCACAGACCTTATCTGATGTATATCCGGGTGCTGCATGAATACTTTTCCATACCTTCTAAAGACAATATATTGATGCCGTATGACATCACCGGGGGCAGATATTCCAACCTGAAATATCAGACAGATGCCGTACAGCTTGCACTCCATGCCATTGAAAACCATAACGGAGCGATTATTGCCGATGTGGTCGGCTTGGGCAAGAGCATTATTGCTTCCACCGTAGCCCGCAATTTAAGCATGCGCTGCATCATTGTAGCTCCTCCACACCTCAAGTCTCAATGGGAAGCCTATCGGGATGAGTTCGGGTTTACAGCATCCGTATTCAGCAGCGGACAGATAGAACATGCACTCACCTATTATCGGGAAATCGTAAAAGAAGGAGAGACCTATCTGATTATTATTGACGAAGCACACCGCTTCCGCAATGAATATACACAAGATTATACGAACCTGCACAATTTATGCAGTGGCAATAAAGTCTTATTGTTGACCGCAACCCCCTTCAACAATCGCCCGGAAGATATTTACTCGATGTTAAAACTCTTCCAGATACCTTCTAAGTCTACGTTGAAGACCGTGGAAAACCTGGGTGCATCTTTTCGGGAATTAATTGCCGCCTATAAACAACTGACCGTCAACCAGCGCGAAGGAAAACTGTCGGATGAGGAAGTGAAGCGCGATGCAGAACTGATATCGAAACGCATCCGCTCCATTATCAGCCCGTTGGTAATCCGTCGTTCACGCATTGACTTGCAGGAAATTCCAAGTTACAGGGAAGACTTAAAGCTGCAACATATCGAACCGTTGATTCCGGATGACCCTGTGGAATTGGAATACGATTTAAGTGCATACAAAGAACTGTATCTTGACACACTTGACCTGATAGATTCCACAGAAAAGAAGAAAGACGGAAAAATACGCTTCAAGTCGGCACGTTATATGCCTGTAGCCTATGTCATCCCTGAAATGGAAAAGAAACTGGCGAAAGAACTGGAAGACAAGACGGGAGTAAAGTACAACCTGTTAGTAGGACGGCAAATCAATGTTTCGAGTTTCATGCGTAAACTGCTTGTCCAGCGGTTTGAAAGTTCGGTTGCGGCTTTCCAACGCTCCCTTGACTTCATGATTCGTTCCAACGAGAATATATTGGCTTGGATAGAAAAGGTACACAAGATTCCGGTATTCAAGAAAGGAAACTTGCCCGATGTAACAGATTTCTATGAATCGACGGATGACGGCATGGAAGAGATTGAAGAAGCGTTTGAACGATACACCAAACGTGGTTTCTTCGAAATAGACATGAAATACATCCAACCGTCTTTTATAGAAGATGTCAAGTCGGATATCTCCGTATTGAAATCCATTCAGGAAAAATGGTTCGGCAAGAAGAATGAAATCCGTTTCGACCCTAAACTGGAATCGTTTAAGAAAGTGCTTTGCCAAAAACTGGAGGAAGAACCGGAGCGTAAGCTGATAGTCTTTTCCGCCTTTGCGGATACGGTGGACTATTTGGGCAAAGTCCTTTCCGCCCAGGGCAATCCCTATCGCATTCTGAAATATACCTCTGCCGATTCGTCCGCAAAGAACAAGGACCTTATCCGCACCAATTTTGATGCCGGACTAAAGATAGAGTTGCAACAAAACACCTATCAGGTGTTGATTGCCACCGATGCCATATCCGAAGGCTACAACCTGCACCGGGCAGGAGCGATATTCAATTATGATATCCCCTACAACCCGACACGGGTCATCCAGCGGATAGGACGTATCAACCGAATCAATAAAAAAGTGTTCGACCACCTTTATATATATAACTATTTCCCGACGGATGTAGGGGAAACGGAAGTGCGTACCAAAGAAATCTCTACCTTGAAAATGGCAATGATTCATGCCATTATGGGCGAAGACACCAAAGTGCTGACTAAAGACGAGGAACTACGCTCCTACTTTGCCGAACGCTACAGAAAGGAACTGGCTAAAAGTGAAACAGCCTCGTGGGATAACCGTTACCGCACGTTGTTGGACCAACTGAAAGGAACAGACGAATATCAGGCTGCTTTGGCTATACCCCACCGTAGCCGCATCGCCCGTCATGTACAGAAACCGGACCAAGGTGTCTTGTTGTTCGGCAAGAAAGGCAATGATTTTATTTTCAAGATAGGTGCAGACAATGGCACAGAACAATTGTCCGCCGAAGAGGCAATCGCCTTGTTCGAAGCTATGAAAACAGAAGAGCCTTTTGCCGTTTCAGTCGATTTCGACCGTATATACCAGCGTGTCAAAAGAACGCTTTTCAACCGGAACACACCGGTACGGCATAATCCGGAAGTATTGAAAGCTTTGCTTAAAATCAGAGTAATGATAGACCGGAAAGCGGTAGATGCAGACTATCTGCAAGACCTGAAGGCAGTAGCAGAAAGCGACGGGCTGTCCGGTTATGAACTCCGTTACATCAACAAGTTATTGCCTAAGGAATACACCAAACTCCCCACAGTGATTACTTCCGACTATCTGATACGTGTCTTGGAAACAAGTGCCCGTGTCATGGAAGGCGAAGAAACCCTTATATTATCCGAAGAAATTGTAAACCCCTAAAGAAAGATAACCTATGAATTTTGACCAACCCTATAATCGCCATGAATTTGTCAACTTTTTAAGACAAAATTTCCTACCGGAAAATGACTTCGTACAAGAAGAAACCCCTGTTGCGTTTCCTACCCAAACACAATATTGTTGTGATATGGCAACCAGATTAGGAAGTAGTAAGTCGCTTGGTTTGGATGTATATGAGATTCGTCATCATTCTAAATCAGATGCACGTGTGGGGATGTCTAAAGAAGCGTTTCGTCTCTTGTATGCAGAAGGGAAGCAGTGCGCCTTAGTTATTTTTCTACCCGAAGATAGCACAGACAATTACCGATTTTCGTTCATAGAAATAACACTTCATCAAGATGAAGATTCCAGTCGGGTAAAGAAGACTTATTCCAATCCCCGTCGTTATTCCTATTACTTAGGCAAGGGCGTTGCTTGGCATACCCCAAATAAGTATTTGAATAAAAAAAATCGCGTAACATCCATAGAAGACTTGCGTAACCGTTTCTCGGTAGAAGTTTTGACAAAGTCTTTTTATCAGGAATTGTCGGATTGGTATGCATGGGCTATAGATGAAATCCGTTTTCCTAATAAATTGGATAATTCACTTGTTAACAAGCAAGCAAATGCGGAAGGAGCGATTCGATTGATTACGCGACTCATTTTTGTTTGGTTCTTAAAGCAAAAGGAACTGATACCCAATGATTTTTTTGATGAAAATGCTATTCGAGAAAAATTCATAGAAGATTTTGAACCAAACAAAAGAGAAGATAACCTATTCGGTTATAAATCAAAAGAAAGCGTATACTACAAAGCTATTCTTCAGAATTTGTTTTTTGCAATGCTGAATTGTCCTGTTTTTGAGAAAGATGAATCTGGGAAAACGGTGGAACGAAAATTCAGACGGTTAGATGAAAATGGGAAAGCAGACTCGAATGATTTTGATGATAACAAACTGATGCGTTATGAGAAATATTTTAAGAATCCTAAAGCCTTTATAGAGGTGGCTAATAGAACTATTCCTTTTCTGAATGGCGGTTTATTCGATTGCTTGGATGATAAGAGAAATAAAAACTACATTGATGGCTTTTCCGACAAAGAAGAAGTGCAAAAAAAACTTATAGTACCTGATTACTTATTTTTTGGAGAAGAAATTATAGTTGACTTATCAAATTGGTATAAAGATAAAAAGAAGAAAAAGGTTAAAGTCAGTGGCATACTGAACATATTGAAACGCTATAACTTTACCGTTGAAGAAAATACGCCGTTCGACCAAGAGGTATCGCTCGACCCAGAATTATTAGGTAAAGTATTTGAAAACCTGCTTGCCTCTTATAATCCTGAAACTCAAACTACAGCACGCAAGCAGACCGGCTCTTTCTATACGCCACGCGAAATTGTGCAATATATGGTAGACGAAAGTCTGGTGGCACATTTGAAACGGATAGTTGGCGAAGACTTGGAATCGGAATTTCGAAAATTGGTTGCATATACCGATGAAGAACCCAATCTGACAGACGAACAAAAGCATCAGATTATGGAAGCCATTTATAATTGCAAAGTACTTGACCCGGCTTGCGGTTCAGGAGCTTTTCCCGTGGGAATGCTTCAACAAATGGTACATATTCTATCACGGCTGGATCCATCAAACGACCAATGGAAAAAAATGATTTTGGATGAAGCTGCCAATGAAAGCCGTAATGCTTTTCTTGCAGAAACATCTGAGGAACGTAAAAAAAGATTAAATGATATAAATGAGACTTTTGAAGATCAACTTAAAAACTCGGATTATACTCGTAAACTCTATTTGATAGAAAATTGCCTTTACGGTGTAGATATCCAATCCATTGCCATTCAAATATGCAAACTTCGCTTTTTTATATCATTGGTAGTGGATCAAGAGACCAATAATAATCCGAAAGATAACTTTGGTATCCGTCCGTTACCTAATCTTGAAGCAAAATTTGTGGCAGCCAATACTCTTATTGGATTAGAGAAAAAAGATGTTTCTTTGTTTGATGATGATAACGTGAAGAAGAAAATGCAAGAATTGAAAGGAATAAACCATAGACTCTTTTACGTTAAGCATAAAGCAAAAAAAAGGCATAGAGCAAAAATAAGGGTAATCAATGATGAAATTGCAGCATTATTAAAAGATAATGGTGTCATCGATAATGAAGAAGCACAACAATTATCACAATGGAATAGATTTAACCAAAATACTTCTGCCTCATTCTTTGATGCAGAATGGATGTTTGGGGTGAAAGATGGATTTGATATTGTAATTGGGAATCCGCCGTATGTGAATGCAATGGAACTAAAAAAGAATCTTGGTTCTGTAAAATATGAGGAATTAAAAAAGCATTTTTGTACAGCAAAAGGAACAGTAGATTTTTATGTATATTTTTTTGAAATAGGGTATAAATTGCTATGCAATAATGGAGTTCTTGCATACATAACCCCTAACAAGTATTTATGTGCAAATTACGGAAAATCACTTAGAAATTTTTTCATTCAGAATTTACAAATATTAGTATTATTAGATGTTTCTAGAAATAATATTTTTGATGCTTCAATTTATCCGGTTGTAACTCTATTAAGAAAGAAAGATACAAAAGAAACATATTCTTTTATTTCTATAGACAAGAATAATACAGTTAGACACTTTTCTTCTACTCAACTTACAGATTTTCCAGAAAATATTTGGGGGTTCTTAATGAGTTCAAAATATGACCTAACAAAGCGTATTGTCACAAAATGTAATAGCATATTATATTATTGTAAAATAAATGCTACTTCTACTGCTTCAGAAGCAGATAAATTCCACTCATATATTTCAGAACAAGGAAATGGTCTTAAATTAATAAATACAGGTACCATAGATCCTTTTATTAATTTTTGGGGGGTACATGAATTGACAGACAAAGGGGTTAAGTATTTGTACCCCACGTTACCTAACAATGTTCAGATACTTGGAAAAAGTCGTTATGCAATGTACAATTCACCTAAAATTATTGTTTCAAAGATGTCATTATCTATAGAAGGCTTTTGGGACAAGAAAGGTGAATATTCTTCCATTAACACCAACTGTTTATATTCAATAAATATCGCTCCTCAATTATTATTAGGATGGATTCACAGTAAATTATTTCACTATATTTATGAATGCTACTTTGAAGGTCTAAAAATGTCTGGAGGATATTTACCTTTTTCAGCTCCATATCTATCATGCATGTGCATTCCAACAGATTTGGTAAAATGTACAATCATTATAGAATTAGTTGATGAAATAATCAATGGGAATAAATCCATACAAGAAAATATGAATCTCATAAATTTGTATTTATATAAGATCTGTGATTTAACTTATGATGAAATATTGATTGTAGATCCAAAAACATTCATAACACGTGTAGAATATGAAGCCACAGACAGAACATGATATGACAGACTTTGAAATATTTGCGAAAACATTATATTCCTATGTTAATGCTTGTAAAAAATCTGATGAAGATAAACTATCGGAAATGTATCACAAGTTTATCGAATCAATTAAGGATTTGAAATGTAATGATTTTAGATTTTTCTACCATTTAGCATATTATCAAAATAATCATGAAAAATTAGAAAAAGCAAAACATAATATTGATGAATCTATTAGACTTATTGCATCAATAAAAAGCAATGGATCTGTTTTTAAAGAAAACCATATAATAATACTTACCCCAATAGAAAACGCTCATATTCCTGTGCCACTCCCTACTATAAAACAACAAATAGCTGATGTTTTTTATTGCGCTGGGGAAATTTATGCCAAATATGGATTGCAAGAAAAATCATTAGAATATTACCAAATGAGCCAGTATTACAAATCATTTCTTAAATCAGAATTTGAAGGAAATGATTCGATATCACTGTTCTCTTTTAGAAGATATAACGAATATTCTTTAACAGACTTAATCAACAATACCATAACAGTTAGTCCTACTACAAGGATGAACGATCCATTTGATAGTTTAATTAACTTATGGAGTTCTGAAGAAAATCTTCGGAATACTTGTTCAAATCCCAACTCCAAACATATCAAACCCTTTCATAAGTCTTTTGAGAACTTCAGAATTCGCTCTTTTTGTATAGAGAAACAAACTTCACCCATTAAAAATATATTAATGTGGTCGCATTATGCTGGTGAACATACTGGTTTTTGCATCAAGTACAAATTATCCAAACATTTTATAAACCAAGAAGAGGATGAGAATAACCATGAACACATGTATCTCAAAATAATAAACTATACAGATGATAAAATAGATTTGAATGCTTCAACCATTAATTCTGATTTGGCTTTTGCAACAAAATATAAATGCTGGGAATATGAAAATGAAGTCCGTTTAATAGTTTATAATTCTCAAAGAACTGATGATTTCTATGGAATATGTCTTGACGAGAAATCAACAATAGAAGAAATCTTCTTTGGATATAGGTGTCCCGAACAAACTATCACAACCATAAAAAATTTATTTTTACAAAAAGAAAATAGCCATAAACCTAAGTTCTATAAAATGAAACTGAATAGTAGTAATGTTTATGAATTGGATTATCAAGAAATATGAAGTGATTTCTAATATTGTCGAAGATAATGATTTACAAATGATAAAATATGAGCCAATTAGCCAAAACCGATAGAGACTACGCCTCATGGATTGAAGAGCTTAGCCAAAGATATAGAAAAAGCCAGATTAAGGCGACAACTCATGTAAACAGTGAGATGCTGCAATTCTATTGGTCGCTGGGACGTGATATTGTAACGCTCCATGCGGAAAGCCGTTGGGGAGATAAGTTCATCTCTAATTTAAGTGCAGACTTAAAAGCAAAGCTTCCCGGCATCAAAGGGTTATCCGAAACCAGCATTGGGTATGCCAAGAGATTTTATCTACTTTATAATGAGTATTTTACAATTCACCCCCAAGTTGGGGGGGGGATTTCAGGAGAATGCGATTTGGCGCATCCCTTGGGGACATCACAAATACATCATCGACAGATTCTTTAACGAACCGGAGAAGGCAATGTTCTTTGTGCAAAAGACATTGGAGAACGGGTGGAGCAGGAATGTTCTGCTGAACTTCATGGATACAAACCTGTACGAGCGACAGGGAAAAGCTATCAGTAACTTCAAGGCTTCACTTCCTTCTCCGCTAAGCGAACTGGCGCAAGAAATGACCAAGGATCCCTATCAGTTTGATTTCCTTATAATGACAGAAGGGTGTCGTGAAAATATATCTGTTTAATGATGTTAAGAAAATGCCCATAATTCAGTTTTATGAAATGAGAACAAATTCAAGATGAACAAGAAAGAATAAACGAAAGAAATGCCTATGGTAATTTTGACGGAAAAAGTATTCTTTATTCTCATTGCGAATCTGATTCCGAAAGCATTTAGGCACGATGGCTTTATTGCAGACCTATTGCACATTTAAAATAAAAACCTTACTTT
>ERZ779874.3258-NODE-3258-length-12326-cov-3.449678_pt1 | contig 12326 bp, 9 predicted proteins | sample MGYA00511031_ERZ779874 | MGnify/ENA primary metagenome ERZ779874 (study PRJEB29588, sample SAMEA2156850) | human gut metagenome | biome: human gut; feature: human-associated habitat; material: faeces | place: Denmark | collected 2008/2010 ...
TATATATCTTTTGAAAAAAAGATAGTAAATGTTTGAATTTATGACTTATTTTGGAATTTATCTATAGCGTTAATAAATTTAACTCCATATTGTGGAGTTGTCTGTTTTTTCTCTTTCACCCTTTCTCCTTAATAACTTCCAAAAGATTAGTCGTATATTGTTGGCTGATGTGTTCTTGTTTGAGGCCCCAGTTTTTGGGGGCGGTGCCTTGGATGGCGACGGTGGACCGTGGCGTCGGCCAGGGCGATCATTTTTGCTGCCGTTTCTCATAGATCAGCTCTGTGATCCCGTTTGATGAGTCCGAATGGATCAATTTGAGGGGAATATCTTGCTTGCCCTTGTCGAACAGGGGAAGCCCATCACCAAGGATAATCGGTATTATGGAGATATGTAACCTGTCGAACTTGCCGGCGTGTAGTAGCTGATTGATGATATTGGCTCCTCCACATATCCAAATGCCCTTGCCTGGTTGTGTTTTCCATCTGTCGAGCGAGTCAATGATATCGTCATTCATGAATTTGATATCTTGTTTGTCTGTCTCTTTGTGATGGGTGAACACATAGCTTTGTTTTCCCTTATAGGGCCATTCTTCCGGGGATAGCTCTGTCATGATCTGGTGATAGGTTTTCCATCCAAGCACGACCGTGTCGATCGTCTCGTAGAATGAGAAGAACGAATCCATTGAGGCCGTACCGGAGCCGTCGCCTTCCAGCCATGTTACACCACCGTTTATGTCCGCGATATATCCGTCAAGACTCATCGCTATGTAAATAATTATTGGTCTCATAGTGATTTCACAAATATCGTGTTATGTTTTGTCGGCTAAAGATAGGGAATGTTTCGCGTACGATATCCATTTTTTGGGGAATAAATAAATAATCTTTTTATATCTTTGTTTGTGATGGCTTGATTTGTATATAAATATATAGTTCATAATTTATTACTTGCATGTTATATGGTACTATGTGTATTTTATGACATAAGATAAATAAGAATTGTTATGTCCCATTTAGCAAATATAGATACAGATTACGCCTCTTGGATTGAGGAACTCAGCCAGAGGTACAAACTTAGTCAGATAAAGGCGGCAACTCATGTGAATAGTGAGATGTTGCTATTTTATTGGTCGTTGGGAAAGGATATTGTTACGCTTCATGCGGAGAGCCGTTGGGGCGAAAAATTCCTTGCAAATTTAAGTTTGGATCTACGTGCCAAACTTCCGGGGGTAAAGGGACTTTCGGAAACAAGTATTGGATATGCCAAAAGATTTTACTTGCTTTATAATAAGCAGTTTATAATTCACCCCCAACTTGGGGGTGAATTACAGGATAGTGCTATTTGGCGTATTCCATGGGGACACCATAAATATATCATAGACAAATGTTTCAATGAACCTGAGAAAGCGATGTTCTTCGTGCAAAAGACACTCGAAAACGGCTGGAGTCGGAATGTCCTTTTGAACTTTATGGACACAGATCTTTACGAACGGCAAGGGAAAGCTATTACCAACTTCAAGGTGTCACTTCCTGTTCCACAAAGCGACCTTGCGCAAGAAATGACCAAAGACCCGTATAAGTTTGACTTCCTTACGCTGACTGAAGGATATCGTGAAAAAGAATTGAAAGATGCGCTGGAGGTGAACATTCGCAATTTCCTTTTGGAGCTTGGGACAGGCTTTGCCTATATGGGGCGTGAATACCGCATAGTAATAGGTGAGACTGAAAAGTTTATAGATATGCTATTCTATAATCTGAATTTACGCTGCTATGTAGTTGTAGAAATAAAGACCGGTAAGTTTGAGTCGGAATATATAGGACAATTAGGTACATACGTAGCCGCCGTAAACCATCTATTGAAGAAAGATATTGATAATCCTACGTTAGGGCTTCTGATCTGCAAGTCTAAAGATAATGTATTGGCTCAATATGCCTTGGAGTCGTCCAATCAGCCTATAGGTGTTTCAGAATATGAATTGTCCAAACTCTATCCGACAGACTTTAAAGGTACATTGCCTAGCATTGAAGAGATAGAAAATGAATTGAAATAGTCATCATAAATAGGGTTATGGGCGTTGGTGAATATTTATAGCAGTGTGTGGCTCTACGTTTTTGAATAATACAAGCTTTGGCCATATCGTGGCCTTTACAGCGGTTGATGGCGATGGTTGGTAACAAGAAAGCCCCGGGAAGGCTGGTCTCGCTTTCCCGGGGCTCGCGGTTTGATCCGTATCTCTTATTTACTTATACTTGTTGACACGCTCGTCCTGGATGACGCCCTTCCAGTTCATGCCGAACGCGAAGTCGTAGGTATTGCCCTCGCTGTCCTTATAGCAGCGCATATCGCGTGGCACATCCTCGAATTGCTCCTCGACGGTGCGCATATCGGCCGGCATCTGCAAGGGCAGGAGAGCCGATGGCTCGGCCTGGCCGCTGATGATGTCGAGCACGGCCTGGTTCTGCACGCCGAAGTTGACCAGGATAGCGTCGGCCGCGCCCTCGAACTCCGCCATGACGGTCGGCTTGTTCATCTCGAGGGAGACAATGACCGGCTTGCCCTTCATGAGCGCCTTGGTCTTAAGCACCGATTCCATGTCGGCCTTGTTGAAGGTCTTCACCCGTTTGCCCTTGTAGGAGCGGTTGGTGAAGTTCTCGAACGGGTCGCCGCCCGCCAGGCTGGTCGCCCGGGCGTAGGTCGCCGTGTAATCCTCGTATTGGAGGCTGATCGGCATATAGCCGTTGCCGCCCCGCTCGCGGTCCGCCTTGTCGTAGCCCGTGCCGCTGTTGGGGCTTTCCATGAAGACGATCGCGAAGTCGGCCTTGTCGACAACCGTGAAATATTTCTTGACCAGCTCCAGGTTAACCGGATAATCCTCATGCGCCTCGCTGGTGGTACCGAAGAAACCGACCACCGCCGGGAAATAGCGTTTCGGGATATAGACCTTCTTGCTCTTGTCCATCGGGAGCGCGTTGCCCTTGTTCTTCAGCATCACGATCGACTTCAGTTGCACCTCGTAGGCCGTCTTCATGAAATCGGGGTTGCCGACGATCTTTTGCGACTCGGCCGGGTCGAGATAGGGATTCTCGAAAAGCCCCGTGCGGAAAATGTTGAGCAGCAAACGGACGGCGGATGCCTCGAAACGCTCGCGCATCGCGGTCTCGCCCAGCTCCTCGACACCCATCTTATAGGCCTCCAGGACCGGACCCTTATCGTTGTTGCCACCAAACTGGTCGACGCCCGCCATCAGGATGCGGTAATGACGCTCGGCGACAGACATCTTCTCGGCGCCCCAGGGCTTGCCGGCGAAGGTCTCGACGCCCGTCTCATCGCCCGTGATGCCCCAATCGGTACAGATCACGCCCTCGTAGCCCACCTTCTCGCGAAGCTGGTCGGTGATCAGGTAGCGGTTGTAGCTGTTGGCGATGTCGTTGCCATCGGGCGACTGGCCGACGGAGATGGTATAATAGGGCATGACGGCCGAGGCCATGCCGGTCGGTCCGTTAAGCTTGAAGGCGCCCTCCGTGAAGGGTATTTTCTGTTGCTCGATGTTCTTGCCCGGATAGACGGCATATTTGCCATAACCGTAGTGCGCGTCGCGGCCCGCCTCGCCCGGTCCGCCGCCCGGCCAGTGCTTGACCATGGCGTTGACACTCTCGTAGCCCCAGCCATCCTTGATTTCCTTGTCGCCTTTCGAGGTCTGGAAACCGTCGACGTAAGCGCGTGCCATATCGGCCGACAGATCTGGATCCTCACCAAAGGTGCCGCTCACACGGCTCCAGCGCGGCTCCGTCGCCATATCTACCTGAGGCGAGAGGGCGGTGGCGATGCCCAGCGCACGATACTCTTTTGAGGCGATCTCGCCAAATTGCTCGACGACGGCGGGATCGAACGTCGCGGCCAATCCCCGCGAGCCGGGCCAAAGGGAGATCTGTCCGCCGCTACCGAAGTTATACTCGGCGTCGGCCGCCGTGCCGTGACGCGGGTCCGAGCTGTTGTTGGCCGGGATGCCGTGGCCGATGCTCTCGGTCAGCGCCTGCACGTTATTGTTCCAGCGGGCAGCCACCTCGGGACTCTCGACCTTCGTCACCAGGACGTGGCGCACGAAATCCTCTGTGAGGAACTTCCGCTGGGCGTCGGAGAGGTCGTAGGGCTTGGCGCCGCTCTCGTCATAAGGCTTGCCGTTGTAGGTGGAGGCGCCGAAACCTTTCGAGGCGCCGGGGATGGATTGATGGGCGCTGTAAAGCATGAGGCCGGCGATCTCCTCGACCGACAGTTGTGTCGCCAGGTCGTTCGCGCGTTCCTCGGGCGTGAGTCGCCAATCTTCGTAAACGTCGAGCTGGCCGTTCTTGTTCAGGTCCTTAAAAGCGAGCCCGTCGACCGTCAGGATCTTGACGCCCGATGCGGGAGAGTAGCCCAGCGTGGCTCCGTTCGCTTGCGTGATGACGTGATAACCATCTTTTTCCGTCTCTGTCCATTTCGAGCCGCATCCACTGGCCGAAATCAGCAGGACGCCCAATAATCCCGGGGCGACCCAGATGTGTTTTCTTGATCTTAGCATAACAATGTTGTTTAAAAAGGTTTATAGAGCCTATCCAAAATGGGGCGGACGTTGTTCCAGTTTTTGGTCGACGAAGCGCTTGATGAAGTCGACGGTCCCGTCAATGCCGAGGATCGACGCGTCGACGCAAAGATTATAAGAGGAGGCCATGCCCCAAGTCTTATTCGTATAATAGTTATAGTAAGCGGCCCGCGACTTGTCGTTTTTAGTCATCAGCTCTTTGGCTTGCTCGACCGTGACACCCATCCGCTCGACGATCTTCTGGATGCGGGTCTCAATGGTGCTGCTGATGAACACGCTCAGGCAGGCGGGATCGTCGCGCAAGATATAGTCGGCACAACGGCCAACGAGCACGCACGAGCCCTTGTCGGCGATGTTGCGAATCGTATCACTCTGGATCTTGAAGAGCGTGTCGTTGGAGAGAATATCGTTGGCCGGGGTGAACATCCCGATGAAAGAGGAATAGCCCATCGTGAAGGCGTAGGAAAGGGCATGGTTGGCCCGCTCGTCGGCCCGCTCGAAAATATCCTCGCACAAGCCGCTCTCCTTAGCCGCCTCGGTGATTAACTCCTTATCGTAATAGCCGATCCCGAAGGCTTTCGCGAGCTTTTGGCCGATTTCCCGTCCGCCGCTTCCGAATTGCCGTCCGATGGCCAATATGATTTTTGATTGGTCCATTGTCTGTATTATTTTTTGTTCAACTTTACTTACGCGAACATAAAAATTATTTTCCAAAAAAGGAAAGAGGAGCGCTATTTAGGAGAGGCGTTGAGCCAGGTCAACCGATGCCATATACCTTCGAGAGGACCGTGCTTATGCCGTTTGAGCCACCAGCCGCAAAACCGGATCTGGATAAAGAACATGACAAGACCGAGCAACAGGCTGGCCGAATAACCCGCTACGGGCGCCAGGTTAAGCCCGACCGGGAAATAGAGGAGCGCGCCGAGGAACGATTGCGAGACATAGTTGCTGAGGCTCATCTATCTCGGCGACACCAAAATCGGGCAGCTGATGGGTGACGTCGATCCGGCTCGCTATGAAATGGTACCATTCGATGGGCTGGAGCAGGAAAAAGAGTGCCCCGACGAGCAGCACACGGTCGCTTGCCTTCCGGAAAAGGAAAAGGATGATCCCGACCAGGGCATAGAGCAGCAACACGTCGCCCGCCGGATAGAAGGCGGCGTTGAGCGTTCCGAAGGCCATGAGCAAAAGCATGCGCCAGAGGAACCGATAGCCGAAATCCTTGCTCCGGCGCCGCTGGTTCTCGTTCTGGATGAAAAAGGTGAATCCGAAGAGCAGGGCGAAAATGGAATAGGACTTTCCGGCGAAAAGAGCGAAAGTGGCATGAAAGACGCCAAGATCCATGACCTCGAGCCAACCCGGAGAGCTGGTGGGATAGACGGGATAGATAAAATGTTCTACGTTGTGGACGAGCAGGATCGCCAGGACGGCGAAGCCCCTGAGAGCGTCAACAACCTCGATCCGGGCCGTCGGAGAGGCCAAGTTTGTCGTGTTTTCCATGATAATTGCTTTAAAATCGATTTTGCTGTTTTGCGCGAAGATAGGCTTTTTTTAAGTTAGTAGTCCATTTCCTGCCGCAAATAAAGAATCGACGGAAATAGCCACTCTTTTTGTCCGAATTTGAAAATAAAATGGCGTTTTTTCGTACATTCGCGTCATGCATGGGAAAGTAGGAAATAGGATTATTCGTTATGTGCTTCTGATGGCGGGCCTTTTGATGTTGCTCTCCGTCATGATTCCGCACCATCATCATGCTGATGGTTCCGCCTGCTATATGCCCTTGACAGAGGCGATGGCCCATGACAATGCCGATCGCGGGGCGACGGGTGATTGCAGTTGCGACAGCCACAACCTTTTCCTGCTCTACTCCCTGAGTGATATTGGTCCGCACCTTTTTCCATTGCTGGTGCTGTTCGACCATTTCAATACATCTGACGATCATTTGTTTCATTGGCTTCTCCGCCCGGAGAGACCTATTTATGTCGAGTCGCTCCACGACTCATGGATAGCCCGTGCCACGGGCTTGCGCGCCCCGCCTAGAGTCTGATTAATAAATTTGTTTTCAATTAATTGGATTTCTAACTTTAAACTATTACATAAATGCGTAAGATTTATCTGGCAGGCGTATTGTCTGCCTATCTATTCGCGTCGTGCGCTGGCCATTCCGAGCACGCCCACGACGACGCGCATGAGCATGAGCATGCGCAAGAGCTTCATGAGGGGCATGAAGAGCACGAGGGACACGATGAACATGAACATGAGCATGAGGGGCACGAGCATGAGGAGGCTGGCCATGATCACGCGAAAGCGGGCGAGGTCGTATTCCATGATGAGCGGGCCAAGGCGATAGGATTGCTCGTACGGAAAGTGGAACCGACTACCTTTACGGAGGTTATCAAAACAGGCGGACAAATCCAGGCCGCCCAAGGCGACGAGTCGGTAGTCGTGGCTACAATTCCCGGTGTGGTGACGTTGAGTGGTTTGCCTTTCGTGGACGGAACAGCTGTCAAGAAGGGTGAAACGATCTTGAGTATCGCCTCAAAGAGCCTGTCGCAAGGTGATGTGGCCGCACGAACCAAGGCGGCTTATGAGACAGCGAAACGTGAATATGAGCGCATGGCGCAGTTAGTGGACGACAAGATCGTTTCGCTGAAGGATTTCGAGCAGGCACGGCTGAATTATGAGAATGCTCGGGCGGCTTATGAGGCGTTGGCCGATAAGCGGACGGAGAAGGGCGTGGCCGTCGTGGCGCCGATCGGAGGCTATTTGAAGAGCCTGCTGGTGAAGGAGGGCGACTATGTGACGGTGGGTCAGCCGCTGGCGACCATCTCACGTGACGGCCGACTGATGATGCGGGCGGACGTGCCGGCACGCTATTATCGCTCGTTGCCCGATATCCGCACGGCTAATTTCAAGATGCCTTATGACACGACCGTCTATCGGCTGGAGGACCTGAAGGGACGATTGCTCTCTTATGGCCGTGCTTCCGGAGGCGCCGGTTTCTATGTGCCGGTGACCTTCGAGCTGGACAACCGGGGCGGATTGATCCCGGGCTCGTTCGTCGAGATTTATCTGCTGACACGCCCATTGGAGAATGTCTTGAGCGTGCCGACCAGCGCTTTGATCGAGGAGCAGGGGATCTATTCTGTTTATGTGCGTGTCCATGAGGAGCATTATCGGAAGCAAGAGGTAACGTTGGGCGCGAGTGACGGGGCAAACGTACAGATTCTGTCTGGTTTGAGCGCTGGCGATGAGGTGGTGACCCGTGGCGCTTACCAGATCAAGCTCTCGTCGGCCTCGAACGCGATACCGGCTCATACGCATCATCATTAATTCGGGAGGGTTGCCTTATGTTGAATAAGATTATTCATTACTCGTTGCATAATCGGTTGGTGATCCTGATCTGTGCCGTCTTATTGATGATTGGCGGAACTTATACGGCTTATCATACCGATGTGGACGTCTTTCCCGACCTGAACGCGCCGACGGTTGTTGTCATGACAGAGGCGAGCGGCATGGCGCCCGAGGAGGTGGAAAGGCTCGTGACCTTCCCGATCGAGACGGCGGTGAATGGCGCGATGGACGTGCGCCGCGTCCGCTCGTCGTCGACGACCGGTTTCTCGGTTGTCTGGGTGGAATTTGATTGGGGCACGGATATTTATCGGGCACGCCAGATCGTCACCGAGAAGTTGTCGATCCTTGGCGAGAGCCTGCCGGCGAATGTCGGGAAGCCGACGCTGGGTCCGCAATCCTCGATCTTGGGTGAGATGATGATCGTGGGCCTCACAGCCGACTCGACCTCGTTGCTCGATTTGAGAACGATCGCTGACTGGACGATCCGTCCACGGCTGTTGTCGACCGGTGGTGTTGCCCAGGTGGCCGTCATTGGTGGCGACGTCAAGGAGTATCAGGTGCTTCTCGATCCTGCCCGGATGAAGCATTATGGCGTGTCGCTCGACGAGGTGCTGACCGTCTGCCGCAACATGAACCGCAACGCCAATGGTGGCGTACTTTATGAATATTCGAATGAATACATCGTCAGGGGCTTGCTCTCGACAACCGACGCCGGCGAGATGGCTAAAGGCGTAGTCAAGGTGGTCGACGGTTATCCGGTGACCTTGGCCGACATCGCCAACGTACGTATTGGCGGCAAGAGCCCGAAGCTCGGAACAGCTTCCGTAAGGACCGAGCCCGCCGTGCTGATCACTGTGACGAAGCAGCCCGACACGAGCACGGAGCAGTTGACCGCCAATCTTGACGCGGTCTTGGTTGACCTGCAGAAGAACTTGCCGGCCGACGTGAAGGTATCGACCGATATCTTCCGCCAGAGCCGTTTCATCGACAGCTCGATCAACAACGTGAAGCGCAGCCTGTTCGAGGGCAGTATATTTGTCGTGATCGTGCTCTTCCTTTTCCTGATGAATGCCCGTACGACCGTGATCTCGCTGGTGGCCTTGCCGCTTTCCCTTTTGGTCACGATCATCGTATTGCATTATATGGGCTTGACGATTAACACGATGAGTTTGGGTGGTATGGCGATCGCGATCGGATCGCTTGTCGACGACGCGATTGTCGACGTGGAAAATGTCTTCAAGCGGATTCGTGAGAACCGTCTCCTGCCACCAGACCAACAGCGCCCGACGCTCGATATTGTCTACGACGCTTCTCGCGAGGTTCGTATGCCGATTCTTAACTCGACCTTAATCATCGTGGTTAGTTTCGTGCCTCTTTTTTTCCTGAGTGGTATGGAGGGCCGTATGTTGATCCCGCTGGGTATCGCGTTTATTGTCTCGTTGTTCGCCTCGACGGTCGTGGCCTTGACCTTGACGCCCGTGCTTTGCAGCTATCTGTTGAATCGCAAGGCGACAGACAACAAGCCGCTGCGCGAGTCGCGGGTCGCTATCCAGCTGAAAGCTTGGTATGGCCAGGCGCTCGAGTGGGCGTTGGATCGCCGGCGGGCCGTGTTGGGATCGATCATTCTCCTGTTTGTTGTGGCTTTGGTTGCCTTCTTCAACTTGGGACGCAGCTTCTTGCCCCCGTTCAATGAGGGATCGTTCACGATCAACGTCAGCTCGTTGCCGGGAATTTCCCTGGAGGAGTCGGATCGGTTGGGCCGTGAGGCCGAAGCCCTGTTGCTCGAAGTGCCTGAGATCAAAACCGTGGCTCGCAAGACGGGTCGTGCCGAGCTCGACGAGCATGCCCTGGGCGTGAATGTCTCCGAGATCGAGGCGCCCTTTGAGCTGAAAGACCGGAGCCGTTCGGAGGTGATGGAGGAGGTTCGACAGAAGCTCTCGACGATCACGGGCGCCAATATCGAGATTGGCCAGCCGATCTCCCACCGTATTGACGCGATGCTCTCAGGAACGGAGGCCAATATCGCTATCAAGATTTTCGGTACGGACCTGAACCAGATGTTCACCATTGGTCAGAAGATCCAGGAGGCGGTCAAGGGCATTCCGGGCTTGGTTGACTTGAAGGTCGAACAGCAGATCGAGCGGCCGCAATTAGCCATCGTTCCCAAACGGGAGCTGTTGGCGAAATATGGCATCCCATTGCCTGAATTCGAGGAATATGTGAATGTCATGCTGGGTGGCGAGGTCGTCAGCCAAGTCTATGACGGAAACAGCACCTTCGACCTGACTGTCAAGACCTCCGACGAGAGCCGCGCCAATCGTGAGGCGATCGCCGACCTGATGATCGACGCCAACGGACAGAAGGTGCCGCTGAGCCAGGTGGCCGAGGTGCGCTCCGTCATGGGACCGAACACGATCAACCGCGAGAAGGTACAACGCAAGGTGGTGGTGAGCGCCAACGTGGCCGACCGTGACTTGCGTGGCGTGGTGAACGATATCCAGGAGGCCGTCGAGCGGACAATCGAATTGCCCGAGGGCTATCATATCGAGTATGGTGGCCAGTTCGAGAGCGAGGAGGCGGCCAGCCGGACACTGCTGATCACCTCGTTCATGTCGTTGCTGGTGATCTTCATGCTGCTCTATCATGAGTTCAAGGATGCCCGCGAGAGCGCCATCGTGATGGTGAATTTGCCTTTGGCACTGATCGGTGGTGTCTTTATCCTCTGGTTCACCTCGGGCGAGATCAGTATTCCCGCCATTATTGGTTTCATCTCGCTGTTTGGTATCGCCACCCGTAACGGTATGTTGCTGATCAGCCACTATACGCAGTTGAGAAGCGAGGGATTGGCATTGCGTCAGGCAGTCGTGCGCGGCTCGCTCGACCGGTTGAACCCGATCCTGATGACGGCTCTCAGTTCCGCGCTGGCCTTGATTCCCTTGGCCTTGAATGGTGATCAGCCGGGCAATGAGATCCAAAGCCCGATGGCGACCGTTATCTTGGGCGGCTTGCTCACCTCGACTTTCCTGAATGGGTTTATTATCCCGATAATCTATTTGTATATCAACAAGCAAAACGTGAAAGAATCATGAGATCCCTGATTATATTAGGCTTGGCTTGGGCCGCATTCTCGTCGCCGGCGGGCGCGCAGTCGCTCTCGATGGACGAGGTCTTGCGGCAAGTCGAGGCCAACAACAAGGAGCTGAAGGCAAACTATCAATCGCTCGAGGCCCAGAAAGTGGAGGCGAAACTCGATAATAACCTGCCGGATCCCAGCGTCACCTATTCTCATTTCTGGGGAAACAAGGAGGATATGGGATTCACGGGTGAGTTCGTCGCCTCGCAGTCGTTCGATTTCCCCACGCTCTATTATCAGCGCGGCAAGCTGGCGAAAGAGCGTGCCGCCGGGCTCGACCGGCAAGGCGCGTCGTTCCGCCAACAGGTCTTGCTCCAGGCCCAGACGATCTGTCTGGACTTGGTCCTTTTGAACCAGCAACGGGCTTTGCTCGCCACAAGACTGGATAACGCCGAGCGGCTCTCCGCCTTCTACGCGTCGAAGCTGGAGAAGGGCGACGCCAACGTGATCGAGACTAATAAGATCGATCTGGAGTTGCTGAATACACGGACGGAATACGACCTCAATGAGAATGCCCGTGAGCAGAAGTTGCGCGAGCTGGCGCTCCTGAATGGCGGGGTCGAGGTGGCCTTTGACGACACGACCTACGCTATTGCCGATGAGCTGCCCGACTTCGAATCGATCCGTCAGGAGGCGATCGAGGCGGATCCCAATCTGCAAGCGTTGCGGAACGACCGGGTAACTGCCTTGCGACAGATTCAGGTGAACAAGGCGAAGGGCTTGCCCGGCCTGGAATTGGGCTACCGCATGAATCCCTCGACAGGCGGACGCCGATATAACGGATTCCTGGTGGGAATCAGCATCCCGCTCTTCTCGAACCGCAACTATGTGCGGCAGGCCAAGGCTCAGGCCTTGTATGCCGAGAATCGTCTGGAGAGCGCCAACGACACCGCCGAGAATGAGCTGGCACGGCTCTACTCGCAAGCGTTGACCCTCCGCGAGTCGCTCGACAAGTATCAATCGGTGCTCGACAAGCAGAATAATGTGGCGATTCTGGAGCGGGCGATCCAAGCGGGACAGATCTCCATGATCGAGTATTTCGTGAACGTGACAACCTATTATCAGAGCCTGCAAAATTACTTCACGCTGCAAAACCAGTACCAAAAAGTGCTGGCGCAGCTGTATAAGTATCGGCTTTGAGAAATGGATTTAGCCGGAATTAATCTCGCGCCCGCGAAATGTATTTTCCCGATTCAGGAAACGAATTTCGCGGGCGCGAAATGTATTTTCCCGATCCAGGAAATGAATTTCGCGGGCGCGAAA
>ERZ779874.3266-NODE-3266-length-12299-cov-3.836900_pt1 | contig 12299 bp, 10 predicted proteins | sample MGYA00511031_ERZ779874 | MGnify/ENA primary metagenome ERZ779874 (study PRJEB29588, sample SAMEA2156850) | human gut metagenome | biome: human gut; feature: human-associated habitat; material: faeces | place: Denmark | collected 2008/2010 ...
CAGGCATTGGGACAGAAAAACACGGTGTTGGCCATCTGGATGGCCTATACCTACCTGAATCCGGTCTCGTCCGTGGGACCGGGCAGTTATGTCTTGTGGCAAAATATGTTCAACTCTTGGCAATTGTGGAAGAAACAGAAAAATGAAAGCAAGTGACGACGATCGGAAATGGAAGGTGCTGAAGAGCGAGTATCTCTTCAAGCGACCGTGGTTGACGGCCCGCCGCGATGAGGTGGAGTTACCTAACGGCGCACGCAACCCGGAATATTATGTGCTGGAATACCCCAATTGGGTGAATGTCCTGGCGATTACCCGCGACGGGAAATTCCTGATGGTGCGCCAATACCGGCATGGCCTGGGCAAGACCTGCTATGAGCTTTGCGCCGGGGTGTGCGAGGAACGTGATGGCGATCCGATGGAGTCTGCCAAGCGGGAGTTGCTGGAGGAGACCGGTTATGGCCGGGGTGAGTGGCAGCTCTGGATGACGGTGTCGGCCAACGCGAGCGCCATGAATAACCTGACCTATTGTTATCTGGCGACTGATGTGGAGCCGGTGGATACGCAGCACTTGGAAGCGACGGAAGACTTGACGGTGCATCTGCTGACTGTCGACGAGGTACGGCAATTGCTGATGAATGATGAGGTTAAACAGTCGCTGATGGCGGCGCCCCTGTGGAAATATTTTTATTTATACGATAAACGATGAGACTGAGTGATAATTGGTTTACGGCCTTTTCCGAGGATGAGGAGGGCCGCCTGATCTCGATTTATGGCCGTGATGAGCTGTCGGAGTTCATGGCTTGTGGGAAATTGAAAGAGCGTGTGGAGATCACTTGGCCCTATGAGGGCGACGCGCACGCGATGCCAACCGATGAGGTGGCGGAGCGGATGGAGGTGTTTGAGACAACCGTTCGCAAGGTGATGGAAAAAGACAAGCTGGCGATACTGACGGCGGTCTATACGGGTGGCAATGCCCGGGTATGGGTATTTTACACACGTACGGTCCGTGTCTTTGGCGAGCGGCTGAACGAGGCGTTGGCCTCGCATGAGGCCTATCCGATCTCGATCTATACTGAGCTGGATCCCGAGTGGGAGGAGTATCAGGATATGTACGAGATGAAACAGTGGGCGGCGGATTGAGCGGTGCCTCTATCCGTGTGTTTTCCGGGCGGAGGTAGGTTTTGTCCCGGTAATGGGCGATAACTTTTTTGTATGGCGGATTCTCGGACGGAAGGCTTATCTTCGTGGTGTAAATCAATAAAGGCATTTTCACTATGTATAAACAGCTTGTTCGTCCTTGGCTCTTCCGTATTGATGCGGAGAGGATTCACGGTCAGATTGTCACCGCGCTTCATCTTTATCGTCATTTGTCTCCGGTTCGTGCTCTGTTCCGCTGGTCTTTCAAGCCTAAGGCGGAGGTGTTCAGGTGGCGGGGATTATCTTTCGGCAACCGGGTGGGACTTTCCGCCGGGTTCGATAAGGAGGCTAGTTGTTTCGACGAGTTGGCCGATCTGGGGTTTGGTTTTCTGGAGGTGGGGACGGTTACCCCATCAGAGGTGAAGGGCAATCCTTGTCCCCGTATTTTCCGGTTGCCCAAGGATGAGGCCCTGATTTCACGTACGGGGTTCAACAATCCCGGAAAAACAGTCGTATCGCGCAATCTTCAACGGAAAAGGTCAGGACGTTACTTGTTGGGGATAAATATTAATACGAATTGTCCGACGGATGGTCAGCGGGTGGTGACCGACCTGCTGGGCCTTTACGACGCCTTCCATGAATATGCGGATTATTTTACTGTTAATTGGGGGAGTATCGCTCCCGAGCTGTTAAGCCCCGCGTTGGTCGCCCTGGCGGAAAGACCCGACAGCAAGCCTCTGTTGCTGAAATTACCGGCCGATATACCGGTCGGGAAGCTGGACGAGGTGATCGAATACGCCCGGCGTCATCAGGTGGCCGGTTTCATAGCGACCGGTCCCACACAAGACCGTTCATCGCTGGTCCGTTCCAGCCAGGCTGAGATTACCCGAGTGGGTATGGGTGGCATCAGCGGTTTACCCGTTTTCGGTAAGTCGGTCGAGATTGTCCGCTACCTTTCCGCCCATGCGCCCAAGGATATGTTAATCGTTGGTGCCGGAGGCGTGATGACGCCACGTGAGGCGACCCTTATGCTTCAGGCCGGCGCTCACGTGGTTCAGCTCTATTCGGCCTTCATCTACGAGGAACCATGCGCCGTGGTAGCCGAGGCGTTGGGCTGATCTAAGGCCTCATACTCTTTAATCGCGTCAAAACAGGGGCAAGCCTTACGGATATAGGGGCTGAGCTGGTAATGACCAACGATCCGGGCTTTCGGATAGTCGCGCTTAAGCTGGCGCAGCAGGTCGAGCAGGGCGCAACGCTGGGCGTAGGTGCGGGTATCGGCCGGTTGATTATTCTCGTCCAACCCGCCCTCATAACAGATACCTATGCTTTGATCGTTCCAACCCGCCGCGTGCGCGCCGATCTGGTTGACCGGGCGGCAGCGGTGGATCATGCCGTCGCGGGTGATGTAGAAATGATAACCGATATCGGCGAAGCCGCGGGCGACGTGGTCAGCCCGCAACGCCTCGACCGGGTAGTCGCGGTCGTAGCGCGTGGCGCTACAGTGGATTACCAGGAGGCGTACCTCCCGGTAATTCTGGTAGAAACAGCAGGCTTTCATCCGATGCACGAGGTAATGCCAATGGCGCCCGCGATGGCGGTAGCGACGGCGATAATCACTTTGAGGATCGTTCCCCAGATGTTGGTTCTCTTGTTTTCTGTCATTTTGATTTGTTTTTTTAAGTGTTCGACATCTTGTTCGCGTTTAATCTTGGCGTGTTAAGGAAAGAGGGTTAGACACCACCGGGCGAGCCACCGGGTTCCTCGGTTGTCGGTTTGGTGAGGTCCACCGTCGTCTCGCCCGCCTTCTCGGCCTTCAGGACAGCCTTGGCCGCCGCACGGGTTGGAACGAGGTTGAACGTGATGCCGGCAAAGAGATCCTTCAGCTCCTCGCCAGGAACGAACTGGATATTGACGCCGGTGATGTTGTTGGCAGTGAACTCCTCGGCCGTGGCGGCTCCCTCGCTGGTCAGTTGGAGGCGGAACTTGCCCAGCTCGCCGAAATCCACCTGGTCGCCCGCCTTCAGGGCCTCGACCATGTTCTCGACGGCGCTGATCAGGACCGCCGAGACATCCGCCCGGCTGACGGTCGTCTGGCTGGAAATCCGTTTCGACAATCCTTTCAGGGTTAACTCATCACGCATTTGGGCCTGCGCGTAGGCCTTCTTCGGTTGCTCCGGATCCTGTGGATTCGGGCGCATCGCGATACTGTAGTTTACAGGCATAAGCAGTAACAGTTTTTGTGGGTGAATAATGGGTTGGCCCATGCCAACCGTTTTCTTGTTCTCTGTAGCGAAGATACGACCGCCCCGTCACTCGATTGTGAGCGGGCGGGGGCAAGGGTGAGGTCGTGTGAGATAATATGTGGGTATTTGTGATATTCTGTCTGAGAATCTCGTTTTCGTTTGCTACTTCTTTCGGTTCGCATTATCTTTGACAGACGAAAAGACGTTATCTTTTCATTTCATTATAATGCTTGTTTTGTAGACTGAACTTTAGCTAGTATATTTTGAAATAGAGTTGTGTTATCCTGTGTCATAATCTTTTGCTTTGCATGTTTATTCAATGTATGGCATTTCTTGGATTATTTCACCTTTTAGAAGTTTCCCGTTGGCATGTTTATTGCGCTTAATGCCATCGGCACCCCATGTCCCCCACTGCTTAAAGAAGAATCGTATCCCTTGTTCCTCCACTTGTTTGCGGATATTAAGAACCCAAGATTCTTGCATTGGACGCGCTTGTGGGCCGCTTTCGCCACCAACAATGACCCAATCAATTCCATCTAAATCAATTTCGCCAAGATCTTCCACTAATGGTTCACATGAAAGAAATTTGACTGTAGCTTGTAGATTACGTAAACAATCTATCCTAAAGCGAGATTGTTTTGCTTCTACCGTAACGCCAAGCCAAATATTTATAGGAATGTTGCGTGTCGCGAAATATTCGGCCATTCGTTCTGCTCTTTTTGTAAGTATTTGGTATCGATGTTGAGGTGTTTTCTTAATTACAGCGAATATTTTGTCAATAAACTCAAATGGTACATTTTCATGGAAAAGGTCACTCATCGAGCAAACGAATATATTATGCGAACTTTTCCAGGCTAAAGGTTCATCAAGACATTTTTCATGAAGAGTTACTGTAAATCCATTCACATATTTTTCTTGCCCCATTGCCTTGAGACGGCGAGACATCATTTCAGCATAGCAATGTAAGCATCCCGTAGACTTTTTGGTACATCCAGTAATAGGATTCCACGTTTTGTCAGTCCATTCTATCTTAGTTGTTTTCATAAAACTTCAATTTTATATTCTTCTACCTTGTGAATATTTGAACTTTGTTTGTTGAACTTGCCTTGAATTGTAATCTTCTTTTGTTCAACAAGAGATCTCGCAACATCAACAAATAATTTTGGTTCACAACCATGCGACAAAACCCATTTCAAACCTTCTACATTGGATTTAATTTTGCCTTTCAAAATTAACAGTTCCAGTTCCTCCTTAATTTTTATTATCTTTGTCGTATTTGTTGGGTCATAAAATAAGGAGCCTTTTTCAAAATCATTGTCTATGTTACAGTTTGATTCACCAGAATTTTCGTCCTCCATCCAACAAACCTTTACAAACTTTTCCATACCTAAAGAATGGCTCGTTCCAAAGATTAAGCCGTAGTAATTAGCCCCTTTTTGTATTGTAAAATGATGTATATAATACTCCATATTCGCTGGAATAAGATTGCGAAAATAATCTGCAATGATTCGATGACACTCCTTCGGCTTTTTCTCTTCAAATTCAAGCCTATTCGTATCAATATATGTCTTAACCGCATCCACATCCCGAAACCGCTTGATAAATGAAGAAGATATAAAGAAAATAAAATCCGTTAATGGCGACGTTACCAGCTTCAAAAACACATCCTTAGTAATTTGAGAAAAGCCATATTGGTCTAATAAAACAAATTTAGCGTAGTTCTTATTTGCAAGAATTCCTCTAAACTTATTACTCTCCATAATTTCTTCAAAAGAAGCGTCATTACAATAAATGGCATTTGCAAAGACACAATTTCCAAGAGAGCAACCTGATTTGCATTTTAATAAAAAATCATCTGTTGCCTTATTAAGCAATTCCTTCTTTTCTCTCTCTTTTTCATTAAAGCCGAAAACTACTGACTTTTTATTTCTATTCAAAGCTATACAATGCTGACGTTTATTTCCTCTGGCTTCCTCTAAAAGAATAATGGGAGACCCAGGATTTCCTTCTGAATCAGTTCCACTACCAGCAAACATATCATATATAAAGATTTGTTTTATGCTTAAATGGTGAACAAAAACAGGGAACCACTCTCTAAAACATCTACGGAAGATGTCAGGTTTCAACATCGTAGCCACATGGAATGGCTTTTTGTTTATATCTATTTTAGTCATATTATCTTTATTTTAAGTATTTATCCAAAATTGCTTGCTTGCGCTCTGCGCTGCTATTGATGATGGCTTGGGCTTCGGCTATCTTTGCCTCACATTTAAAAACTTTTACAACAGCATTTTTTTGAATATCAATGTCTGGGACTGTTATTGTTAATGCACGTACTCGTTCTGTTGATGCGCGGTTTGCACGAGAAAATCTTTCTTGTTCCCCTGCTTTTAAGAGTGGATAGGTCAAATATTTCGGAAGGATTTCTTTTTCATCAAAGACTCTGATAACTCCGCAATGATCTGTCGGGGCAAATGGGATATTCTTTTCGACGTAGTTTACCATCCAGTCTCCATCGATTCCCCAAAGTACAGAAGGAACCGAGAAATCATCCAATACAGAAGAATTGATTCGCCCAAATTCATCATGCACGTTTGCACTTACTACTTTGTATTGTCCATCCTGCACAATCTCATTCGAAACGACACGCTTGCCAATGGACAGCTTAAAGATGTGAGTATCGCTGAGCCTTAATGTCTTTGTCGCGTTTCTTGCGGCATTGGAGAAAGTTTGTTCTATATCTAATTCGGCTTTGGCTATTTGTTCTCTTGCCCCTGCCACTTCTTTGTCTATAGCTTCACTTTCTGCAACTATTGCTTGTTGTATTTTTGGCGATGGAATAGGTATCAAATATCTATCTATATTTGATTTATTCCCTCTTGGCATCTTTAATCCTTTAATGTCTGACATTACAAAGTCTATAAATTTTTGTCTTTGCAATAGGCATCCAATGTAAGAGGGCAAAACACTTTTTGCAGGCCTAAATACAATTACATCCGAACTACATCCTCCGTTTCTATTCGATACCCAAATTTTCTTTAGATATGGACGAATATTAGACATTAAAATGTCTCCGATGCGATAATGAGTCACATTTCCTTGTATTGTATTGCCCGTATAAGGCTCTATTCCTCCAAAATTCTGAAGCATGTTGTCTGTAGTGATATATTCAGAACTAACTATCTCTGAAAAATCTATTTTATCATAAATTATTGGTGCAATTATTTTTATTGGCTCGTAGTTTAAATCTATAGAAAATTCCTTTACCGGTTCTCGGAAAATGCCACTCGTCTTTATTGCCTTATCAAAAGCAGTCCGTTTAAAATCAATCATATCCACAAGCCTTGCCAGTGAAACGAATTCAGATAAATCTTCCGGAATAGCAACATCCTCTCCTAAAAAATTTTGGCGGATCAATGTGTTTATCTTCATGGGGTCATACAAATCATCGGGATTGAACAACGGCGTTCGTATTCCATTTATTCCACGAATCTGTTGCACTGTATCATCATCATCGCCCTCGTCATCATTTTCAGATTTAGATTTTGTCAAGTGTAGGTATTCTATTCCCTCGTTGCCTTTGCTGTCACTCCACTCGTAACCGAGGAACTTCTTTATTGCGGTCGTTGTTGTTGGAGACTTGGCAATAAGCACTGGGGTATCTACGGTAAATGCAAGCAAGAAAATATAAACTTTTTCCCGCTCTATGGAGATAATGAAATTGCGCAGGGCTTTTTCTTTCTCGGCTTCCTTCTGTGCGTCACTTTGTCTGCGGAAGGCTTGTGTTTTGCTTCTCGCGCGGAAACGGTTGCGGATGTCTTTTGCCGCATCGCAAACTCCCTTCATGGCGTTGCGGTCGGTGCTGTCAAATGACTCACAATAAGCTTTGAAGACTTCTGTTTCAGACAGGGCTTCATTAATGATTCCATCTTTAAGGAATGTGCGATAATCTTCCAGTCCATATCCGCAATGGTCGCAATATGCTTGTAGCAAGTATTCATCCTGATAGATTTCTTCCGCATGGTCGTTTGTCGCGAACCAGGTTTTGACACGGTTGCGATAATGCTCCGCTGCCGGAGTGTTGGTCTCTTTCCTACGAAGGAACAGAACTACGGTATTTGTGCCTGTCTTTCCAAATGTGCCGCTGCCGAACTCAGCAAGTGAAACAATGTCGAAGTTTTCCAAAATTATTTCTCTTGCGCGAGCATAGATGCCTCCCTTGTTGAGTACAGAAACCGGCAACACAATACCTGCAACTCCACCCGTTCGCATGAGTTGCGCCGAACGCTCCATGAAGAATGTCTCTATGGCATTGTTCTTTGCTGTGTTGATATTATTAGTAAAGAGGGAGAATGCTGCACGGTCGTTGTCGCTAAGTGTTTCAAGAAAGCCTGTCACAGCGTACGGAGGATTGGCGACAAGTACGTCATAACTGTTGGGTTGCAGCGCAGCGTGTGGCTGAAGGGCATCGGCATAAATGATGTTCGTTTCATCGTGTCCGTACATGAACGCAGAAACCTTCGATACTTTAGACAAACGGTATTCTTTTTCTATACCTGTGATGTGCTTGTAATACTCATGGATATCAATATCCGGGCGATACTTTTCTACAAATTCTTTAATCCTTACGGCGTACTCTGTCAGGAAATGACCGGCACCACAAGCATAATCAATACACGAAGGTATTCTCTCGCTTTGGCTTATAATCTGTTCCAATGGAAGAGAAGAAACTATAAAGCGGACAATCGGCATTGGCGTGAAGTACTGACCTTCGCTTTGCTTCACACCTTTTGTAAGAAATCCCTCGAAAAGATCTCCCAAGAATTGATTTGTTTCTGTATCGCGACCTTCATCTGCAGTAGATTTCAGTTTGATATTTTGAAGCATTAGCAACACTTCGCGAAGAATCTTTGCATTTTCCTTGAAAAGCCGTTCGTTATGGACGCTAATAAAAGAAAAGTCATTGTCTGAATAGAACTTAAGCGCACGAAAATACTCCATCACAGTCTTCATCGTCGCATCCGGATCTTTCTTATACCAACGGAAAGCCTTTTCTATTTGTTCGTTTTCAATGTAAGTGACTGTTTCATTCAGAAATTTTTCCATTCCGTCACGATAGAGTCTCTGCAAACGATCTTGCAAAGAAAAGTCGTCATCGTAAGCAGCACCTTTCCAATAGAAATGCAGGTCGTCCGGATTATTTGTCTCGTCAACCACTTTGGCAAGAAATAGATTGACAAGTTTATCGAAAGCATTCTCTTTCGCTCCAACATTATGTCGGCGTAGAATTGTTGCGAACTCGTTATACTTCTTTTTTATCTCTTCATTGCTTATAGGGACAAGGTCCTTGACAGAGAATTTGTTTTTCCCGATGTGGTAAGGTTGAATGTCTGATTCAAACAAGCCTCGTGTGGCAGCATCACATTGGTAAGTATCATGCCATACACGAAACAACTGCTTGTTGTTCTTCGCATCTTTATAAGCAGGCAATTCAGAATTACTCTTCAACAACTCTTCATTATCCTGCACGTTTATCAGATAATATTTCGGCTTCGTCTTTTCCCCATCAAAATCAGATGTATAAAGGCAAAGGAATTTCGTTGCCTGTTCTTGTTGAAAATAGCTGAACAACTGCGCACCATCTTCAAGCGTATCTCGCCAGGCTCCATCAAATTCATCCGGCTTCTTGCACTCGATGATCAACAAAGACTCTTTGTCTGCCGCCATTTCGCCAGACAGACTGCCATGCGTCCGCACCCAAATGTCTGCATAACCGCCCTTTTGAGTATGTCCGAGTTTCCAAGCCGGTTCAAGTTCTATATGTATAGGTTTGTATCCCATTGAAAGCAGACGGTCAATGCACTCAAATACAACAAAATTCTCTGGTTCTGAAAAATTACTCGTTGTTTCACGACCAACAGTTATACCAATCTCCTCATAATGGAAATGTTCGTTCCTTACATCAACTTTCAGTGGAGTACTAACACCTTCGTATGATTTTATGAACACATCACCATCCTGTTCAAAACGCAGAACAGAGAGTAATTTTTTTATATTGTCTTTAGTTATCATTTTAATGGAATAGAACCTAATTATCTATGATATAATAATATGATTACGGTTTGTCAGTCATTATTACCGCTATTTTTTCATTTTATTATATGCAAATATAGTGATATTGCGCATTGGAGGAATTAAATGAATAAGGGATTTATAAAAATAATGATGTGATCATAGGAATTATCCCCTCAAATTCTTGCCTGTTACGATATAAATCACTATATTTAAGGTGATTAAATAAAATAGAGATGAGAATACGACCATATAGCAAGAGTGAGTTGGCGCGGGCTTACGCGCCTGAGATTACCCCGCAAGCGGCCCTCAATCGGCTGGCTGCCTGGATTAAGTTGAACCGTCCGTTGCGGGAGGCGCTCGATCAGACGGGGTATTATCCCCGTCAGCGTCTTTTCACGGCCCGTCAGGTGGCGTTGATCTTTGAATATCTAGGGGAACCATAAGGGTTTTCCCCTATTTCAAGATCCATATATATCACATACCATACGTAATTCCCCCCACACACGTAATCCCCGTCCCCCCCGTAGAGACGCGATTAATCGCGTCTCTACATTTGTGTGTATGTTGATTGAATGTTTTTTTCATTTGTGTATGGCGATCAATTGTTGGTCATTGAATTTAAGGAAATTCCCTCTAGTTCAAGATCCGTATATTTTACCGTACCATACGTCATTTCCGCATCACACATAATCCCCGTCACCCCCCTGTAGAGACGCGATTAATCGCGTCTCTACATTTTGTGTGTATGGTAATTAAATGTGTATTCCATTTGTGTATGGCGTATCATATGCGTCGTTTGGATTACGATGATGGTGGATGATCATCTGCGATCGTTCGTGGATGGAGATACGTACGTTCGTATCGCCTGATACGTACGTATGTGTCGCCTTGCGGGAACGTATGTGAGGGCTGTCGTGTACGTATGTCCGCGGGGCGGGAGTGTGACAGTGTGACGGATGTGACAGTTATTCGCGGACTTTTATATGTTTGTTTGTCAAAAAATAATAGATGTTAAATAATTAACTTATTTTATTTTTTGGCACATAATTATATATTTTGGAAAATAACTGTCACAATTGTCACACTGTCACAAGATCCTTATAAATTCAGGGCGAAAGACTTGCTAATTCTCTCAATATCATCTCTGGTATTGATGACGACGATATAGCCCCTGAGCCTGTCTTTTCGTACCGCCTTAAAGTTTAATTTTGTCATGATAAATCCAATTTGATTGTTTTTTAAAGGTTTTTTAATATAAGCGTTAATTCGTTCCAAAATTTGGGCGACCGTGATGAACTCGCCGGCCTCGCCGGGGAGGGGATGACGGAAATAGATCCGGATCAGCTCCTCCTCCAGGTTGGGCGCCTCGAAATACTCGTTGTGCGCCGTCAGCTCGTTGCTCTCGCTCTCGTCGAACCAATAACGGAAGCCCGATTTCCAGAGGGAGAGGGCCTGGGCGTAGAGCCCCTCGTAGTCGATCGGGTTGTCGTATGGGTTGAGGATGCTCTCCACCTCGAAGGCCAGCCAGCGGCGGTTGCCCGTCGGATCGGTCAGGAACTGCGGGTTGTTGCCCGTGCCACATAGCGAGGCGGTGTGGGGGCGGTGTTCCTTGTGGCGGGCGTAGGCGGCCCGCTCGTTGATGTGTGGGCTGGTGACGAGCGCCTTCAGCTGGTTCAGCTCGGCGGGGCGCATGTAGTCGAGCTCCTCGAGACAGACCATGAGCGACTCGGCCAGCACCAGCTTGTCGTCCTTATTGTAACGGTCGCTGTTGGTCTTCGTGTAGAAGTAGCGCCGTAACTCCAGGGGCAGCAGGTGGTTGAGCCAGGTGGTCTTGTAGATGCCCTGCCGGCCCACCAGTACCAGGATCTGGTGGTTGACCACCGTCTCGTCGAGGGCGGTAGGCAGGATGGCGACGAACCATTTCCGGAAGAAGCGGACGAATAGTTCCTGGTCGCCCTTGATCCGTACCCGGTTGGCCAGGTTGGCGATGTGGTCGGTCGTTCCGTCCCAGGTGGGCAGCCGGTCGAGGTAGTCTTGGAAGGGGTTGAAGAGGGGAACGAAGTCGGAGCGCAGCAGGTCGTCGACCACGTTGATCCGCACTGTTCCGAGCCGCTTGTTGATCTGGCTCCAGAGGGTGCTCAGGTCGCGGTCGTCGAGCGTATGGAAGTCGCGCTCCGTCTGCCAGCGGATCTCCAGCTGGTTAAGTAGGTTGTTGCGCCTGGTCTCGGCCAGCTCGTTGATGGTGGCCTCGATCTCGTCGAACGTTGGGGCGCGATTGCCCCGCGTGGGCCGTGTGGCGTGCTCGTCGGTCTGTTGGTAGCAGGAGCGCATGATCGAGCGTACCTGCGCCTCGCCATAGTCGGCGAAAGCGCTGATGGCCCATTCGGTCGCCTTTCGCTTGGAGATGCCGTAGCGGTTCAGCATATAGCCCACCCGCATGATGTATTCGTTGTGGTGCCCCGGCTCGTAGCTCAGCCCCTCGCCCTCGAGGATCCCCTTAATCCGCCGCAAGGCGATCGCCAGCTTGCCGCCGACGGGCCGTCCGGATGGGAGCGGCTTGTTCCCGACGGTCTCCGCGTCGATGCGAAACGGTGTGGCAGCCGGGTTGTAGTGTGCCCTTGGGTCGTAGGCCAGTCCGCTGATACGCTCCGGGTTCTTGCATGCCTTGTCGTAGTCCAGGCCGAGCCGTCCGGCATAATACTCGTTCACCTGGAAGAAGGCCTGCTGGTAGAGGTCGATCGACCTTTTCGCGGCTGGGTCGAGCACGTCGTGATCCGGCAGCTCGAAGCGGCAGATGACCCGCAGCCCGAGGCCGCTGATGGTCCGGTAGGCCAGCAGCGA
>ERZ779874.3271-NODE-3271-length-12290-cov-3.011443_pt1 | contig 12290 bp, 9 predicted proteins | sample MGYA00511031_ERZ779874 | MGnify/ENA primary metagenome ERZ779874 (study PRJEB29588, sample SAMEA2156850) | human gut metagenome | biome: human gut; feature: human-associated habitat; material: faeces | place: Denmark | collected 2008/2010 ...
AGTGTTGCGACGACCTGCGATGAATATACCTTGCGAACTCACGTCCTGTAAACGACTGCTTCACTAAATTCCCCCTCAGCCCCTAACCATCTTTCCGCTCTTTTTTGCCGCCTCAATCAACTGCCCCAGCCGCATATTACAGCTACCCACAGGTACATCCGTGCAAATGATTCTCTCACACTGCTCCATCACACGGAGGGCTTTTTGAAAGGTCTCTTCAGAAATATCCATAAAAGGCCTTTCTGTTATCACATCTGCCGCCAGAAGTCGTGCCAGACGGTAGTCTACATCATTGGTATAAAGAATTCCCGCAATAAACGGCGTATGCTCCTTCTGCAGCTGCCGGAATACAGGAATACCGGTTCCGTTTCCGCAGATCACAAATGTTTTCGCCTCTCCCTCCGGCTTTGGAAGTTCAATACTTCCAAACAGAGGATCAAAAAAGCCATTGTTAATGTCATACAAATCCCGGATCATATTTTCCTCAAAAATATCCTCCGGCCTTCCGAAATGGGAAATGGTATCTCCTTTTACGCAAATAATCTTATCCGCAATCTTCTGTGCCAGATCGATTTCATGAAGAGACATGATCACTGTAATATGCTTCATTTTTGCCATATCCCGGAGAATGGAAAGCAGATCCAGCTTATGCTTGATATCAAGGAAGGAGGTTGGCTCATCCAGGATAATAATATCCGGCTCCTGGCAGATGGCACGAGCAAGCAGAACACGCTGCCGCTGTCCGTCACTGATATTGTTAAAATCACGGCTTCCAAGCTCCTGGGCATGTACTGCACGCATGGCCTCTTCTACTTTTTCCTCATCCTCTCTTGTAAGAAGACCAAGCCGTCCTGTATAAGGATAGCGTCCTGTTGCCACAATATCATGGCAGGTCATCAGCTCCGGCTTCATACGCTCTGTGAGAACCACCGCCATACGGGTGGAAAGATCCCTAAAAGAAAAGGAGGTGAGATTCTGGTCGTCAAAGTAAACCTTTCCGCCAATAATCTGCAGCTGACGGGTGATACTTTTCAAAATTGTAGATTTACCGGAGCCATTTGGTCCGATCAAAGTCACAATTTCTCCTTTTTTGATGCCAATACAGATATCGTGGATCAGTGCTTTTTTGTTGTATCCTACGGACAGATGGTCCATTTTAAAATAGTAATTTTCCATCTTTAGTTTCCTCTCTTTTTACGCAGCATCATAAAAATAACTACCGGTGCACCAAATATGGAGGTGACAGTACTGATATTCAGCTCTAGCGGTGCAAATGCCATTCTGGCGATCAGGTCACACATCATACAGAAAACAGCTCCTCCAAGAAAGGTTCCCGGGATAATAATAAGTGGTCTTGATGTGTTAAAGCTTCTTTTCATCAGGAAGGGAACTGCGATTCCAACAAAGGAAATCGGTCCGGCAAAAGCAGTTACGGTTGCAGACAAAATGCTGGAAAGCAGGATCAGGGCAACACGGAAGAAGCGGATATTTACTCCCATGCTCTGGGCGTATGCCTCTCCAAGCTGATAAGCACCTATGGGCTTTGACAGAAGGAAGATCAGAATCAAGGTAATTCCGATTACCACAAAGGAAATATATACGTTGCTCCAGCTCATACCGGAAAAGCTTCCCTGAGACCAGCCGTGGAGATTAACAATATCGGAATCATCTGCAAAGGTAACTACAAAGTCTGTCACTGCAGAGCAAATATAGCCGATCATAATTCCGGCAACCAGAAGGGTAGCCATATGCTTGATCCTTTTTGAAATCAAAAGGATAAATCCAATTGAAATTAAAGAACCGATAAAGGCTGCAATGATCAGGGTATAAGAAGTAACATTTGCTGCTCTTCCAAGATAATAAATCATGGTAAGAGCTACTACCATTTTTGCACCGGAGGAAATGCCAAGTACAAATGGTCCGGCAATTGGGTTTTCGAAAAAGGTCTGCAGCAAAAAACCGGATAAGGATAAAGCGCCGCCCAAAATAGCTGCCATCAGGATTCTGGGCAGACGGATTTTCCAGATAATGCTGTACTCTTTTGTATCTGTCACTTTTTTTAAAAGAATGTCTGCGATTTCTGACAGGGAAATATGGACATTACCGGTATTGATATTCAGCACGGTGATCACGCAAAATGCCAGGATCAAAAGAATAAACACCAGGGCGTAGCGGGATCTTCTTTTGAAATTTTCCATGTGGAAGCTGGTTCCACCAGGTTGTTTACTCATTCTAGGTTTACTCCATTTGTGTTTTATTATGGGAAAGCGGACCACTTTACAGAAGTCCGCTTAAAAATCAGTTCAATTTGTGCAGGAAGGTCATATCCTCCTCGCTGCCGCCTGTGAGCATCAGGTTAAAATCATTGATCAGCTCGCCGATGGTATCCGTATGCTGATACATGGAATTATCGGTGATCCATACATTTCCATCCTTTACTGCCTTGAAATCAGCCAGAAGACTGTCCTTAGCCAGAAGGTCGTCAAGGCTCTTTACAGAGGCATCAATGCTGGTATTGTAGATCAGATAATCTGCATCCACAGCAGTGTTGTAAAACTCTTCCATTGTGATGGAAACAGAGGTTTTGCCGCTGTCATCCTGAAGGTCTGCAAATGCATTTCGCCCGCCTGCAATGTCGATCATGCTGGAAATGTAATCTTTGGGATTTCGGACAACCGGGGAACCGCTGGTGTTGATATAGAAAAATGCCACGGTTTTCTCTGTGTTGGTGAAATCCTTTAATTTCTCAATGATCTGCGCCTGACTGTCAAAGAAAGCGGCTGCTTCCTCTTCCTTGTTCATCATAGCTCCGTAAAGCTTGATCCACTCCGTACGGCCAAGAGGCTGGCTCTCATAGCTGGAGCGGTCAATCAATACAGGAATCCCAAGAGTTTCGATCATTTCCTGCACCTTTGGTGCATGGAGGATCATGGTAGATTCAATTGCAAGATCACAGTCCTCTCCTACCAGAAGCTCATAATCCGGTTCATCATATTTGCCTGCGAAGGTCATGTCACCGGAATTAATGGCATCTGCAGCTGACTGGATATACCAGCCGGAAGCATCCAGTCCGGATAATTTGATGGAACCTACCGCGCCGATGGCATCAAACAATGCCATTGGGGAAGTAGCTGCCATGTAGATCGTATCCAGTGGCTGATAAAGTACCTGAATACTGTCATCCAGACCATCCGGTGCATCCATTCCTTCCGGTACTACAAGGTACTGTGCATCATCATGGACATCCAGAAGCTTATAGCCATCATTATAGTAATACACATCAAAGCATTCTGCAAAGGACAGCTCCATGGTGGACTGGTAAGTAAGTCCCGGAAGGTCTGGTGCTGTATGGTCAGAGGAAGTGTCCACGGAAGCATCTGTTTCAGATACTTCCGTATTTTCTTCTGCCCATACAGGAGTTACTGCTGTAAAAGTCATCACAGCTGCTGCAAAAATGCCAAGAATCCGGTATTTCAGCTTTTTATCGTACATAGTTTTCTCCTGTGGCTTATGCCTCTTCATCTGTTTCAGTGAAAATTGCCTGGAATGCTTTTGTCCATTCTGCTTTTGCATCCTCATCCTCTTCGTCTGCAGAACGGTCAATAATAAACGGAATCTTCAGGGTTGCATACTTCGCTGCCATATCCTTCAGTGCTTCCAGCTTTTCTTCTGTTTCTGTTTCCTCTGCCGGAAGAATATCGGATGGAAGGATGGCAAGATTGCACTGGCTCTTAACAAGCTCTTTATAGTCGGTGTCATCGTATTTGCCTGCGAAGGATACAGAGCCATTCTCTAATGCTGCAGTGAGACTGTCAGAGGTTACCTCGTCTTTTTCCAGGCCAAGGCTGGTGATCTTGTCAGTAAGACCAAGCTCATCCAGGAGGTTAAGGGCACCCTCAGATGCAACGTAAACGCTTTCAACCGGTTTTTGGATCAGGATTACGTCTTTATCAAGACCTGCAGGGATCACTGCACCTTCTGGCACGATCAGATATTTGATAACATTGCCTGTGTAAAGCTTCTCAGAAGCGGATGCATCTTTATCTTCTGCCGCTGTGGCTTCCTTAGAATCTGCAGTTTCCGGTTTTCTTGCAGTGTCTGCGGTCATGTCAACCTCAAACAGGGTGATGCCTTTTGCATAGTTATACAGTTTAAAGTATTTTGCATGCTCAAGCTTGGTTTCATCCTTGTACTCAAGACCTGTGATCTCCGGTGCACTTTCATCCAGCTTCTTGTTTCCTGTGGAAAGCATACTGTTCTCATCTGCCGGATTTTCCTTGTCTGTTTTTTTCGGATCGCTTGCACCCTTTAATGCAGCATAAATGGTGTAAGTAATCTCATGAGCCTGAGACATTCTGGTGGTCATACCGATGATGGTATTGTTCTGGTTTAATGCAATCGGAATGGTGAAGGTGGAGGTACCGCCTCCGCAGGATCCGTAATAGGTGTTGCCGTTTGCCTTTACATATCCGTAATATTCACTGCTGAATACAATTGTTGCATAAGCTTTTCCGCCGGTTACAGTAATCTTATTACAGGAAATACTTACCTTACCGGTACCGCCGGACCAGGAGAAGCTGTCTGGTGTGTAGGTTCCGTCTGCCAGTGTGGTGGAGCTGTTTACAGAGGAAGTTCCGCCGCTAAGGTCAGAGTCGTACTTGGACTCCTTGTCAGGATTTGCATCCGGTGTAGGAGTTGGAGTCGGTGTTTCGGTTGGGGTTGGAGTGCCTGTTGGAGCAACACTTGGTGTTGGTGTGGCATCCGGTTTCTGGGTGTCGTCTTTGATCTCACCAATCTTATTTAAGGTAGCAGACTCAAAGGTCAGGGTTCTGTCATACCAGCTCTGGGTTCTGTGGGAAAATGCAGCAACTGCAAGTCCTTTGTCCAGGGATGTTACCGGAATCTCATAGGTATATTTGCCGTTTGCATTTACGGTATATGGAACCCATTTGGAGGAATCTGCTTTTGCAGCCTGCTCGCTGGTTCCCACATAGAGATAATCGTATCCGGTACCGCTTAAGGTAAGGACTGCGGTCATTTTTCCGTTTTTGGAAGTGAGGGTGCAGTCTACTACGCGGAACATGGTGGAACTGGAAGTTACATTTACATTGTAGATTCCGTTGTCACATGTGCCGGATGGAATCTTGGTTGGCTCTGGTGTGGAAGTTGGCTCTGGAGTCGCGGTCGGAGCCGGAGTCTCACTTGGAGCCGGGGTAGCGGTTGGTTCCGGTGTTACCTCTGGCTCTTCGCCATATCCTGGAACTGCCGGAACACTGATGGTAAGAATGCCTTTTTCATACCAGTGCTGGCTCTTCTTGGAATGAGGTACTACAGAAACAGTCTGTGTCTCCTTGCTTGCAGGAACTTCGAAAGTGTATGTATAGCCGCCTGCTGCATTCTCTACGCCGTGGACAGCTTTTGTCTCTTTATCTGCATCGCTGGAACTTCCGAAGTAAATCATGTCATAGTTCTGCTTCTCTGTGGAAAGGGTTACGATGTATTTGTCGCCCTCTAATTTTACAGTAGAACCAGTGATCACGAACATGGCAAATTCGTTGCCGTCTTCTTTTACCAGCTTGATGCCAGCGTCCTTGATCTCGTTGTCAGAGGCTGCCGGAGTCTCGGTTGGAATTGGTGTGGCGGTAAGCTCTGGAGTTGCGGTTGGCTCCGGAGTTGCGGTTGGTTCTGGTGTGGCAGTTGGTTCCGGGGCTTTCATTCCTGGAACGTTTAGCTTCAGATCCTGGGTCGTATACCATGCATTATTTTTTACAGAATGGGGAACCAGATAAATGGTCTGAGCTTCTGCCTTTGCATCAATTTCGAAAACGAAGGTATATCCGGTTTCTGTCTCTGTTCCTGCGATTGCATTGGCATCCATCACAGATGCAGCATCTTCTTTATGTCCAAGGTAAATCTTATTGTAGTTCTTTCCGTTAGAAGTCAGGGTTATTTTAATTTTATCACCCTTTAATTCTGCAGAGGAGCTTGCAATTTTGAACATTTTGTAAGCAGTATCATCTGCTTTATCAATGGTCATGTTTGAGCCGTCTTCTTTTAAATCCTCTGGCATGGTATAAGTGGCAATCCCATTGCCGGAAGCTTCTTCTGCAGCCGGAGCTTCTGTTACAGCTGCGTCTTCTGCTGGCTGAGCAGCAGTCTCTTCTTTGGCATCCTCTGTCTGTGCTGGCGCTTCTGTAACAGAAACCTCAGCAGTTTCTGTCTGCTCCGGAGTCTCTGTAGGTGCCGTGGTCTCTTCCGGAGCAGTTGTTTCTGCCTTCTCTTCCTGTGCAGGAGCAGTCTCCTCTTTCGGAGCTTCTGTCACAACAGCTTCTTCCGCCGGAGTTACCGTAACCTGTACGCCTGTACTCTCACTTTCTGCCTGTGTAAGGGCAGCCGGAGTGACGGTCATTGCCACAGAAAGAAACAGTGCCAGAAAGCGTTTTGAATTTCTTTTCATTTTTCTCCCTCGATTCTTTTATGGTTATCTTCTGGTATTGTTGCCTGAATAAATCAAAGACTGCCTCAGAGTATTCGGAAAATTCCAGAAAACTCTTCTAATGCAAAAAAATGCCCGCTCCCATAAGGGAACAGGCACCAGAAATCAATATATCCCATAGTCGAAATATATGCTACATGAGAATGAAGTGCTTTCCTCGGAAGCTTTCATTAACGAATTCAGCAGGTTTCCTGACTTACAGATCAATACGAAATCCAGCCTTCTCAGCAACGCATTGCCAATGGCATCTTCGGATTTCATTCCCTGTTTACAGTGACCGGATCGCTCAGGATTTGCACCTGATTCCCTCTTAGCCAGCAGATTCTTTTTTCTGCAAAGGCACTGAAAACGGATTTATTCAATTCATTTCATTATAGCAGACTATTATACTGAAATCAATAGGTTGCCAAGGCACTTTCTACCTGACAGCCTACAATTTGTTACTGTTCACTCCGTGCCCAGTAACTACAATTTAACATATATTTTAAATTATTGTGCGGGAAATACGCAACATCGCTTTACTGTTTATACTGACTATACCCAACCTCTTCTGTGCGGAGCAGGTTTCCCGCCTCATCATACACGCTGCGGTAGGTTTTGCAGGTGTTGGGATTGGAATGTTCGGTGGTGATTTCTACGGTATTGTTGTTCTCCTTTGTCCCGTAGAGGGATACGGTTACGGACTCTTCCGCCTCGTCATAAACGGCAGAGATCTTAATGGGATAAGAGGTATTGTTCTGGAAGCGGAAATCCTGGCTTCCGTAAACAACTGCTGCATCTAATCCGTCATCCACATAGTCAATACGCGCTGCATGGTTATGGCGTTCTACGATGGAAAGATCCGCCTGCAGGCACGCCATAAACAAGGTGGTGGACACCTGGCAGATTCCGCCGCCGATATCCTGGGCGTGCTCGCCGCCTACGATTACCGTCGCTTCCTTATAGCCCCGCTCTTCTGTTCTGGGACCTAAGGTATCATTGTAGGAAAAAGTCTGTCCCGGCTGCAGTTCCACCCCATCGCATGCTTCTACTGCAAGCTTCAGATTGGTGATCCGGTTCTCGGTACCGCCGCCGTAAGTGGTATAGGTTCCAAGAAGGTTCAGATAAGGCAGAGCCTCAATTTCCTCAGTGGAAACCTCTGGCAGAGTGATTTCAAGCGGAATGGTGATTACCAGTCCCTCTCTTGCCCGGTCAAGCCTGTTCTGTGCGGCTTCCACATCAAAGGAAATGCCCGTCACAGCAGGAATGATCTCGTTGTTTTCTCCGAGAGAAGCATCTGTGGCCTCTGTATGTACCTGCTCATAATAAGCTTCCATGTCAAAAGCTTCCGGCAGAGTTTCCATAGTCGGACATTCAATCACGGTCTCGTAATCTTCCCGGGAAATGGCACTTAGAATCTCTTTTTTCAGAGCGTCCAGATCCGGTCCAATTCCGGTAACGCCTTTCGTAATCACAAGACTGGTATCTGTGAGCTCACAGGAGGTCTGGATGGTAGTAGAACCATTCTGGATCCCGGCTGCATCCAGCACCGCATCTAAATCATCCTGGTTGCGCACAGTAGGCAGAAGGGTCAGTTCTTCCTTCGTCTTGCTGTTCATAAGCTGGATGCGGTCTGTCCCGTGAGTGATCCAGGAGCCATGTCCAAGAGAATAAGCACTTGCCACAACTGCTTTCACATCCAGGCTCAGCGCCGGATAAATGGACACCTTAAACTCCTGTCCGTTCAGAGTGACCGTCATCTGCTTGTCCTGATAATTTTTCTGGAAATCCTCTGTAATGGCGATGATGGCTTCCTCTTCGGTCATTCCCTGGATGGCAATGCCGTTTACTTTCAGCTTTGTCCAGATCACATTGTCTGTAAGAAAATGGCACCACAGACAGTATGCGCCCACAAGAAGCACGAAGAAGATCAGAACCTTGGTCAGGGTGTTTTTCATTTGTTTGTTCATATGATAGTTTTACCTTTGGCTTACTTTTTTAGAGCAGCGGGGTAAAAAAACATGTCCTGTTTCCAGTATGACACGCAGCACCTACCTGCTCCACTTTTGCCAAGATTGTATCATTATCACAGTCAATAGTCAATGATTTCACGTACTGAACATGGCCGGAGGTAAGTCCTTTGGTCCACAGCTCGTTTCGGCTGCGGCTCCAGTAGGTCATTTTTCCCAGTTTCAAAGTGGTAAGATAGGCCTCTTCATTCATATAGGCAAGCATCAGAACCTGGTCTGTCTTGTAATCCTGGACAATGACCGGAACCATGCCGTCACTGTTCAGCTTGAAATCAGACCAGGACAGTTTGCTTTTTAAATTTTCCATGTAAAAATACTCCTTTTACAAGCTTCCCTTTGTGGAAAGCACGTCTGTAATGCGGGGGTCAAACGCTACCGCCATGTCCAGGGCTTTGGCGAAGCTTTTGAACATAGCTTCTGCCATATGGTGGTTATTTCCCGGGGTAAGAACCTTAATGTGAAGATTCATGGACGCAGTGTAGGAAACCGCATAAAAAAATTCCTTTACCATTTCTGTGGACATATCGCCAATCTTTTCGCTTGTGAACTCTCCGTCAAAGGAAAGATAGGGACGTCCTCCAAGATCCACTGCGCAGAGCACCAGGCACTCATCCATAGGAAGAATGCAGCTTCCGTAGCGGCGGATTCCCTTCTTGTCTCCCACTGCTTCTTTAATGGCAGTGCCAAGGACGATTCCCGTGTCCTCGATGGTGTGGTGATCGTCCACCTGAAGATCCCCTTTCACCTTCACATCCAGGTCAAACAGTCCGTGGCGGGCAAAGCCGTCCAGCATGTGGGCAAAAAATCCTACACCAGTGTCCAGGCTGCTTTTGCCGCTTCCGTCCAATCCCAGCTTTAGGGAAATCTGGGTTTCTTTTGTGTTTCGTGTTACCTGGGCCTCTCTTGTCATGGCTCCTCCTTTTTGTCCTCATCCTCAAAACGGACTGCAATGGAATTTGCATGTGCGGTCAGCTGCTCGGAGGTGGCAAACTGGATGATATCCTTGTGGATTTCTTTCAGTGCAGATCTGGAATAATATACAATGCTGGATTTCTTAATAAAATCATCCACAGAAAGTGCGGAGAAGAATTTGGCAGTTCCGTTGGTTGGAAGTACGTGGTTCGGCCCTGCAAAATAATCGCCCAGGGGCTCGGAGCTGTACTCACCGATAAAGATAGCGCCTGCGTTTCGCACCTTCATCATCACCTCGAAGGCATTCTTGGTCACGATCTCCATATGCTCGGATGCGATCTCATTAGCCGCATCAATGGCTTCATCCATATCCTCTGCAATGAGAATGTATCCGAAATTCTCCAGGGATTTCTCAATGATCTCTCTTCTGGAGAGAACCTTCAGATAGCCATCAATCTCTTTCTCCACATTCTGCGCCAGCTCAGTGCTGGTGGTAATGAGGATTGCAGAAGCCATCTCGTCGTGCTCTGCCTGGGAAAGAAGGTCAGCTGCAACATAGTGTGGGTTGGCAGTCTCATCTGCAAGAACCAGGATCTCACTTGGTCCTGCGATAGAATCAATGCTGACATGGCCGTAAACGGCTTTCTTTGCCAGTGCTACGAAAATATTTCCAGGTCCCACGATCTTGTCTACTTTCGGGATGCTGGCAGTACCGTAGGCAAGTGCGCCGATAGCCTGTGCGCCGCCCACCTTGTAGATCTCGTCAGCGCCGGCTTCCTTGGCTGCAACTAATGTAGAAGGATTCACCTTTCCGTCTTTTCCCGGAGGGGTGGTCATTACAATGTGGGGCACTCCTGCAACCTTGGCAGGCACAATGTTCATAAGAACGGAAGAAGGATAAACTGCCTTTCCTCCTGGAACGTAAACGCCTACACGGTTCAGAGGAGTTACCTTCTGGCCCAGCATGGTGCCGTTCTCTGTGCTTGTAAACCAGCTGTTCTGGCGCTGTTTCTCGTGGTAGCTGCGGATGTTTACAAGAGCCTTGCGGATGACTTCCAGTAAGGAAGCGTCCACTGCCTCATAGGCCTCCTGGATTTCCGCTTCGGTTACACGGATGGTGTCTGCGGTAACCTCTACCTTATCAAATTCCTTTGTATAGGAGAACAGGGCTTCGTCTCCTTTTTCCTTCACATTGGCAAGAATGTCTGCAACAGCTGCTTCAAATTTGCCATAATTGTTTGGGCTTCTTTTTAACAGATTTTCCAGAATATCTTTTGTAGATTCCTTTGTTAATCTTACTGTACGCATTTTACTTCGTCTCTCTTTCTGTCTGTAACTGACTTTCCAATATGATCATATCGCTGGCTTGCGACTTTTTTCTTTAAATCACTTCTCTCAGCTCTTCGATCAGCTTGCTGATCCGCTCGTTTTCCATTTTCATGCTTACCTGGTTCACTACCATTCTGGCAGAAAGAGGGCAAACCTCCTCCAGAACCTTCAGGCCGTTCTCACGAAGGGTGCTTCCGGTCTCCACAATGTCCACGATCACCTCGGAAAGCCCTATAATAGGAGCAAGCTCAATGGAACCGTTCAGTTTAATGATCTCAACCGTCTGGTGCTTTTTGTTATAGAAATAATCCTTGGCAATATTTGGATACTTGGTTGCCACGCGGATGAGCTGGTTGGATGCAAGAAGGGGCTTTGCGCTCTCCGGTCCGCACACGCACATGCGGCAGGCACCAAAGCCAAGGTCCATCACCTCATAAAGCTTCCGTCCCTCTTCTAATATGGTATCCTTGCCTACGATTCCAATATCCGCTGCGCCGTATTCCACATAGGTGGGCACATCCGGTCCCTTTGCAAGGAAAAAACGCATTTTCAGTTCTTCGTTTACAAAGATCAGTTTACGGGAGTCTTTGTCTTTCATCTCCTCACAGGTGATTCCTGTTTTTTCCAGCAGAGCAAGGGTCTTGTCTGCAAGTCTTCCCTTGGTAAGGGCAAAAGTCAGATATCTCATAATTCCACCTCACAAACCTTAGTTACTTTCTCTGGGCGAAGGGCTACATTTCTGCCCTGGGCGCGAAGCTCTTTGGCCTTCTGGATTGCCTGGATACGGTTTTCTTTGCGGTAAGTGATAACCGTAACGCCCTCCTCTCCCTCCATTTCGATTTTCTGTCTGGAAAGAGCCATCAGAAGGTTATCTACTACAATGGCAAACCCGATGGATGCAGCAGGCTTGCCGAAATGCTTCATCAGCTGATTGTAGCGTCCGCCCTTGATCAACGCTTCTCCTGTACCATAGGTATAAGCCTGGAAAATGATTCCGGTATAGTAATGATATTTGCTTAACATTGCAAAATCAAAAGTAACGTATTTCTCATAGCCGTAAACCTTCAGAAGCTCATAGATTTCTTCCAGACGCGCAACCGCCTTTAATGCCTGTGGATTGTCCGTAAGGGATTTTGCCTTTTCCAGAACTTCTGTCGATCCGAACATCTGAGGAAGCTGGGAAAGAACTCTTGCAAGGGATTTATCCATGTTCTTATTCTTTACAAGCTCTTCCACACCAAAATAGTTTTTCTGGGAAATCAGCTCCCGAAGCTCTTCTTCCTCTTCCTGGCTCAAGCCTGTCTGGGCAAAAATCGCTTTATAATAGTCAACCTGCCCAACGCTTACCTGAAATTCGGTAAGTCCTGTCGCAAGCAGACACTCTACTGTCATAGCCAGAATCTCTGCATCTGCTTCCGCTGAATCTGTCCAAGCTTCCCGCACGACATCCTGCCAATCCGAATATGATTGCTGCTCCTCCCGGTTTCTGCTGGTATCCCGAAAATGGAGTGCAAGAAGATTGGTCATTTCTTCCTGCTCCTGTT
>ERZ779874.3275-NODE-3275-length-12273-cov-44.309789_pt1 | contig 12273 bp, 24 predicted proteins | sample MGYA00511031_ERZ779874 | MGnify/ENA primary metagenome ERZ779874 (study PRJEB29588, sample SAMEA2156850) | human gut metagenome | biome: human gut; feature: human-associated habitat; material: faeces | place: Denmark | collected 2008/2010 ...
CGGCATCAATTTTCATGACGGGTTTTTGTCCGTCTCCTATTATGAGACAGACATTTTTTGCGAAAGAATTTTCCGTGTATATCTTAAATTAAATAAGTGCTTCCATACTGCCCCCAAATACCCCACACAGACACATGCGGACGGACAAACCTTGCATCAACAAGGACTGATTGCGGATTTTCAATCTGTTTTTTGTACCCCGAACATTTTCACATTTGCGGGTAAAAGCGTATCTTTGCCCCGGTTTATCAAACACATTATTTATATATATTTACGACATGGAAAATAAGTACATTACCGTATCATACCGTCTCTACGCTATGAACGGCGGAGAGAAAGAACTCATCGAAGAAGCACCTGCGGCACATCCGTTCCAATTCATTTCAGGCATCGGCTATACGCTGGACCGCTTCGAAAAAGAAATTACGGCTTTGGAAAAAGGAGATGATTTCAATTTCACCATTCCTTGTGCCGAAGCTTACGGAGAACGTGATGAGGACAATGTGCGTCAGGTTTCTAAAAAGATGTTCTGTGACGACAAAGGAAACTTTGATAGCGAAAACATCTTCCCCGGCAACATCATCATGCTGAATGATAACGAAGGGCATCGTTTTTATGCCAACGTAGGTGAAATCACCGATGACAAAGTGGTCATCGACTTAAATCACCCTCATGCAGGTAAAGACCTGATATTCGAAGGTAAAGTCATCGAGATGCGTCCTGCTACCAACAAGGAAATAGAAGAAATAGTGACCGCCATGAGCGGCGGATGCGGCGGACATTGTGAAGGATGCGGAGGCGGATGTGGCGAAGAAGGCCATCATCACCACGGCGAAGACGGATGCTGCGGAGGCGGAGAGTGCGGACATTGCCATTAATCGTTTAAGTCCATGATTCTCATAGCCGATAGCGGAGCTACAAAAACCGACTGGTGCTACGGTGCCAGTCGGTTTAACCATACACACATACAAACCGAGGGGATTAACCCTTTCCATCAAACGGAAGCCTACATCCGGCGCGTCATCGGAGAACAATTGCTTCCTCAATTGGGGGAAGCCTCGCACGCATGTACCTGTATTTATTTCTACGGCGCAGGCTGTCTGCCATCGGTAGCATCGCGTGTAAGCGAAGCTTTGCAGCATTTCTTCCCCGAAGTGCCTATCGAAGTAGAATCTGATTTGCTGGGAGCGGCACGTGCCTTGTGCCAACACCGTGCGGGCATCGCCTGCATACTGGGTACAGGCTCAAACTCATGCCTCTACGACGGGACACGCATTGAGCAACACATCCCTCCCTTAGGGTATATATTGGGAGACGAAGGAAGCGGAGCCTATTTAGGGAAACATTTCGTGGCGGATTGCCTGAAAGGACAACTTCCGGCACACTTGCGAGACGCTTTACTGAAAGAGCTGAACACAGACGCGGCAGGCATTATCGAACGAATCTACCGCCAGCCTCAAGCCAACCGTTTTTTGGCAAGCATCGCGCCTTTTATCCATCAGCACAGAAAGGAAGAAGAAGTACACGCGTTCCTGCTTCATAGTTTCGATGAATTTTTCCGGCGCAATGTGTTGCTTTACTCCCGACACTTACCCGTTTCGTTCACAGGTTCGGTGGCATGGCATTTCCGTACCGAAATAGAAGAATCTGCCCGTTCTTGCGGACTCTGCACGGGCATTTTCCTGCAAAGCCCTATCGAAAAATTAGTGGAATACCATCATTTGAACAGGCTCTAAACAAAAAACGCAGAGGCGCAAAGTCTTATTCATCCTCTGCGCCTCTGCATTCGATTATCTACAACACTACCCTATCAATCGTTATCGTTATCCATATCGATGAGATTGAAGCTGGTATCGAAAGTCAACTCCCAGAAATTGGAAAGCTTCACTTCGTATTCGTAGCGGTCTTTCTCAATCTTGATTACTTTAGCATCGGGGTAATTGCTCTTCACAAACTCCTGGATTTTGGCAGGGACTGCTGCTTGCGGAACCGTCATCTGGCGGCAAGTGATGTCTTTCCAACTTCCCTTCTTGTCAAACTCCACCTTATCGCCATTGATGAACACCACATCATAAGAAGCGTCCAGGAATTCCTTTTCCATCTTTACGAAAGCTACTTTCGCATTTGGGAAATTCTGCTTGATGAAAGTTTGGGCAGTTGCCGGAAGCTGCTCAAAAGTAATCGGCTTATCATTGTCTGCCATTGCCACTTGCATCGTAAACAAACTCACGAATAAAAACATCCACTTTTTCATAAGACTTACATTTTTAAAGGTTAATAATTGGATTTCGTTTCATTTTCTACTGCAAAGCAAAGCAACAAATCTGAAAGAATTTAGGAATTGGAAGTCCCACAAAGAGATTTAACTTCTTTTGACATAGTCAAAAACCAGGCGTAACTATTCAGCGGACACGCTGAACCATCTCCTCTTTATAACTAACTATTGATGTTAATATAGCGATATTTTTAGGGGTATCGCTATTTTTTTGTGTTTTATTTGTAGGTAATAAAATAATTACCTATCTTTGTATATATAATAAAAATAAGTTATGCCTACGATATTTATATTATTTGGTTTTCGGTTCATGTTTTACGCGAACGACCACGAGCCTATTCACGTTCATGTTATAAAAGGGTAAGTGCTAAGTTTACATTGTTTCCTGTTACCTTGGTAAAGAATAATGGTTTGAAGTCATCAGAAATAAAACTTGTAGAATCGGTGATAGAAGAAAACCAAGAAATCATCGCAGAACATTGGAATAAGTTTTTTAATAAAGCAAAATAATAAAGTTATGGGAAACATTGTAGTAGAAAAAATTTGGCTGACTGATACGGCGGTGTGGATACGCACAGCCGACGGCAGGGAAGCCTGCGAAAAGTTTGCAGAGTTTCCGAGATTGAAATTTGCCACGCCGGAGCAGCGTGCAAGTTTTACATTAAGCAACGATGGCATCCATTGGGAGGAGATAGATGAAGATTTGAGTTTTGAGGGCTTCTTTATGGAAAAACCTTCCAATCCTTTGTATGATGTATTTATTGCACATCCGGAACTTAATGCTTCTGCCATTGCTCGCAGATTGGGAATATCACAAAGTTTGTTTGCCCAATACGTGAGTGGCACCAAGAAACCTTCCGCAGAACGATTGGAAGCTATATTTGAGACCATACGTTCTGTTGGTCGGGAATTATGCTCCATTTCTGTGGTTTGATGTATCAAAATGAAACCGACAAGCAAAATAAATGTTTGTCGGTTCTTTTTATTTCATTTCTCTTTGTTTATTCACAATCTCCCCGTGCTGAGGACAAGATTAAAGCCGGAGATTACTCTTCCGGCTTTAATTCTATTTCACACTTATGAAGTCAATCACCTTCCGGTTTGCCTCGTCCACCTTCTTGCGGTCGAACTTGATATATATCGATGTGACTTCCGACCCTATACTGTGCCCCAACGCTTCCGATATGGTTTCTTTCGGTATGTCAAGCCCGGCGGCAATCGTCGCCCAAGTGTGGCGGCTCCAATATGATGAAAGTTCGGGGAACAAAGGGGTACGCACTTTCTTCCCTCCCCTGCCCGTGCGTTCCATTCCTCCTATCTGCTTTAACGCTATACCCATCCGGTGCAGGAAGTTCTTGTAATCGACAAACGTATCCATGATGTCAAGCAGATACCCTTTCCCCCTGTATCGGTTTATGATTTCCATGCTTCCGGCTCAATTATAGTAGAACAAAATTGGTTTGCGAAAAATGGAATGGAACACAGAGACACAAAGACACAGAGCTTTATTTTTTGAGAGAACAGAGTTCACAGAGTAAAAGTCTGGCTCTATGGTCTTTACCTTCTCTATATATTTATTTCTCCGTGCCTCTGTGCCTCTGTGTTCAATATAAAGGATTAACGGATTTTTCGCAATCCATTTCTGATTGACTATAATATGGAATACAGTTTCCCTGTCTTCGCACGTTTGTACTCAAGCCTTCCGTTCACCACATCGCTGTTTCTGGCATTGAGCAGGTCCACAGCATTGATTCCTATCAAGTAGAACATCAGCATGAAGATGTCCCTGTATTTCTCCTGCCATTCTTCACAGGGGTAATCACGCAGCGTCTGTAACTGCCCTACGGTAAGTGAACGTTTCCTTGTTTCTTCCTTCCCGATGCTGAATTTCCAGAAAGGATACATACTTGTATACCCTTCATCTAACGCATAATTGAACACGGTACGCACATTTCTAAGGTGTATCGCGTATGCGTTCACTTTCATTCCCCCTGGCTTGCCATCCATTTTTCAAACCGTACAAGCCAGGAACGGTCCATGGAACTGAACGTGCATTTCGGGTCGAACGAAAGAATCTTATTCCTTGTGGTCGTATATACTGTAATAGTCCCTTTGTTCGTCTTTGTGGATACAAATTCATCCAGACAGTCAATGAACGTCCGTTCCTCTATTTTATTCCCTTCCAATTCAGAAGTTATCGCCTCCTTTAGTTCCTTGTCGCTCATTTTCAGCAACAGTCCTTCCTCGTCCAGAGAGAAGATTATCTTCTCCAGCCTGTTCATAAGGTTGCGCACGGCTACGTTCTTCGCCTGCCAGTTGCTTTCCTTCCTGTTGTATGAATTAATGCTCCATGTTTCAGGGACAGCATCAAAGTCAGTTGATATAAGGAACTTTCCTCGGTGTTGCACACGGATTTTCAAGGGGTACTTCCCGTTTGCCTTTATCCGCCTCGTGTCAAGGTAATAATTAGCTGTTGCCATATCCATCAGTTTACGGTGCAAAATTTGCACCAGATCTGCACCGTAAATGTACAGATATTGCCGCAAAATGCCGCAAAATGCCGTATAATGCCATATTAAATAAATAAAAAGACATAAAAAAAGCAGCTACTTTGTATCGTAACTGCTTGATTTTCATATAGAGCGGCAAGCGGGACTCGAACCCGTGACCCTCAGCTTGGGAAGCTAAGAGGAATTTGCTTTTAATAAGTTAATTATTAATTGATTATCATATTTATCTATTGATTTTGCTAAAACATTGCTAAGACAATTCGTAAAACAGTTATTCCGAACCTTCTTTCTTGTTTGATGCTTCGATTTTTCTCAAATACTCATTTATCGACTTGATATAGTATTCAAGTTCCTTATTGCTTGCCGTATATTTGTCTTTTAGTGAACGCACATCATTCGTCATTCCCCATAGCTTGAAGAAGAGGATAATTTGAAGCACTCCGAATACGAGGAGCACGATTGATAAAAATTCCATCATAGTTCTAAAGTTTTGTTTTAAAATTAATTATATTTGCAAATAAAGTGATTTTTATGGAAGATTTGATACAATACTTACAGACGCTGCCAATCTCACCGTTAATATGGGTTGCTGTGTCGGTGTTCGCAATAGCATCCATTATTGCCATTGTTTTCGTATGCGTCATATTTTATCAGCTTCTTTTCCGAGATAATTAGGTTTCATAGGTGGGAATGACACGGCTACGGAGAACTTCACACGGCTTTCCGTGCCTTTCATGCTTTCCATACCACCTGATACGATTTCTATTCCTCCTTTACCCGATTTCGTTTTCTTGCTTACTATGCATACGTCAAACGAAACCGGTTGGACTATCGACACATTCCCGTCTCCCAAATTTATAATATGTTCAGGCTTCGTAAGTGTGCCGAACTCATTTGGGTTTATACACGCCCCGTTCTCTTTGGCGTACTCCTGTGCGTCCTTTACTCCTGCGATTATCTCTTTCAGGGTTTCGCTCACAAATTCTTTCAAGTCCATATTATTGCATATTTCTTCTTTGTATATCTATTGAACTTCATAACCTTATTTCATTGTATTCATTCTGATACTCAACTTAACCAATGCCATTGCACGGACAGAAGACAATGGAAAATCTTTCGGCTGGTGATACTGATTATAGCTTACCAGCTTAATCCAATCCTCCCCTTTATCCGAATGGTTCACGTACTTCACGGTCAGATATTCGTCCCCGTCCATATCAATGGAAACAAGATACATTTCGCCGAAGAAGATATGCCTCATATCAACCGGAATCACTTTATACGCAACAATATCCCCCGATTTCAACAACGGATACATGGAATCCCCCTTGACATACACCGCACCGTCGCATTTCGGAATGTTTGGGATGCTGATTTGCCCTAATATATTTTGGTCTTTGTTATCGAAAAGCGTTTTTAAGTTTGCAGCGGCTTCCACATCGTACAAAGTTATCGCACCATCCGATTCCAGCTTTTCCGTATATTTAGGATGATACACCTGCGTTGCCTCTATATTTTCACGCAATGGGGTTCCACGGCCTGTAAGGATGTAATTTGCATCCACATTCTCATACTTGCTAAGAAAAGGCATAAGTATTTTGGTGGAAACCTCATTAGTCTCTCCATTCCTTAATTTCACCATCATATTTTTAGTAATACCTTCTACGTCAGTGTAAACCCTATAATCAGTCAATTTTAGAGCTTCCATAACTTCATAGAATCTTTCCTTTACAGAATTTCCCATATAAATATCACTATATCTTTTGATAGTTTCTGAAAAGATACTATCTTTGTCTCCGTAACAAGTAGCAGGTGTTACATTGACATTGGTTAAACATCCTCCGTGGAGGTTTAATATATCCAGTCCCGTAATAGCTGCTACCTATTATGGGATTTATTTTTAACCGCCCAGCATTAAAGAACAACAGCATGAACCCTTTCAAATACTTGCTCAATCTATATAACAGACTTGATTCCTACAGCAAAGGTCATCTTATAGCCATCCTTATAGGCTCCTTTTTTGTAAATTCCATATTTTTCATTCAAGGATTGCTGGCCGGAGACTTGATGCTTTGGTTACTCGTCTTTATAGTATCTTTGTTTTCCATTGCTGTGTTCATAGGGGCCAACATTGATTGAATATACGGTATAAGGTCTATGGCATCCTTCATTTTTGTCTCCGCCAATATAGTTTTATACCTGTCAACGGTTTCCAAGTCTAAAACAATATACGGTTTTCTATTCTCTATTTCTTTTATAAATGATATTATTCCATTAGATGGATTTGCGACACCTTCAACCTCGTGCTCCCTTGCCAAATTCGCTTCGTTAAGTGCCTCCATTAACTCATTTAATGCCATCTCATAATCCCCTATAGGAAAGTAGTTCATAATAGCAACCATTTGTCTCGCAAGTGCCGTGACATTATGGTCGTAGCTCCTCATCACATCCTCATAATTCTTTTTGTATTCATTCACCTTGCCTTCCACGACTTTTTCAAATTCCTTTTTAAGGATGGCATTCTTTTCATCTATCTTTCTGACTAATGTGAATGAATGATACACCTGCGAAGCAACAAACAAGGTCATTCCAGCAGATAACACAGCGAAGCATGAATCAAGCAGTGACCATGTTACAGGATGGTACTCACACAGCCATATCAATATCGCAACAATACTTAATACGATTGATACGATACTCAGCATCAGGATCCAATTCTCTTTCTTCATATAATATAATGTGCAAGACACGTTATTTGTTAAATGATGTTTATTACTATCTAAAAAGACACCTAATTGTTTGTTGGTATCTAAAAAGACACTATCTTTGCATCAGAAACGTAATACAAAACAAATATAGTAATAATATTCTAAATACGCACGATTATGAGAAGAAATGTATTGCACGAAATTATGACAAGCGCATGGCGCATGTTCAGGGTCACAGGTGAAAGTTTCAGCGAATGCCTTAAAAAGGCATGGCAGGTGTACAAACTGGCAAAAGCTATGAAGTCACAGATTGTCCAGTTCTTCTATCAGAAGACGAACGGCGAAATAAGACAGGCATTCGGCACCATGCAGGACGAAGTGATTCACGACAAGGTGAAGGGCACAGGCAGAAGAAAGAACGAAGACCTGTTCACCTACTGGGACACAGAAAGAGAATCATTCAGAAGTTTCAAGAAGTTTAACTTGATTAAAATCGTATGACCTATGAGAATGACAGATGTAAGTGACAGACTGGATAAATGTTACAATGAACTCGAAGAAGTGAAGGCAATGCCTGAAAGCGAAGTATGCAAATTGTATAACGCGGACAGCAAGAGCGAGATTATCGCACTTATCTACGAAGAAATCACGGCGTTAGAGAGCTATCAGGGCGAAGATTGCAGCGAAGACGACGGTATGGACTACATCGGATTGCAACTATCGCAGGGTATGGCGGTTATTCGCTGGTGATTCATAAACCCTGCTGACGGACTGAACGGCATCCGGTAGCGAGAACCGGGCAGGGTGCTACAGATTAGACCTTTGACTTATTGGCAGACCCTCTACGGCGTAATTCATAAACCGTATCGAGGCGAACAAGAATGATGATGCAGAAGCAGCGCAGCAGAAATGCCGTGACCGCTTGCAAGGCTGTATCAAAGCTATATGAATGAACTTACTTTCAGCACCGAAACAATCGTCCTCACGGTGGCGAGTATGAGCGTTGGGCGTGCTTATCGCTGAAAGTCCTATAATATACCCGTGGCTTACCAAACCTTTGATAAGCGGCAAGGCTACCATCGGAACGCCCACGGGAACGAACTAATAGCGAAATGACATGGATATAAGATTAGAAGTTTACGCAAAAGAAGTGAATGTACATTCACGTTGCGACTGTATGGACGTACAGATGAAGATTGATAGTGAAGACGTGAAAGACCTGATGGAACAGATTGACGAGGGTCTGATAGTCGAGTACTTAACAAACAAAGGTTATAAGGTGGAGGAATCGGAATGAAAATGTTAATATCACTATGCGTTGTGTCATTAGCAGTGATGCACGCAAACCAAGACCTTAGCCCGATGTACTGGGCTGGATTGATAGTATTCATCCTTGCCGTAATACTTATGGCAAATAAACTTGACAAAGGATATGGAAACGGTAAAACAAGTGACACAGACGATTGAAGAGGTCAATCGCATTCTGATTGCGAGAAGCCGTGAACTTGACCGAAGAGCCAAGTTTGATGAAGAGATAAGCAACGAGATTCACAAACTGTTAAACAAACGAAGCAATGAACATCGACATACACGAACTGAACCGGATAATAGCCGACTTCGTGCAGGTCGGTTATATGCAGGCGGTGAAGGTCTATGACCCGCCACAAGACAAGGTGCGTAAATCCGAAGTCAAGAAATGGCTTCGGATTGCCAACCTTGACCAGCGTAAATTTGACAGGCTTGTAAAAGCAGAGATAATAAAGCCGTTCAGGGTTGGGACAGGCAGGAACTCTCCTTTTTTCTACTCAAAAAAGGAGATAAAGCAGGCTTTCTCCATGGCGGCGATAGGTGAAACGATTAATAATAGCAGGATAAATGATTACAGAAGTGAAGATTGACGAAAAGTACAGCACGGTCGGCGTGTTCGATATGCTGGAATCCGGTAATCCCGGCGATGTGGCGAAAGTGCCGTATGAAGAATCACGGCACACGGGAATAAAACAAGAATCCCAGAGGCGCAATATGAAAGCCCGGCTTTTAGGTGAAATTGGAGAAGGTCGTGAATGCCTTAAATATAAAGTGTATGCGGCAGGGAACGACCGGATGACAATGATATTCAGATTAGTATAAAATAACTCATATTATGAATGTACTGGAAGAAATGAAACGCATGGTCGACGAGTTCGTGATTGAGAGCGAAGAGTTTATCCGCCGCATGAAAGAAAACGACCGGAAAATGGAACAGGAGCACCGAGAGATGATGCGGATTGATTGACCAATCCGGCAAGAACTGGGAACAAGTAAACAACAACATAAATACTATCAGACATGGATAATCCAAGTATATATGCAAAGATAGTCTCTATATTGAAGGAGACGAAAGCAATAACGAAATCGGAGAAGAGCCAGCAGCAGGGCTTCAAGTTCCGTGGAATAGACAACGTGATGAACGAATTGCATGAGCTGTTTGCCAAGAATGACGTATTTATCCTGCAAGAAGTGCAGGAATGGACCACGAATGACCGTCCAACGAAAAGCGGTGGAGTAAACACATTCACACGTGCAAAGATAAAGTTCAGATACATGACGACTGACGGCTCTTTTGTTGAGACGGTGAACGTGGGCGAGGCTATGGATTCGGGAGACAAGGGTTTCAACAAGGCGATGAGCATTGCCCTGAAATACTCTTTGCTTCAAATGTTCCTTATCCCAACAGAGGAACCGAAAGACCCTGACGACACCACACCCGAAGAGACCGACTACATCGCCATGGCGTTGCAGGAAATTAATGCGGCACAGAGCATCCAAACGCTTTCAGGCATATTTAACAATTACAAAGCGTTGCAGTCAAACCCACAATTCATGTCGGCTTTGTCTGCCAAGAAAAAACAACTGAAAGATGCAGCTAACTAAATCACAAATCATATTCGACCAACAGGCACACACCTACACCACACCTGACGGCGTGTGCCTGCAAGGCGTTACCGGGATGATTGAGAGGCAACTGTTCCCGGACAAATATTCGGGCGTTCCCGAATTTGTAATGAAAAGAGCAGCCGAAAGGGGGGCTTTCGTGCATGAGGTCTGTGAACTTGTGGATGACTTGGGCATTGAACACGAAAGCGAAGAAGCCCGCAACTATCAAAAATTAAAAGAAAGTTACGGGCTTCAATATGAGGCAAGCGAATACCTTGTGTCGGACAACGAGCACTTCGCGTCCTGTATTGACAAGGTATATCGGGAAAGCGACAATGAATTTTCACTGGGTGACATCAAGACAACATACAAGCTCGACAAGGAGTATGTAAGTTGGCAGTTGTCTATTTACGCTTATTGGTTTGAAAGGCAGAACCCCGGATGCAAAGTCGTAAGGCTGTTCGCCATCTGGCTAAAAGGAAGCATTTCGGAACTTGTGGAAATAGAACGCATACCTGACGGAATTATTATTGAACTGCTTTCAGCCGAAATAGAGGGACGCAAGTTCATAAACCCTTATGCCGTACCTTCGGTTAAGACTGACATGCCTTTGAAGTACCGTGAAATGGAACAGTCTATCATTGAAATAAGCGAGCAGGAGAAATATTGGAAAGAGCAGAAGAAAATCCTGATGGACGGCATAATGAAAGAAATGGTGAAAGCCGGTGCCTATTCGTGGAAAGGCGAAAGCATATCCTTTACCCGCAAAAAAGACAGCATACGCAAGGTTTTCGACCGTGAATCCTTTGAGAGGGATTATCCGGGCGTGTACGACAAATATCTGACAGACACACCGGTTAGTGGAAGTATAACATTAAAAGTATCATAATAAAGATGAGTAATCAAATCACCGGACGACTTGCCGCAATCGGTCAGACCGTCCAAATTCCATCCAAGACGGGAGGCAGTCCGTTCCTGAAGCGCGAGTTCCTGCTTGACGCGACACCGCACGACACATGGACGGGCGAACGCAGCCAATACGAGAATATCGTCCCTTTGGAGATATCGGGCGACAAGTGCGCCGACCTTGACAATTTCAGCGTGGGCGACATAATCACGGTATCCTTTGCCCTGCAAGGGCGTGAATGGACAAACCAAGACGGGCAGACCAAGCGCATGGTCTCCATCCGCTGCTACAAGATAGAGCGCAGGAACCAGCCGGGACAGACCGCCCCGACACAACAGGCAGCACCACCGCAACCCACACCACAATACCAAGCACCGACCCAGCGGTTTCCGCCAAATGTAGACGCATACGGAAACCCACAGACGAAAGACGACTTACCATTTTGATAGCCTATGAGCATTTTCAATTTGAAAAATGAATACGATATACCCAAATTCAAGGATTATGTAAACAAGCTGTTCCGAGAGCGTGCAGTGGTGGAAGTGAAAAAAAAGCTGCCTAACCGCACGCTTGCCCAGAACAGCTACTTGCATCTTCTTTTAGGGTATTTCGGCAGTGAATACGGTTGCAGCCTCGATGAAGCTAAGATAGACTTCTACAAAAGGACTTGCAACCGTGATTTGTTCGAGAGAAAGACGGTAAACAAGAAAGGCAAGGAAATAACCTACCTGAGAAGCTCAGCCGAGCTGACCACCGGTGAAATGACTTTGAGCATTGACCGTTTCCGCAACTGGAGCGCATCCGTGGCGGGCATCTACCTCCCTGCGGCAAACGAACAGCAGATGCTTATCTACGCACAACAAGAAGTAGAACGTAATAATGGTTTTATTTAAAAATTGAGATTATGAAATTTCCATGAGATAAAAAAATCACGCCAAAGAGAATGTAAATAGTCAA
>ERZ779874.3284-NODE-3284-length-12249-cov-14.767345_pt1 | contig 12249 bp, 9 predicted proteins | sample MGYA00511031_ERZ779874 | MGnify/ENA primary metagenome ERZ779874 (study PRJEB29588, sample SAMEA2156850) | human gut metagenome | biome: human gut; feature: human-associated habitat; material: faeces | place: Denmark | collected 2008/2010 ...
CCGGGGCGGGAACAGGAGCGGAAGCGATTAAAGGAGCGGAGAGAGGCCAGCGGGGCGGAAGGCCGGGGGACGAGCGCCGGGGCGGGAACAGGAGCGGAAGCGATTAAAGGAGCGGAGAGAGGCCAGCGGGGCGGAAGGCCGGGGGACGAGCGCCGGGGCGGGAACAGGAGCGGAAGCGATTAAAGGAGCGGAGAGAGGCCAGCGGGGCGGAAGGCCGGGGGACGAGCGCCGGGGCGGGAACAGGAGCGGAAGCGATTAAAGGAGCGGAGAGAGGCCAGCGGGGGCGGAAGGCCGCCGGGGAACGAGCGCCGGAAGTAACCGAAAACGATGTCGTACTTCCCCGCAAGGGCTCAATTCCGGTCAGACAATGCCCCCGAGCCGCATGCTCACCCGCAACACCCCTCCGCCAACTTCCGCCCCCTCTCCGCCGCGACGCCACCCCCTCCGCGCATCGTCCTGCTGCCCTCCACCACCCCTCGCTCCATACCTCTGCCAACTTCCCCTCGCCTACACCACCACGCGGCCTGTTTCTGCCCCGCTCCGCCCGCTCCTGCTCTCTTCCGGAAGGGCCGAAGAGGCCCCCCGCAGGGCCGGGCACCGGCTTCCATCGCCCCAAATACACACAACCGACCCATCGCCCGAACACGCACAAAAAAAGAGCGGCATCCGCTGCCGGATGCCGCCCCATGGAACGGATGCGCCGCCTCTACTCGAGGTCGTCACCCGTATCGTCCGCTACGGGCGGGTCGTAGGACTCGGCCGGCGTATTGGCCTCAATCCAGTCCTCTTCGAGCAGGTCCTTGAAGTCGAGGTCCTCGATACGGCTTACCGTAATCTGATACTGGGCATAGTCGCGCGACCCGCCCGAATAGGTGCTCTGCTTCGAATAGATGGCAAAGAGACCCAGCACGTTGCCCACGGCGCCGTCCTTCGGAATCGGCTTCATGGCAAAGCGCGAATAGCCGCTCGTGCGCACCGTATAGACACCCGGGTCGGAGGTATAGGTCGCCTGGGGATTGTAGGAGATGAGCACCGAGGCATAGAGCTTCTCGTTGTTGACGCTGTAGGCCCAGCGGTACCAGGGCTGGAACAGCACGGGACGCACGTCGGTGCAGGTCCACGTCGGATAGCTGTTATCGTAGGTACCGTTCTTCATGGCCGTCGGAACCTCGCCGTTCTGGTTCTTCACGCCGGCATAGCGGACCGTGATGCCCGAGAAGCGGACCAGACGGCCCAGATTCTTCAGCGCCGACTCCTCGTCGGTCACCAGCGTCGTGTAGTTGCTGCTGTTCACCTCGAGGATGTCCCCGTCCTCGAGCTTGCAAGGCTCGCCCGGCAGCACGTGGGCGTCGATGTCGGCAGCCAGTTCGAGGTTCGAGTTGGCATAGAACTTATGCTCCTGCACGACGTTGTAGGAGTCCGACGGAGCGTCGCCCAGCGAGAGCATCATGCGGTAGTTGCCCAGGTAGAGGTCGCGCAGCAGGACATAGACCCAGGTGCTCTCCTTCGTATCGAGGTTGAGCTTGTAGGTCGTGTAGAGCGTACCGCTGAGCTTGAGCTCGATGGCGGCCGTACCGTCGTAGATGTAGAGCGACTTGTAGATGTTGCCCTGCTCGTCGCTCGAAATCACCTTGCCCTTGATGTAGTAGTTGGCAGCCTCGGGCCAGAATGCGGTTCCCGCGCTCTCGAACTCATCTTCGCCCGCGTAGGCCTCGCCCAGCTTGAGCGCCTTGGTGTCGTCCCAGCTCGTGTTTTGACCCGTACCCGAGAGGGAACCGAAACGATTGACAAACTCCTTCTTGAGGTCGAGAATCGAGATATGGGTCAGACCCATGCCCGCCACCTCGTCCTCCTGCCACACCTTTATCTTCGGCGTGTCGAAGTCGTTGTAGCAGCCGACGGTCAGCAGAGCGACGGCCGCAGCCAGAAATATCTTAACGCTTTTCATTGATGCTTATTTTCGGATTAGAAACGGAAATATACATTCAGGTAGTAGGTAGTACCGAGCATGTAGAAGTACTTCGAGTCGAAACGCTTGTACTGCGTACCCTTGTCGGTGCGGACGCGGTTGAGTCGCATCTGCTCGTAACCGCCCGTACGGATGTCCTGGTCGTTGAGCAGGTTCTTCACCTCGAGGCTGAAGCCGAGCATGTACTGACGGTGGATGTACCAGTTCTTGCCGATGCTGGCGCTCAGCGTGAAGGCCGGGTCGAACTTCTCCTGCTTCTGCATCGTACGGATGGCCTGCACGGCGGCTACCTGCTCCTCGACCGACGAAGAGGACGAGGAGAGCACGTCGAGGTAGCTGCGGATGACGGTCGACGTACGGTAGAGCGGGTTCATCGAGAGGTAGACCTTGTCGTAGTAGTTGAAGTTGACCGATGCGAACCAGTTGCGCGGGCCGCGGAAGTCAAGGCCGATGTTGGCGGCCAGCTGCGGCGAGCTCTCCACATGCATCCCCTCCCAGTGTACGCGGTCGTTCTTGACCACCTCCTCGCTGTTGTCGATGGTCTGCACGAAGTTGGGGTCCGACGTATAGGTGTAGTCACCCCAGCTCAGGGCGCCCACTACCGAAAGGCCGTTCCAGATGGGAACCGACACACCCAGCTCGACGCCGTAGTAGCGCTTGTCGATGCCGCTCATGGCGAAGTTGGTGTAGGAGTGGCGCAGGTCGTCGTAGAACGAAATGACCTTCGCCTGGTTGGTCATCTCGGTGTAGTAACCCGACAGACGAGCCTTGATGTAAGGCAGGTTGAGGTTGTAGGTCAGGTCGAGACCCAGCACGTTCTCGGCCGTCAGACCCGGCGTGGTGGTGTTGCGCGTACGCGGCGATACGAACGAGTTGACGAACTTCGGGGCGTTCTGCATGTAGACGATGCTGGCCTCGAGCGAGTGGGCGCCCGAGAACTTGTAGCCGAAGTTGCCCTTGAGGTTGTAGGTCAGGTAATTCAGCTTTGCCGAAGGACCCTTCGAATTGTACGGGAAGAGTCCCTTGCGCCACAGACCCTCGCGGTACATCGACGAATAGCCGACCTCACCGCCGATGTTCATCGAGAAGCCGCCCGTTGCGTAGTTGTAGAAGGCCCAGGCGCTCCCTTCGAGCAGGTGCGCGCGGTAGTTGTAGTTGAACTTGTCGCCTTCACGCACGATGCGGGCATGTTCGTTATCGTGGTAGTAGTCCAGGTCGTTTTGGTAGTTGTCGGGGTCCTGACCCTGGTCACGCTCGGCGAACTTGTCGATGTCGTACCAGTAGTCGCCGCCCAGCAGGTCCTTGATTTCGTCGTAGTACCACGTCCGATTGGCACGCAGGTTGACTCCACCGACGATGCGCATCTTGTTGTTGATTTGGTGGGCGACGTTGGCCGCGAAGTTGTAGTCGAGCTGGTCGGTGTGGCGCTCCTCGATGATGACGTTCGAGCGGCGCTGGTTCTCACCGGCATACTGGGCCAGCGTCGGGTCGACATACTGGTTGTCGCGGTAGAAGCGGTCGAAGTCGAGCATTCCGGTCCACACCTCGCCGGCGTGCTTGGCGCGCTGCAGCAGGTCGTAGATGCCCTTGTCGGAGGTTACGCCCGGAACAATCTGGTTGAGGAAGTACGAAGGCAGATAACGGTAGTAGTCACCGCGCGGGTCGCCCGAGTCCTTCCACGAGAGGGCCGAGTAGCCGTTCTTGCCGAAGCGCAGCGACGTGGCGGCCGACAGGCGCGTCCGCTCCGAGATGTCCCACGTGTAGGTCAGCATGGCGATGGGCTCGTGCGTGTTGCGGATGCGCGAGTTGCGCAGCTTGCCGTCCTGATAACCGACGTTGGGGTTGTAGTAGTGGTTGCCGAAGAGGTTGTAGGCCTCCTCGGTCGAAGCCTGCTGCGCACCGCGCTCCGTGGGCGAGGCCATGATGGTCAGACCCAGACGGTGGTTGTCGCCGAAGCGCTTCTCGACCGAACCGAAGTAGGCATAGGAGTTGTAGTAGACACCGTCCACATAGCCGTTGCCGCCCTGACGCGTGCCGACCGAGAAGCCGTACGACCAGCCGTTGTCAAGCTGACCCGAGGCGTAGGAGACCATCACGCGGAAGCGGTAGAGCTGCGTGGCGTTCGAGACGCTCACGCGCAGGCCCTTGCGCATCTGCGAGGCGCGGGCGTTGATGTTCGTCTGACCGGCGATGCCGCCCAGACCGTAGTCCGTGAAACCGAGACCCGAAATGGTCTCCTGGTTGCGCGTCGCATCGTTCAGACCGCTCCACAGCGACCAGGGGCCGTAGCCCGTCATGGCATCGTTGAAGCGGATGCCGTTCAGATAGATGTCCTGATACTGCGAGTCGTAGCCGCGCACGTTGAAGCGCATCTCGCTGAAGCGGTACGAGGCGATGTTCGTAAAGACATCCTTCGACGCCGAGAGGGCCGACGGAAGCGGCTGCTCGTCGGACGAAGAGCTGTCCATGTCGAGCTCGGCAAAAATCTGGTCATCGAAGGCCTCGGGGCTCGTCAGGGGCGATACGACCACCGACTGGAGGTCCTTCACCGTATTGCCGACGCGCACCACCATGTCGAGCTCCTCGAAGTCGGGCGTAGTGAACGTAATGCGGTGGTTGCCGGCCGGCAGGTTCTCGATTTCGAAGTTACCGTTCTCATCCGTCGTCACCGTCAGGCCCGTGGACTCGAGGGTAACCTTCACGTTGCTCAGCGCTTCGCGTCCCAGGCGGGAAACCACCTTGCCGCGCACGCCTCCGTCCTGAGCCCAGGAGACCGTAGCGGTCGTCACGGCGAGCAGAAGAAAGAGTAGAGATTTCAGTTTCATACAGTTATGTTAAGTGTTATTTGGCTATGTAGATATAGACGGGGAAGTGGTCGCTGAAGCCGCCCTGGAAATCGTTGCCAACGAACGTACGCAGCGGGTAGCCCTTGTACTGGCCCTCCTTCTGGAGCATGTAGGGGCGGCGGAAGATGCCGCCGTAGTACTTCGACTTGCCCACGCGCTGGATTTTCAGCGCACCGGTCGAGCCCGTGGCGAGGTTGTCCGAGACGATGATGTTGTCGAAGAGGTTCCAGGCATCGCGGTAGGCCAGCGTGCCGTAACCCGCCTTGAGCAGCGCGATGAAGGGGTTGAACATGTCGCCCGCCTTCACGTCGGAGATTTTGCCCTTGGCGTGCAGACCCTCGATGACGCTGTCGTCCGTCGCGTCGTCGTTCAGGTCACCCATGACGACCACCTTCACCTCGGGACGGAGCATCTTGACCGAGTCGACAATCGAGCGCACCTGCCGTGCGGCGGCCATGCGCAGCGAGGCCGAGGCCTCCTTGCCGCCCAGACGCGACGGCCAGTGGCTCACCAGGAAGAAGAAGGGCTCCGACTCGATGGTTCCCCACATCGTGACGAAGTCACGCGTACGGAAGTCGGGACGGCCCGGCATGTTGAACTTGATGGCCTGGCTGCCCTCGAGCTTGAAGACGTCGGGGCGGTAGAAGAAGCCCACATCGACACCGCGGGCGTCGGGCGAGTCGTAGTGTACGACCCGGTAGTTGCCGGGGGCGAGCTTCGGAGTGGCAATCACATCCTCCATCACCGCACGGTTCTCGATTTCCGACACGCCGATGACAATCGGGTAATCGCGGTCCTGAGCGGCGATGTCGAAGAGCACGCGCTCCAGGTTGCCGATTTTGCGCGTGTACTTGGCCGTGTTCCAGCGCTTCGGCCCGTCGGGCGTGAACTCCTTGTCGAGCACGTCGGGGTCGGGAATCGTATCGAACAGGTTCTCGAAGTTGTAGAAGACCACTTTATAGGGCTTCTGCGCGAAACCGGCCACGAGCAGCACGGCAAACAGTCCTGTAAGAAGAATTTTCTTCATCATAAAGCTATTGAGTTTGATTCGATTCAGGTTCGTATCTCCTGTATTGGTTGTATCAGTTGCTGATGCCCCAGTCCGACAGCACGAGTCGCTCCTTGACGGCGGCACCGTCGGCCGAGAGGTTGTGGAAGAACTCGAAGCCGGTGAACTCCTCCACCTCGCGCACCGAGCATGCGGCGTCGCCCAGCGTCATGCCGTCGGCCGATGCGTCGTTGGGATAGATGAAGCCGATGGCGCGCAGCTCGTCGGCCGTACACTCCGAGATGGGCTTGTCGCGGAACTCCTTGCGGGCCTGGACCATCACCTTCCAGCAGTGCGACGGCACGGCGATGGGGCCGTTGGCGTTGCTGATGCTCTTCGAGCTCTTGAAGCTGGCACCCGTCACGACGTAGAGCGTGTCGTAGCGGCCCGTTCCGGCCCACGTGCGCTCGCTGTTCTCGAGGTTGCCCCACGAACCGCCGTTGAACGAGCCGTTCTGCGGCATCATGTTGGTGGCATAGAAGGTCTGGGCGTTGGTCTCCCAGGTATTGTATCGCGATGCCGAGGAGAGCATGTGACCGCGCTGGTAGCCGCCCTGGCCATAGCTGCGGATGATGTACTGCTGGTCCTGCTCCGCGATGGCGGGCTGCGTCACGTTGCGGCTGACCACCCGGTAGTAGGGGCTCGACGAGGTGTATTCGGTCTGCGTATCGTCGTAGGCCCAGGCGTTGGTGCGCCCCTGGGTGGTACCGCCGACCTCGTAGCTGCGGCCGGTCCAGTAGCTCGCATGCTGCGGATAGGCGACCCAGTTCGAGACGTGGCGGTCGAGGTCGTAGCAGATGGAGTAGTTGCGTACGCGCTTGCCGTTCGACAGGGTCGTATAGTAGGTTTTGTAGACATAATCGGCCTCCGCACGGTAGAGGGGCTGTTCGCCCCAGGCGCGGTCGTAGTCGGCCGAGACGGAGAACGAGGTCTGCGTCATGGTGAAGTCGGCCGTATAGCCGTCGGAGAAAAGCACGCGGAGCGTCGCCTCACGGTCCGACGCGGCGGTGTTCTTCTTCATGTAGATGTAGATGGGCTTGCCGACGGCAACCGTAGTCTCCAGAACGGAGGAGGCAAGGTCGAACGAGCACCACTCGGTGTCGCCCTGCGTCAGGATGGTTGCCGTACAGGTCAGATTCCGGTCGCCCTGGGTCTGGATGCTGTTTGTCGTGGCGTTGCAGTTCACGGTTCCGGCCGCGAGCCAGGCTTTCGAACTGGCGGAGCCCTGCGACTCGTCGCCGCAACCCACGAATATCGTGAGTATCGACAGCAGGATGACAGACAGAATTACCGGTTTGAATTTCAGCATGATAAAAAACCGATGAAATTTCAGAAAAAAGACATGTAAAGAAACCAAACTCTTGGCGGAGTGTTACCCCCGCCAAGAGTGGTTGGTTTAAAAGTCGGTTTCCTCGACTGCGGATGGAATGCCGGCAGCGGTTACTCGTATTCCAGAACAACCTTTACAGCCTGTGCATTCTTACCCTTGATGGCATAGATGCGATAGGCAACACCGGCATCGGTACCCGTCAGATTAAAGGTCAAATCCGATGCAAGCTTCTGAGCATCCTCCGGCCACTTGGAAGCCTCGCCGCCGGCAACAGCGGTGGTAGAGTCCTCCGGATAGATTGCGACCTGAGCCGTAGACGAGGCTCCCTTGCGGTTCGTAATCGTAACCTTAACGAGTTTCTTGCCCGAAACGGCAGGAACGGTCAGATAGCTGCCCTCATTCGATTTTGCTTCGAACATCACGTAGTTGCCATCGGTGTAGTACTTCAGATAACGGTACTTGAAGGTATAGCCACCCGTAGAGAAGGTTTGCTCGGTTGCACTGCTGGACCCGGGAATGTCGTACGACGAGGTCGAGAAATCAAGCTCGATGGTCTCGGCTCCTGCAGCGGCAGCCTTGGCCTGCGTCAGCTCTACCGTAGCGAGCGTCTCGCTGCCGACCTTGGCAACCAGCTGGGCCGTGAAGGCGGCATCGGTGGTGTTGTCACCGGCAACCGATACCGTTACCGACGAAGCGTCCTGCGCGGTGATGCTGAACTTGTCGGCATCGGTACCCTCGATGGACATATCGACGCTGCCCGTGACGTTCTGAGCGGTGAAGCCCACCTTCTGGGGCTCGGCGCCCGTTGCGGCGAAGGAGAGCGACGTCTTGTCGAACTTCACGCTCGGCGTGGTGGTGTTGGCGACGAGCTTCGTGGCGGCAATCGTAAAGCGAGCGCCGCTGCCGGTCGTGTAGATGAACCAGCCGTAGGCATCCACCATCTGATTGAGGTAGCTGTCGATGTTGAGGCTTTCGGCCGGAGCGTCAATCGAACCCGTATGCGAGGAGTCGAACGGAAGAGTCATGTTGTAGTAGTCGCCATCCTTGAAGAGCTCACCCGGCAGCTTCACGAAGACAACCTTGTTGGCGTCGATAATCGACTGGATGTTCGAAGCGTTGACCTCGGTGGCCGAAGGCTCCGTAACGGTCGTCGTACCGGTCTTGGTCACCGTAGCCGAAGCATCGAACTGCAGCGCCTGGTTGAAGGTCGTAACCTGACCGTCGAGCGTAACAACCGAGCCCACCTCGGGAATCTCCTTGTTGTAGCCGCGGAATACGAGGATTGCACCCGTAGCATCCTGGATAACGAACGAACGCTGCGTAACGGCCATCACCGTTGCATTCTCCACCTTGTAGGCACCCTCGCCGCCGGCAAGAATCTCGGAGATGGTAGCCGACGAGCTCTGAATCGTGAAGCGGGGGTTCGTCAGACCGGCAACATCCTCGGCATTGCGCGGGAAGAGCTGTACCGTTACGGCACCGGCGTTATCTCTCTGATGGCAGTTGGCCACGCCGACAATCGGACCGCTGAGGTTCGAGATAGCGGTGGCGCCGAAGCCCTCGTTACCGGTCTTGTTGGTGCGAACGACAAACGACTCACCCTTGTCGGTTACGAAGTTGGCATTGTACTGCTGAGCATAGGTAGTCCCTTCGGCATACTCCGAAGCGGTCTGCACGTTGGGCAGCGTCACCAGCTGCGACTCGTACTTGGCGATGTCGGCGGGCGAAGCGAGCTCGACCGGCGTAATCTCGACACCCTCCTCAAGCACGGTTACCGTAGCGCTGTTCGAAAGGCTGAGCTGGAGCGTACCGTTGTACTTCTGCACCTGCGCGCCGGCAAGCGAAATCTTCAGCAACTGGCCCGTCTTCCAGGTCGACACGTTGTTGTGGTTAATCATCAGACCCGAGTTCTCGGCATTGTCGACATCCTGGATGACCGTCAGGTACTTGTTGCCCATGTTGGGCGTCTCGCCCGGGTCGCCCGAGATAACACCGATGATGTCGCCCAGAGCCAGAATCTCGGCCGAAGCGTCCACCTTGGTCATCGTGGGGTTCATCGCTGCAACCAGCGCACGAACCTCGGCCACGTTGGTCTCACCGGTGGTCGAGCCCGAGCCGTTCTGCATCACGGTCACCGTGGCGTGCTTGGTGATGGGATAGCCCATCAGCTCGCCCGTAGCCGAGAGGTCGAAGACAGCCGTGCGCGCCTCGGTTGTGGCTCCCAGCTCAAAGGTAAGTTGCGTCGTACCGCCGTTGCCGCCGTTCACGCTGGGAGTACACCAGGTATCCGAGCCCTCGGTCTTCGAGACCAGGGTCCACTTTCCGGCAGAAACAACTTCGACGGCTTCGGTCGTACCGGCGGAAAGGTCATGAGCAACCGTCACGGCCTCTTTTCCGTTGACCGTAATTGAGGGTTCTACGCCAGAGCCCTCCGAATCATCGCTCGAACATGCGACGAAGGCCGTCACAGCCATCATCGAGAAGAACAATGTCCTCCAAAAATTCAATCGTTTCATAAAAAAGTAAAAAAATTAATGAATATGTGAGGTCTTATAATTATTCGTATTTGTCCCATAACGGGTTACATTATGGAGACTATTTCACGCTGTAAAGATAAAATTATTTTTCGACAAAGCAAGCCGGCATCCCCAGCATTTAACACACATTTAATACCCCGCTCTCCACAATTCCGTCCGGAGCGTCCTCAAGAGACGATTTGGGGCAAAAAGTCCGCATTTTGTACCAAAGTACAGAATGCGGAGAGCGGAGCGGCCGACTTAGCGGATGCGGTCGGCGGCACGGACCATCAGCTCGTCGCGGAAAATCGCGCGGGCGGCCAGGTACATGAAGAAGAGGCTGACGAGCGGCAGCGCAATGGCCGGCCGGAAGCCCTGGGTGTGGAAGGCGAAGTCGGCGAAGAGCCGTACGCTGAGGAAGTAGTAGATGGCCTCCATGACCACCACGCCCACCATGAGCACCATCGCCACGGCGCACAGGCGGATTTGGAGCAGCCGCCGGCGGTAGAGGAAAATCGTCACCAGCGGAAGCAGGCAGGAGACCGCCTGCAGCACGCCCATGTACCAGGTGCTCTGGTGCAGCGAGCCGTCGAGGCTTTTGAGCGCGAAGGCGCGCAGCTCGAACGACCCGGCATCGCCGCCGAACCACGCCAGAGGCAGCAGGAGCGTAAGCCCCATGAGCACCCCGGCCACGAGCAGATAGATTGTTTGGATTCGTTGTATCATAATACGTTTCAGAGTTTTCGGTCAATCAGATATTTGTTGCGGTCGCTCGAGCCCCGGTTAATCAGCTCGCCGAGGAAGCCCGCCAGGAAGAGCTGCACGCCGAGAATCACGGCAAGAATCGCCAGGTAGAAGAGCGGCTGGTCGGTCACCGCGCGCACGGGGATGTCGTGCAGCTGCCGGTAGATTTTCGTAGCGATGACCCACAGCGTGGTCACGCCGCCGAAGAGGAACATGAGCGTTCCCAGACCGCCGAAGAAGTACATGGGCGAGCGGCCGAAGTGCGACATGAACCAGACGGTGATGAGGTCCAGATAGCCCTTGACCATGCGCTCCATGCCGAATTTCGAGTGGCCGTACTTGCGGGCATGGTGCTCGACGACCTTCTCGCCGATGCGCGTGAAGCCCGCCTGCTTGGCCAGGAAGGGGATGTAGCGGTGCATCTCGCCGTAGACCTCGATGGACTTGACCACCTTGAGGCGGTAGGCCTTCAGACCGCAGTTGAAGTCGTGGAGGCGGATGCCTGAGACCGTCCGCGCCGTCCAGTTGAAGAACTTGCTGGGGAGGCGCTTGCCCAGCGGGTCGTAGCGCTTCTTCTTCCAGCCCGAGACCAGGTCGTATCCCTCGTCGAGAATCATGCGACGCAGGGCGGGAATCTCGTCGGGCGAATCCTGCAGGTCGGCATCCATCGTGATGACCACCTCGCCGCGGGCCGCCTCGAAGCCGCAGTAGAGGGCGGCCGACTTGCCGTAGTTGCGGGCAAAGCCGATGCCGCGCACGGCGGGATAGCTCCGCCTGAGCGATTCGATGACCTTCCACGAGCCGTCGTTCGAGCCGTCGTCGACCAGAATCGCCTCGTAGGAGAGGTTGTTGGCCCGGGCCACACGGTCAATCCACGCCACCAGCTCGGGCAGCGACTCCGCCTCGTTGTAGAGGGGGACGACGATTGACAAATCGAGTTTTTCCATCACGTTACACATTACCTTCAGGACCTCCGAACGGTTTGGCGGGACGCGAAACCGTCGAGGCGATGAACAGACCGAAGACCAGACCGAAGAGCAGGCTGGTGAGCACGCCGCCGCCCACGGCCGAGAAGACCGACGGTTCGGGCGACTGCTGCATCTGGGCCACCGACTGCGAGAGGAGGTTCTCCATCGAAGCCGAGACGTTGCCGCTGCGGGCCATGATTGAATAGAGGGCGTCGGCCGAGCGCTCGATGTAGCGGCCGTAGCCGATGATGCCGTAGACATAGATGTACTGCACGGCTCCCGAGATGATGCCTCCGAGCGCCGACATGGCCGCGATGAAGCCATAGGCTTCGCCGAAGGAGAAGCCCTCGGTCTCGTCGCGCTGCATGGCGCGCCGCCGCGTAAAGCGGTGGAGCAGGTAGTAGTGCAGCACCACGGCCACCACCCACTCGACCATCAGCAGCATGTAGAGCCACAGCCGGCCCGAGAGGACGATGCTGTTCTCCACGACGGTCGAGACGGCCAGCAGCAGGCCGACCATCGCCCCGTACTTGGCGGCATCGTTCCAGAAACTTGTCTTTCCCATATATCTTTTTTCGCTTTTTTCTCTACGCCCGACTGTCGGTCCCCTTGCTTGTTGCTTCCCCGACTGTCGGCCCCCGGCATTCCGCTCTCCCGGTTTTCGGTCCCCGGCTGCCCGGCCCTTACTTTCGGCCCCCGGCTGTCAGTCCCCGGCTGCCCGGCTCCTTGCTTTCGCCTCCCTGCTGTTGGCCCCCCCGGCGGCCCGGTGTCCTGCTTTCTGCCCCCCGGCTGTGGGCCCCGGCTCAGCGCAGTTCGCCCTTGCCTTCG
>ERZ779874.3291-NODE-3291-length-12231-cov-4.466245_pt1 | contig 12231 bp, 11 predicted proteins | sample MGYA00511031_ERZ779874 | MGnify/ENA primary metagenome ERZ779874 (study PRJEB29588, sample SAMEA2156850) | human gut metagenome | biome: human gut; feature: human-associated habitat; material: faeces | place: Denmark | collected 2008/2010 ...
AATCGGTTTTAATGTGCAGCACACTGGAGTGTTTTGAGTCAACCGAAGGCAACATGGTTCAGAGCGAGATATACCGTAAGAATTCATATCTCAGAATACTTCAGTCAAGACACGTTCGCCGCACCGATCAAAAAGAAAATAAGAAAAGCTATTATAACGATATGTTGAGCATAACCTGCCCGTCCTGCGGTGCAAGAGTCAAGCTGAACAGTCAGCAGGTTACCTGTGAATACTGCGGCGCCGTTATAAAAAACGAGTTTTACGATTGGCAGACCGAGTCGTTTGAGATTTATGAATCTATCAGTACAAACCTGAAAAGTTTTTTACAGCTTCTTGTGTCCGGCTCCATACTTTTCTTATGTGTCTTTCTGTGCTTATATCTGATCAAGGACACCGAGATTTCCCTTGCCGCCGGCGTTGGTGCAGCGGTTCTGACTTTCGGGGGAATCGTTACACCGATTATCTGCGGGAAAATCAGGCAAGAAAAGCTTGCCGGAAAAATTGTAAGATATTCCGAGAATTATCTCAGAGCCTGCTTAAACGAACACTTTTGGGAGAATGAAAACGACGAGGACCTGCTTGATTTCAGCGTTGGTACAATTAAGCTTTTAAAAGTTGCCCACACAGAAGAAACAACAACCGTTACGGCTGACATTTTCGGAACAAAAACCTTTCTTCCCGAAAATCAGAAGCCGTATACAGAAAAATTTAAAAAGAGATTGCTCATGCAAAGGGCAAGATATCCCGAAAAGCGAAAAACGGACGGCGAGTTCTTTACCGAAAAGGATTGCCCGTCCTGCGGCGCCAATTTCATGCCTGATGAAAACCACTGCTGTTCGTTCTGCGGGTACGGCTTACAGGTCAACAATGCAAAATGGATTGTACAAAAAAATTAATAAGCGGAGGATCACATTATGGGACTGTTTGACAAAAAATACGGCGACATCTGCGGTGAGAAAATCGGACTTCTCGGAAACCGCAAGCTGGAGGACGGGAATCTCTGTAAGGATTGCGCAAGAAAGCTCTCGCCGTTTTTCAGCGAACGGCGGAGCTCGACGGTGGAGGACATCAAGCGCCAGCTTGCTTACCGTGCGGAAAACGAAAAGAAGCTTGCCGGCTTTGCCCCGTCGATCACCTTTGACGGGAGCAAAAAGGTATACATCGATCCTATAGGGGAGCGGTTCATCGTTACCGGAACCTCTAACTGGCGCAGCGGCAACCCCGACCTTATTGCGTTTTCGCAGGTACTTGGGGTGGACACGGATATCCGGGAGAATAAGGAGGAGATCTTTTACGAGGACTCCGAGGGAAATGAGAAGAGCTATGTGCCGCCCCGCTATGCCTGCGACTATGAGTTCAATGTGACGATTCGGGTGGATTCTCCATGGTTTAGTGAGATCGAACTGGAGCTGAGCGACGGCAACCGACCCGACAGCCCCTATACGGACCTGTACCGCCAATATGAGCAGAGAATGCACGAGCTTGCAGACATTCTGATGCGCCGGGATAACAGAAACCGGGTTTGGGACGGCGGCAGTACGATGAATCGGGTGGATAGCGCGGGCATCCGTCAGGAAAGACCTGCTTCCGCGCCCAATGCTATGGGCAGCGAGACATGGGTATGCCCGTCCTGCGGCGCGCAAAGCAGCGGAAAATTCTGCGCAAACTGCGGCACCCCCAAGCCTGTAGTCAGCTCCGGCTGTACAAACTGCGGGTGGAGACCCTCGGCGGGACAGGGTATGCCGAAATTCTGCCCGGAGTGCGGCAGGCCGCTTCGGTAAATCATGAAGCGCAAGGCGCGCATGGCTGCAGCGGTTGTGCTTGCATTTCTGCCGATTTTCGGGCTTTTGGGCTGCGGCGAAAGTGAAAAGTTTACTGCTGATGATCTTGTTTTGATCCATACCGTTTATTACGGAACGGAAAGGAACCCGGTGTATTGCTTTGCTTTAAAAAAGGAAGAAAATGGCTGGTTATTCTCTGCGGATTGCCTTGTGGGAGAGCAGAAGGAGCACTATGCCTCCTTCGAATCGTTTCCGGTACCGGCGGAGGATGCAGCGGGATTCCTTCAGATCATTAGCGAGGATGGCGAGATAAAGAAGCTTTACAAGCATCGCAATCCAATACGTTTTTTTCACATATCTGACGTACCGGCACGCAGCCTGGGAATGACTTTCTGTGACGGAAGCACGATGGAGAAGGACGCGGAACTCGGCGACAGGGCACTTGATTATCTCTATGTGCTTGCCGACAGATACTACAAGGACGCTGAAAGCTCAGCAGAGACTCCACCGGATACAGCAACGAGCTGAATATCATTATGCAAAAGCAAGAAAAGCTAAAAACAAACCGACATTGTCAGAAAAAGGAGGAAATTTATGGCTAATCAATGTGCTATCTGTGGTGCGGACATCAATCTGATCCAAACGCAAAAGCTGTCGGACGGCAACTGCATTTGCCGCAAGAACTGCAGGAAAAAGGGCTTCAAGGTATATGACTATGTGCATAGCAATCTTCCGAGTGTCAAGGCGCATCTTGCACAGGTGGAGCGCGGCACCAAGCTGTGGGAGCACTATTTCGTTCCGAGGGAGAAAGCAAAGGATAAGAGCAAAAAGCTGAAGCGCTTAGGCACCTATCTCTATGTGGCAGCGGATATCGGGCTGATGGCGTATGTGCAGAACGATTACAAGTTTATGATGTTCGGCAAGACCACCCGCGCCTGCGTGTACCGCATTGCCGACCTGCGCAGCTATAAGTATGAGGAGCAGCTCGTTAAAAACGGCGATAAGAGCGAGAAGAAGCCTTTTGCAAGACTCAGCTTTACCAATACGCAGGGCCTTTACGAATTCGTTCTCCCCATGAACAACAGAAAGGATTTTGAAGCGCTCAAAAAATACTTCGATACGCTGTTCGGCGTACAGAATACACTCGGCAACGCCTCGAACGTTTGGAAGCAGCAGATGACCGCAGTTAAGGATATCGCGGCAGGATTTTCTGCCACGGTAAAGGGAGAGGCCGATGCCGGCGACAAGGCGGCGCAGGCAATCGACTCCCTGGATGCCGCAATCTACGGCGACCGCACCGAGTGGATTCAGAAAGCAGATGCGGCCCTTGCGGCATTTAATGGGTGAATTTCTTTAAGAGAGGAGATCTATTCATGCAAACCTTGCAGGAATATAAATGCCCCTGCTGCGGCGGCGCGATAGCCTTTGACAGCACACTCCAGAAAATGAAGTGCCCTTATTGCGACACGGAGTTTGAAATGGAGGCGCTGGAGGGCTACGACGCCGAGCTGCAGAGCGAAAAATCAGACAATATGGAATGGGAAACCTCGGCCGGAGGAGACTGGCAGGAGGGAGAAACCGACGGCCTGCGCTCGTATGTGTGCAAGTCCTGCGGCGGCGAGATCGTAGGCGATGCCAACACAGCGGCTACTGCCTGCCCCTTCTGCGGCAATCCCGTGGTGATGATGGGCCAGTTCTCAGGCGCTCTCAAGCCGGATCTTGTGATCCCGTTCAAGCTGGATAAAAAGGCGGCAAAGGCGGGGCTGATGAAGCATCTGACCGGGAAGCGGCTGCTGCCAAAGATTTTCAAGGATCAAAACCATATCGACGAGATCAAGGGTGTCTATGTTCCCTTCTGGCTTTTCGACACCGATGTGGACGCGCAGGTGCGTTATCGTGCCACAAAGGTCCGCACATGGAGCGACAGCGACTACGATTACACCGAAACCAGCCACTTTATGGTGCATCGGGGCGGCAGCGTCGGCTTTGAGCATGTCCCGGTGGACGGCTCCTCTAAAATGGCGGATGACCTGATGGAATCCATTGAGCCGTATAGTATTTCGGATGCAGTCCATTTCCAGACAGCTTATCTTGCCGGCTATGTGGCGGATAAGTATGATGTGACCGCCGAGGAAAGCGTTGACCGGGCAAACCAGCGGGTCAAGCGGTCTACCGAGGAGGTATTTGCCGAGACGGTAAAAGGGTATACCACCGTTACGCCGGAAAACACCAATGTGCAGTTCCATGGCGGAAAGGCCCGGTATGCGCTTTATCCGGTGTGGCTTTTGAACACCACATGGAACGGCAATCAATATGTCTTTGCTATGAACGGTCAGACCGGGAAATTCGTCGGTGACCTGCCGGTGGATAAGGCTGCGGCCAAGCGCTGGACGTTTTTGCTGGCGGCGATATTCTCAGTGGCTTCCTACGGCGTTGCGTGGGGCCTGCACCTGATAGGGCTGATTTAAGGAGGGGACGGAATGAAAAAGAAAATACTGACACTGTTATTCTCGCTTATTCTGTGCCTTTGTATAGTGACTCCCGCCTTTGCAGCGCAGACGGATGGCTTCGCAAGCGAATATGAGCGCGTGCAGGACATGGCGGGGCTGCTCTCCGGCAACGAGGAATCGTCGCTTGTGACAAAGCTTAATGAGCTCAGCGAGCGTCAGAAAATGGACATTGTCGTGCTGACCACTGACACGCTGGACGGGAAAACTCCGCGGGACTATGCCGATGATATTTATGATTACGGCAACTTCGGCTACGGCGAAAGCAAGGACGGCGCGCTGCTCCTTATCAGCATCGAGGACAACGACTGGTACATATCCACCTGCGGCTACGGCATTACGGTCTTTACGGACGCGGGCATTGAGTATATCGGCAAGCAGATAAAGGGAGATCTGTCCGACGGTAATTTTGCGGGCGCCTTTGATAAATTCGCCGATCTTTGCGATGACTTCATCACACAGGCAAGAACCGGCGAGCCTTACGATGTAAAGAATCTGCCCAAGGAGCCACTTTCCCTTATCTGGATCCCTATTGCCATCGTTGTGGGCTTCGTCCTATCCCTCATCATTGTGGGCAGAATGAAAGCAAAGCTGAAAACGGTCCGCTTCCAGGCGGCTGCGAGCAACTACATAAAGGACAACAGTCTGAACATTAACGAGAGACGTGATCTGTTCCTGTATAACACTGTCACACGCACGGCGAAGCCCAAGAACGATGATTCCGGAGGCGGGAGCAGCACCCACACATCTTCCTCCGGCACGACCCACGGCGGCGGGGGCGGTAAATTCTGATGCAGTTTTCCCCCTGCAAAAAATACTTTATAAAGGAGAGATAACCCGTGAGTATCTTTGATAAGCTGAAAAGCACAGCCGGGCAGGCGGTAAATGCCGCCGCACAATCCCTGGGCAGTAAGCGGGAGAGATTTACCTTTGCAGCACTGCCGGAGAGCCTTGCCGAAATGCAGGCACTTCCCGAGGCAAGCCTCGACACGCCCTTCAAGACGGCGGCACTTACAGTTCTCGCTTTGTGTGCATATGCGGCAGACAAGAGCATCGGAACGGAGATGCTGAATTGGCTGCGCGGACCCCGTCCGCTGAACGGACAGGAAATTTCTTTCCTGAACGATCGCTTCCGCGATGGCAAGACCTACCTGCCGTTCACCTATTTCGCCGGCTCCACACCGGACAACAACTACACACCCACCCAGCCGTATACGATCATCGTTGAGAGCAACCATGTGTCCGGCGAGGAGCAGGGGTATATGAAGCTGTTTATCCCCTGCGGCGGAGCAGACGATCCCCGTCCTATCAAGATGCGCCAGCGGGGCAGCGACGGCAAGTGGTTCTTGTGGGAGCAGTATCTGCTGACGGGTGTGCGCACGCCGAAGGCTGCCGATCCGTGGGCATGATGGCTTGACAAGGAGGGAAAATATGGATATTCGGGGAATTTGGAAGGTCAAGGAGGTCCGTGTGCCTACACCGGACGGAGTGAAGGTCTTTACCCCTGACAACCCGCCGCAGGAGGAGCGGTTTGAGGGCAGCGCCGAGCTGATGAACTATCGGACGGAGTTTGCCGAGGACGGTATGCTCAACACACTTATGTTCGTGCCGGAGGAGATGCGCCAGGAGGCTGCCAAGCAAGGGGTGGAGGTCCGGGAGGACGGCTACGCCGCCATCGAAAGCACCACCTGGAAGGAGGCAGACGGCAAGTTCTATTACGATACCGGGATTCAGGGCGAGACGCTGGGGGAGCCGGTGGATCCCTTCATGGAGATCTCCGTCACAGAGGACGGGTGCCTGCTGTATGGGCTGGGAATGATCCTTCTGGAAAGGGCTTGAGTCGAATACGGATGATCCCTATGTACAATTCATAAACGGGAGAGGCTTGCTGCGGCAAGCTTCTTTCCGAAAGGCACCGAATGAAATTCGGTGCCTTTCGGAAAGGAAGGATCCATGAAAAAGCGAATAATATGGGGCCTGTGCTTAGGTTTACTGATACTGTTCAGTTCCGCCTGCGCAAAAAAGCAGCATGCGAATGATGACGGCAATGCGTATTACGGAGGGGAGCCTATGAATTTCAAAAGCTTTCAGCTGGTGCAAACCGACATGACGGCGCAGCGCCGCGTTTACGAGGGATACAAAACGGAAAGCGGAGTTCATCTGGAGTATTACATCAGCACGGAAATGTGGGATGATAAGACCTCCGGAAATGTGGAATGCCGCAATGTCGTTCGCGCAATTGACGCAGATGAGAGCGTTTTTCAAAAGCTGTGCGCAGTATTCAGCAATTACAAAATAGCGGAATGGGCAGGCTTTCGAGGGTACGATTCCCAGGCCCTTGACGGCAGCGGTATGTGCCTTGAGGTCGTGCTGGCGGACGGGACGGAGATAAACGCCCAGGGAACCAACCGCTTTCCCAAAAACTATTCCTCATTTGCGCAGGAGCTTTGTAAGCTCATAACAACCGAAAGAATAAGCTCGGTGCATTTTAGCGACGGCGCCTATGAGATCACACTGCCGGAAAGCTGGGTGGGTGCCGTTACGGCAAGCTTTTCCGAAAACCAGGTGGCATTTTTCGTTGATAAGACCGGCGGCGGTGAGCTCACCTTTTTTATAATCGACAGCGATACATACGGCTATGCATCGGATGCTTATAAGGGACGAATAGAGGTCGGCCGGCTTATATCCGGGGAGGATGTGCGGTTTATTACGGCCCGGGATCATTACGCCATTGCCTCCTATGCATCTGAGGTTTCGGAGGAGGCACTGGAACTTTGGAAAAATTATGAAAGCGATAAGCTTTCTATCGTGGAAAGCCTCCGGGGTGTAAACGGGTATGCGTTTTATCCTGATGTAATTGCCGCCAAGCAGCGGGATTTGCGATAACGGTTCCCGAGAGGAGAAAGAGTATGAAAAGACTGATAATTGCTTTTATTACATGGATGCTTGTGGGAGTAACGGTCACCGCAGCCTGGGCGTCGGGCCCGGCGAAGCCTGTGATTGAGGCGGAAATGCCGGATTGCTATAGCTATATCGGCGGCAGTGGGATCACTTTGTATACCAATGCCAGTGCGTCCGACGGCGGTACGCTGAAATATCAGTGGTATGTCACGGATATAGAAAACATGGCGATGATTCGCGCCATTGACTACGCAGAGGGAGACAGCTATCAGGTGCCGGAGGAGTTGGGTGTGAAATGGTACTGCTATGCTGCGTGGAATGTGGCGGGAGGTGCAGAGAGTGAGCCCACATACAGCCGCTTGATCCGGGTGGAATTCTATGAAAACAACCCTGTCCATATCCACAGCTTTGGCCAGTGGATGGTAACTACGGAGCCAACCTGCGAGGAGTCTGGTATTAAGACGCGGGAATGCGACTGCGGCGTTACCGAACGGGCAGAGGTGCCTGCGGTGGGACATAATTGGGATGCGGGAACAATAACCAGGGAACCTACTCCAAAAGCCGATGGTGAAAAGACCTATAGCTGCCTTGTCTGTAAGGCAACTATGACAGAACCGGTAAAATACAGCGGAAGTCTTGAAGGCGACAATGATGAAAAAAGCAGCGTTGAGCCGGAAAAAGACATGAGTACCGATCTAAAAGATGACCACGAAAAAAATACAGAGCATAATTCTCCCGTGGAGAGCGAGAGGTTTTCTTTTCCGTGGTGGATCGTCGCCGTTATTGCCGCAGCGGTGATTGGCGGGGGTGTTTTGGCAATTGTTTTAATTCGGAAAGGCAATGATGAATGATGAAAAAATCGTTCTGGACATTCGGAGCTGCATCTATGCGCACACCATGGTGCGAATGCTGATGCAGAAATTGGACGATTGCCAAATTGCGATCTCCGAGTTGCCGGATGCAACCGCCGAGTGGTGCAAAACGCATCTGCCAGGTGTGCCTTGAAATGCAATATTTCAAAACCGCCGTTCTGCGCTGCGGGGCCGAAAATAACGGTCTTGCCGTGTTCGCCAGCGCAGCTGCTATCAAAGGAATAGAGCCGATAAACCGTTGACCTCTCGGCTGCGGGTTATCGGCTCTGTGTCTATGTGTCCGGCTATTTGATAGCGGCCATATTTCTTTTTTCAAAGGCAATAAATCGTGAAGGATTCAACTCCGGGCGTCTGATTTCTGCATGAACTCCAGATAGAGACTATATAGCACCGCACAGACCGGAACGCTGAAAAGCATTCCCAAGACACCAAACGCCCCGCCTCCAATCGTGACAGCCATCAGCACAAGCAGTCCGGGCAGGCCCACCGATTTTCCAACAACTTTTGGATAAATCAGATTGCCCTCTACCTGTTGTAGAATCAGCAGATAAACAATGAACCACACCGCTTTGATGGGTTCTGCCAACAGGATCAGAAATGTGCCAAGACCGCCGCCGAGCCATGCGCCGAAGATCGGCACCAACGCGGTAACGGCAACAAATGCGGAAACGGCACCGGCATAGGGGATCCTCAGAATCAGCATTCCAAGGAAGCAGAGGACTCCAATAATGACGGCCTCGGTAAGCTGTCCGCTGACAAAGTTGGTAAAGGTTTGATTCGTCAGCGAAGCGATGCTCAGAAGCCGCTTTGCCCCCGTTTGTGGAAGCACCGCTGTGATCAGTTTTTTTAAGTGGGCTGCAACCACTTCTTTTTTTGCCAGCAGATACAACGCAAAAACAAACGCCAAAAGCACGTCAACCAAGCCGGAAAGGATGGATGTAGCCGCGCCCCATGTTACTGTAATGATTCCGCTGCCTTCGTCGTTGATAAAGGCCGTAATTTTCTCAATCAGCAGATCGGAGTCGATTGCATATTCCGGCAAAACGATGTTGTACTTTGCTGCAAAGTGAACAGTATCTGCCCACCAGCCCCCAATTTCATCAACATAAATCGGAATGTTCTGAACAAACTCGCCGCCGGACTCCCGCAGACTCGGAATCATCATAAACACTACGGCAAACAAAATCCCAAACACAAGAACAGCGCTTAAAGTGAGGCAAACGGGCCTTGCCAGCTTTACAGGGGCCTTTTTGCACACTCTGTTCCAGCAGCGTTCAAGTGGGTTAAGGACAACATTGATCAGAAAAGCGATACCTCCGCCAATCAGAAACGGCGAGAACAGCGAGATCACTTTTCCGAGAAATTTCATTACGGCATCGAGGTTCATTAAAGCCCAAGCAAAAAGAATCATCAGCAGCAATGCGCGAATGATGTATCGGGCAATACTTTTGTCGAGCTGTCTGTTTTCCGGCGGGACGGCAATATCGTGCCGCTTGGTGTCAGTACCCTGTGTTTTTTTCGCCATATTCCCTCCACACTGTTATTGCGCACATTCTAAAATGGGGTCACATTGCTTGACGGTAATGGACGACACTCTGTACGCGCTCAGCTCGGAGACCGTGATCTCCAAATTCTGCACAGCAAAGGAATCGCCCTTACCGGGGACTCTATTCAGCTGCTCCATGACCCAGCCGCCGACGGAAACACTGTCCGATTCCAGCTTGACGTCAAAGAATTCCATAAAATCCTCCAAGCTGACGGAGCAGTCCACGCGGTAGGTATTCTCGTCCAGCTTTTCAAAATCTTCTTCCACCTCGTCGTGTTCGTCCCAAATTTCACCGACCAGTTCTTCCAGAATATCCTCCATCGTAACAATACCAAGCGTCCCGCCAAAATCGTCTACGACTACGGCGACATGGGACTTCTGATGCTGGAGCATTTTCAAAATATCCCGGATTTTTGTGTACTGATAGACAAACAACGGTTTCGTCATGATCTCCGCAATGGGCTGATCCGTCATCTTGCCGTTGATATAGAAGTCCTTCTGATGAAGAACGCCGACGATCTGATCGATAGTATCCCGGTAGACCAGAAGGCGGGAAAAGCGGGACTGCGTAAAGGCTCTGGCAATTTCCTCATGGCTTTCGCCGATGTCCACGGCCTCCAAGTCGATTCGATGGGTCAAAATTTCTGCCGCCGTCAGGTCGCGGAACTCAAGAGCATTGCGCAGCAGCTCGCCCTCGTTTTCGTCAATGCCGCCGTCCTGCTCAACGTCCTCCATAAAAAGAAGCAACTCCTCGTGGGACATTTTTGCATCGTCATCTGTCTTGAAGAAGCGGGAAACCAGCTTTTTCCACTGGGAAAAGAGAAAATTCAACGGTGTCAGCACCCAAATCCAAAGGCGGATAAAGGGCGCGCTGAACAAAGCAAAGCGTTCAGGGGCGTCCTTTGCAACACTCTTGGGGGTGATCTCACCAAAAATCAAAACAACGATCGTTACGACGACCGTAGAAACCGTCGCGCCGATGTCGCCGTAAAGTCCGACGAACAGAAGTGTGCCGATGGACGCCACCATGATATTGACGATATTGTTGCCGATCAGGATGGTGGAAATCAGCTTGTCATAATCTTCGGACAGCTTGAGCGCCAGCGCTGCCCGCTTGTTTCCGTTGTCCGCCAACACCTTGAGGCGGGTCTTATTCAGAGACAAGAATGCCGTTTCTGTGGCGCTGAAATAGGCGGACATGACGATGCAGGCCACCATTGCGAAAATGCTTCCAAAATAATTCATTTCAAACTCCTTTATGTTCTGTTCATACGATCATTTCATGCAAAAAAGACACACCTATACCCGATACCGCAGCAAAGGGCGTAGATATGCCACATACGAACAGACCATATAAGAGCAATTACCGTTATCGTCGCTACTGTCATTTTCCACGGATTTCTTCCTCCTTTTTGCTGAGTGCTTATATCATAGCATTTTTCCGGTGTAGATTCGGTAAAGAAACGAGTACGGCGCAATATCCTCCTGTGAGAAATCTTGAAGCGCTTCCGTTTCTGCGGTATAATTATAATAATGTCGCAGTACAGCTCAGGAGAAATATGATGAAGAACCGTCAACGACAAAAGGATATTCTATTTTCGGTCATCGTTTTTTGCGCCACCTTTGCTGTCAATTTGCTGATTCAGAGACTCTTTACCACGCAGACGCTGGTGCCCATGATTTTTGTGTTCGGTGTGTTTTTGATTTCATTGAAAACCCATGGGTATTGCTATGGCATTGTCTCGGCAATTGTCAGCGTATTTGCGGCGAATTTTGCCTTTACCTATCCATATTATGTCTTCGACTTTTTCGTGGAAGAAAGCATCTTATCCGCCGTCATTATGCTGGCAGTTGCTGTTTCTACCAGTACGCTGAACAGCCGCATTCGGGATCAGGAAAAGCTGCGGGCAGAAAGTGAAAAGGAGAGAATGCGGGGCAATCTGCTGCGGGCGATCTCCCATGATCTGCGCACACCGCTCACCTCTATATACGGGTCCTCCTCCACGCTGATTTCTAAGTATGACGCGCTGCCAAAGGAGCAGCAGCTCGAGCTGTTGGGAGAAATTCAGGAGGACAGCGAATGGCTCATCCGCATGGTTGAAAATCTTCTGTCGGTTACAAGAATCGACGGCGCGAAAGTGGAAGTCGTGAAGACACCCACGGTTCTGGATGAGCTGATTGACTCGGTTCTCATGAAGTTTTCCAAAAAGCATCCGAATCAGAAGGTCATCACACAGATACCGGACGAGTTTGTGGACATTCCCATGGACTCGCTCCTTATTGAGCAGGTGCTGCTGAATCTTCTGGAAAACGCTGTATTTCACGCAAAAGGCATGACGGAGCTGACGCTTTCCGTTTCTCTCGTGGGAGACAAGGCGGTATTTGAGGTCGCCGACAACGGCTGCGGACTCCCGGAGGATGCGCTTCAAAAGATCTTTACCGGCAGCTATGAAAAGTCCGCCGCACCGGTGGACGGGACACGCCGCAATATGGGAATCGGACTATCTGTGTGCGCCGCCATCGTCAAGGCTCACGGCAGTGACATTACCGCAGAAAACAGAAGTGGCGGCGGTGCGGTATTCCGTTTTGCTCTGGAAAGAGGGGGTGAGGACGATGGGCAATAA
>ERZ779874.3296-NODE-3296-length-12218-cov-3.451944_pt1 | contig 12218 bp, 13 predicted proteins | sample MGYA00511031_ERZ779874 | MGnify/ENA primary metagenome ERZ779874 (study PRJEB29588, sample SAMEA2156850) | human gut metagenome | biome: human gut; feature: human-associated habitat; material: faeces | place: Denmark | collected 2008/2010 ...
GACGGAATAAGGGATATAGAGATGTCCGCGCCCCTTGCCCAGATGAATGGACGGCTTGTTGGAACCATGAAAATCAGAACCGCCGCTGATGAGCAGTTTGTTTTCTTTTGCAATGCGTTTGACAAGCTGTTCTTCCCCGGTGGTATAGGTAGAGTAGATTGCCTCGATGCCATCAAGTCCCACAGCTTTTAAGTCGTCAATCAGCAGCTGCAGCTGTTCTACACCCAGATGATAAAGCAGCGGGTGTGCAAGGATGGCAATCCCTCCGGTTCTTTTGATAAGGGAAACGGCTTCCATGGGAGATACTTTAAAACGTCCGACATAGCAGCGGCAGCCATCGCCGATGTATTTGTCGAAGGCTTCGGAAACGGATTTGATCCATCCATGTTCATAAAGGAAACGTGCGATGTTTGCACGCGTAATGACACTGTCCGTATTCTCTGCCAGAAGGGCTTCCATCGTAATTGAAAATCCTTCTTCCTGCAGGGCAGCGATCATTTTTTCATTGCGTTTATCCCGGCATTCGCGGAATTCAGCAGTCATTTTTAAGAGTTCCGGGTCATCCGGGTTAATGTAGAGACCGACGATGTGGATTTCCTTTTCCTGTTTTTTTCCCGGAAACGTGTAAGCAGTGGAAAGCTCAATGCCCGGGATCAGCTCGATACCGGCTTCCTTTGCGGCGCCCATAGCTTTTCTTATACCTGTGGCGGTATCATGGTCAGTCAGGGCGATAGCGGAAAGACCAGCTTTTTTGGCTTCTGCGATAACCTCAGTGGGAGTAAAGGTGCCATCTGATTCCGTGGAATGTACGTGCAGGTCAACAATTCTATTATCCATAGTCTGTAAGTCCTTTCATATTATTAATAAGTGACTGTAAAAACAGTCAGCAGATGGTGTTATCGTAGCATGAATGAAATATATTTGTCAAAAAATTAAAAAAAGTATAAAAAAATAGTTTACATATTTTACTAAAATGGTACAATAACCACAAGATGGTTTTTTATAGGCAAAAATACAGCAAAGAAGGTGAGAGAATGCAATTACTGACGTTTATGCTCAATAATGTCCGGTTTGGAATACCAGTGGATGATGTCGAGTCGATTGAAACAAGAATGAGTGTGGTAGGTGTTCCAAATGCACCTGCGCATATCGAAGGAATCGTGAATCTGCATGGTGATATCGTTCCGATATGTAATCTTGCTGACTATTTCGGATATCCAAAACAGGATATAAAAAATGTTATTGTGGCAAGTATGAATGGCATGAAGATTGGTCTTGAAGTAGAGAGTGTCCGTGAGATCATTGATGTAAATGAAAAACAGGTGATTCCGATGCCGACGATCATGAATGCCAATCAGAGCTGCTTTAATGATGTGGCATCCTATGATAAGCAGCTGATCGTGATGTTTGAGGTGTCAAAACTGATGCCACAGTCCGAGCAGCAGGGGATAAAGCAGCTTATCGATGACAATACCTGACAGACATAGTAAATAAAGCGTACAAACAGGAGGAAAAGGTTATGTATAAGAATCTAAAAATTCAGGAACGGCTGAAAAAATGTTTCACAGTCGTTGCGCTGCTTGCATCCATTGCAGGTGTTATTGGAGCAATTATGATGCTTATTATATCTACGCAGTATAAACATGCACTTACTAATTATGGTTTTTCGCAGGGTGATATCGGAAAGGCAATGATCGTTTTTGCAGATGCGAGATCGGCAGCGCGCGGTGTGATTGGTTACAGTGATACTGATATGATCGCAACCATGAAACAGATACATGATGAAAAGAAACAGAAGTTTGATGATTACTGGGCTATAGTTGCGAACACCTGTGTGACAGGCACTGAGAAAGATCTCTATGAGCAGGTGAACACACTTGTTCAGCAGCACTGGGATGCAGAAGCCCAAGCGATGGAGATCGGCGCTTCCACGGACAATGAAGACAGCATCAAAGCCCAGCAAATGATGAACGATACCGTAGATCCATTGTATGAGCAGGTTTACAGCCTTACAGCGGACTTGCTGGATGCAAACGTAAACGAAGGAGACTCCCTTGCGGCAAGACTTTCTGCCATTAGTATTATTTTCCTTATTGTGATTGTTGCAAGTATTGTATTTGCATTTGCACAGGCAATGAGAATGGGAAGTTCCATTGCAAAAGGAATCGCAGTACCTCTTGGTGCGTTAAGCGACCGTTTTACAACATTTGCAAAAGGTAACCTCACAGATCCATTCCCGATAGTAGATACGCATGATGAGGTGGCTGACATAATCCAGACAGCAAATGAGATGAAAGAAACATTAAATATAGTTATCGCTGACTGTGGCAAACATCTTGCTGATATGGCAAGCGGTAACTTTGATATCAAATCAGACTGTCCGGAAGTATATCAGGGTGAATTTGAAAAATTACTTCTTGCCATGCGTGATATGAAGAATCAGATGATCGTTACATTACGTTCTATTGAAGATGCATCCAGCCAGGTATCTGCAGGTTCTACAAACCTTGCAGAGGCATCCCAGAGTCTTGCAGAGGGTGCTACTGAGCAGGCAGGTGCAGTAGAAGAGTTACAGGCTACGATCACAAGCATCACAGAGAACATTGAAAAAGCAGCAGATCAGGCACATGAGTCCTATGTACAGGCAAAACAGTATGCAGACGAAGCTGACAACAGCCGTGCGCAGATGACAGCAATGGTAGATGCAATGACACGCATCAACGAGACATCCAAAAATATCGAGAACATCATTTCTGAGATTGAGGATATCGCATCCCAGACAAACCTGCTTTCCTTAAATGCTTCCATTGAGGCAGCAAGAGCAGGAGAGGCAGGAAGAGGATTCGCGGTTGTTGCTGACCAGATCCGTCAGTTAGCAGAGCAGAGTACAAAGTCTGCAGTAGATACCAGAGAACTGATCGAAGGATCCTTAGAGGAGATCGCAGAAGGAAACAAGGCGGCAGACAAAGCTGCAGCATCCATTGAAACGGTTGTAGAAGGAATCGGCAAGATTGCAGAGTCTTCCAGAAATATCAGCCAGGTATCCAGAGATCAGGCAACTGCCATGGATCAGGCAGAACAGGGTGTCAACCAGATTTCGGAGGTTGTTCAGGCAAACTCCGCAACCGCACAGGAGTCCTCTGCTACCAGTGAGGAGCTTTCTGCTCAGGCAGTATCCTTAGATGAACTGATCAGTAAATACGTTCTTCCACAGGAATAATTAATATCAGGATAGAAAGTTTAAGAATGTCTTAGCAGGGGACATTCTTAAACTTTAAAAAGTACTTGACAGAAATTTTCTGAAGTGGTATAGTTTAATAGTTGTTGAAAACAAAGTAGAGTATCCACTCTCACCGGAGCACCAGCATTCGTGTGACTCATGGTTTTATATTCAAGGCATCGGGAATATTCCTGTTGTTTGAAGTACCGCACCTTGCGAGTATTGAGTATTAAAAGTGGATAGTCTGCCTATCCACTTTTTTTAATGCAAGTAAAGAATAATATTTTGGAGGTGCAATACCATTAGCGAGTTAATGATTAATGAACAGATCAGAGACAGAGAAGTTCGTCTGATCGGAGAAAACGGAGAACAGCTTGGCATTATGTCAGTGAGAGAAGCAATGAAGCTGGCTGAGGAAGCAGAGCTTGATTTGGTCAAGATTGCTCCGACCGCAAAGCCGCCGGTATGTAAGATTATCGATTACGGTAAGTATCGTTATGAATTGGCGAGAAAAGAGAAAGAAGCCAGAAAAAAACAGAAAGTGGTCGAGTTAAAAGAGATTCGCCTGTCACCGAATATTGATTCAAATGATTTGAACACCAAAATGAATGCTGCAAAAAAATTCTTAAGCAAAGGTGATAAGGTAAAAATCACTTTAAGATTCCGTGGACGTGAGATGGCACATATGAATGCCAGCAAGCATATTCTGGATGACTTTGCTGAGAGTCTTGCAGAGGTTGCAGTAGTGGAAAAAGCACCAAAGGTTGAAGGCAGAAGCATCAGCATGGTGTTGGCAGAAAAAAAATCATAATTTTAAGGAGGAATATATCATGCCAAAAATGAAAACAAGCAGAGCAGCTGCAAAACGTTTCAAAGTAACAGGAACAGGAAAATTAAAGAGAAATAAAGCTTACAAGAGACATATCTTAACAAAGAAAACAACAAAGAATAAGAGAAATCTTAGAAAACCGGCTATCGTAGATGCTACAAACGTTAAGAATATGAAGAAGATTTTACCATACATGTAAGAAAGTTGTTAAGGAGGAATAGATCATGGCAAGAGTTAAAGGCGGTTTAGGCGCTAAAAAAAGACATAATAGAACTTTAAAATTAGCAAAAGGTTACAGAGGCGCTAGATCTAAACAGTATAGAGTAGCAAAACAGTCAGTTATGAGAGCCTTAACAAGTTCTTATGCTGGTAGAAAAGAAAGAAAGAGACAGTTCCGTCAGTTATGGATCGCTCGTATCAACGCAGCAGCAAGAATGAACGGAATCTCTTACAGCCAGATGATGCACGGATTAAAAGTATCCGGTATCGATATCAACCGTAAAATGTTAGCAGAGATGGCAGTTAACGATGCAGCCGGATTTGCAGCACTTGCAGAAGTAGCTAAGAAAGCAGTTGCTTAATAGAAATTTAAAAACCTCGGAAACGTTATGTTTTCGAGGTTTTTCTTTATAAAAATCAATAAATCCTTTAATTGAAAAATCAAGCAAATTATCTCCTGCAAGCACAAGCACACCATCATTCTTCTCATCTTCGTTGCATTCCTTGATCAATTGACACTTATTAATTGCAAATGCTATATCTTTAACAGCCCCCAACCTGTTATCATTATCTGTTGAACCATCGTCCAACAGAGTAAGCTTCATTGCACCTGATAAATTATCTGCCTTATCTGTCCACGCCACATCTGCAGGTTGTTCATCGTGTTGTGGTAAATCTCCATTCCACACATCAGGCTGTGGCAAATCGATCATACATTCATCCGCCTGCAGCATCCTCTGAATCCGTACATCCAAAAGATTATAATATTTTCCGGCATCGATCAACATTTGTTCATCTGCAAGATGGTACCCCTTTTCTGCCAGATATCGCCTGACCTTTTCAATATCCGACTGTGGTTGAAGCACAAGCTGATCACAACGTGTGACCACCTCTTCGCCGCGTTCCAGAATGTCGATCATCAACATACCGCCCATTCCAGCCAGAACAACAGCATTTACCTCGCCCGGTACGATTGTATCAAGCCCGTCGCCCATACGTATCTCTATCTGATTCGCCAGGTTCATTGCCTCTATATTCCGTTTTGCGATCGTGATCGGTCCTCGTCTGACATCGGATGCGATCACCCGTTTTGTTCTGTGCTGTTCTATCAGATATATCGATACAAATGCATGATCGCAGCCGATATCTCCGACTGCATCACATGGCTGTATCATATCCGCAACCGACTGCATCCGTTTCGACAGTTCTATCATATGCTCTCCATCCCTATTTTAGTATATATAATCTCTCAGTTTTCTGCTTCTGCTTGGATGTCTTAACTTCCGAAGAGCCTTTGCCTCGATCTGACGGATACGCTCTCTGGTTACGTTGAATTCTTTACCAACCTCTTCCAGCGTTCTTGCCCTGCCGTCTTCAAGACCAAAACGAAGTGTAAGCACCTTCTTTTCACGTTCGGTCAATGTATCAAGTACCTCTACCAGCTGTTCCTTCAATAAGGTAAATGCAGCAGCATCTGCCGGAACAGGCATATTATCATCCGGAATAAAATCACCCAGATGGCTGTCTTCCTCCTCACCGATAGGTGTCTCTAAGGATACAGGCTCCTGTGAAATCTTCAGGATCTCACGTACACGCTCAACAGGAATATCCATAACATCTGCAATCTCCTCCGGCTGTGGTTCTCTTCCAAGCTCCTGTAATAACTGTCTGGATACACGGATAAGCTTATTGATCGTCTCTACCATATGAACCGGAATACGGATTGTTCTCGCCTGATCCGCAATTGCTCTTGTTATCGCCTGACGGATCCACCATGTTGCATAGGTGGAGAACTTATATCCCTTTCTATAATCAAACTTCTCTACTGCCTTGATCAGGCCAAGATTTCCTTCCTGAATCAGATCGAGGAAAAGCATACCACGTCCAACATAACGCTTTGCAATGCTGACAACCAGACGAAGATTTGCTTCTGCAAGCTTCTGCTTTGCCTGCTCATCTCCTTCTTCCATACGTTTTGCCAGTTCGATTTCTTCCTCAGCACTCAGAAGCGGTACTTTACCGATCTCTTTCAGATACATTCTGACAGGATCTTCAATACTGACCCCATCCGGTACAGAGATATCGATTTTATCTACATCTACATCCTCTTCCAGATCATCCAGCAGAAGTTCCTCATCGTCATCCTCTTCTGTAATTGTCAAAATATCTACATTATGGCTCTCTAAAAATGAAAAGATCTGTTCCATCCGTTCCAGATTCAGCTCAATTTCTTTTGCATCATTAAAGTAACGGATAATCTCTGTATCTTCAATTACCATCTTTTTCTTCTTTGCCATCTCCAGTAAGCCCTGAAGCTTCGCCTGAAATTTCTCTTCAATCTGCTCTTTATTCTCTTTTGATTCCATAAACCATGATCCTCCATAAATATATAATAGTTTATCCACTTTATAATGAAATATGCAGCTTCGTAAGATCCGCCTTGGCACGTATGAGATTCTGCATCTCTTTTATATCATTTGTCTTTGCCAGTTTATCTTCTATACTGCTTAATCTTATCTTTTTCACAACATCTGTCACCGCATTGTTGATTTCTTCCTGCGTCATGTCAATTCCGATATTCGTCTGAAGCATCTCTGCCACCAGACGTTGTTCCTCTATCGACTCAAATGTTGTTACGATACTTGCCGGTTCCACCTTCCCGTTTTCCCGATATTGTGAAAACAGCTTGTCTGCCACCACACGGTAAACGCCATCTTCAAAACTGGTTTCATCAATAATACCGTCCAGCTTCTGAAATAATCCAGGTTCATTGACCATCCATGTCAAAAGCAGCTTCATCGGCTTATTCTTTGCCGGATCAGCAGCTCTGCTTTCATGCTCTGCCCGTCGTTCTTCCCGTTCTACGATCTCCGAACGCGGAACACCTGCAATTCCATATTTGTGTACCAGATCTGTAAGACCTGTCTTATCAATATGGTATAGTAAAGGGAGCAGACCTGGTCGACAGTAAGGGAAATAAATTCCAGCTTCGCGGTATCAGTACACATGGAATCAACTGGGATGTCGGATCGCCATATGTGAATAAGAAAGCATTCAAGACACTCCGTGACGATTGGGGCGTGAATGCGATCCGGCTGGCAATGTATACCGAAGAATACAATGGCTATTGCAGTGGCGGAAGTCAGGCAAAGCTTCGGAAACTGGTGGATAAAGGTGTCGGGTATGCGACTGATCTTGGTATGTATGCGATCATCGACTGGCATATCTTAAGTGACGGAAACCCGAATAAGAACAAGTCACAGGCGAAGAAATTCTTTACCACGATGGCAAAGAAATATAAGAACAATAAAAATGTTATTTATGAGATCTGCAATGAGCCAAATGGCTGTGGCTGGAAAGAGATCAAATCCTATGCGACAGACATTATCAAAACGATCCGCAAATACGACAAGAAAGCAGTTATTATCGTGGGAACACCAACCTGGTCACAGCTTGGAACGGATGGAACGTCAAATGAAGTTGCAGACAGCCCAATCAAGGGATATAAGAATATCATGTACTCCCTGCATTTCTACGCAAGTGAGTGGGCGCACAATGAATATCTTCCGGCAAAGGTTGCTTATGCAAGAAAGAAGAAGCTTCCAATCATTGTATCTGAGTTTGGTTTATCACCGGCCAGTGGCGACGGAGCCATTAACAAGGCATCCGCAGACAAATGGATGAAGCTGCTTAACAAATATAACATCAGTTATTTCTGTTGGAGCCTCAGTAATAAGAACGAGTCGGCATCTTTGCTTAAACCATCAACAAAGAAAACCTCCGGCTGGAAGTCAGGTGACTTATCCACAGCAGGAAAGTATATCAAGAAGAAATATCTTGCGAGAAAGAAAGCTCTTGGCAAGAAAGCATAGTGATCATGTATATGAGATAAACAGTAATATCGGCAGACAGCCGGATGGCCTGTTTGTATAATGAATCAATCATATTTTGCACCTGTGCATCATAGAATAAATAATACAGGAAAATCGTATGAAGCGAATCGGATTTTTCCGGAATGATGACAGGACAGGATGTGATGGTATGAAGAAAAATAACAGGATTCTAGCCTGGTTCACCATGGTTTTGTTAGCATTTGCAATTCCATATGTGGGAACCAGGCTTTTTGTGCGTTATCGGGATGTGTCGGATGCCCGGATCGCGGCACTTAGTAGCAGCCGGGATGTGTGTATCCTGCAAAATGAGAACTACAGGCTGATCGACTGTGAAGAATATATTTTGTATGTCCTTGCCGGGATATATGACCCGTCGTGGAATGTGGAGATGACAAAGACGATGGCAGTTCTGACCCGGACTGCGATCTATTATGAAATGAACGATCAGGCGGACACTGCAAATGGCGGAGGCAAGATCATCAATGAGGGAGATCTGAAAGAGATCCGTGTGGAGAAAGATGAATTAAAGCAAAAATGGGGGAAAGAATATAAGCAGAATATGGAAATGGTATATCAGGCTGTGAAGGATACAATGGGACAGGTTATCGTTTATGATGGCAGACTTATTATTCCTGTCAGTCATGCAGTCAGCATAGGGGTAACTATTAGTGCAGAGGAATTATATGGTACTGCGATTCCATATCTGGTATCCGTTGACAGCAGTCAGGATATCCAGTCGCCGGATTTTTCATCGACAAAGATCTACAGTGCGCTTCGTATAAAGAAAGAATTTGGCATGAATGGAGAGGGAGAAGCGTTTGACGGATCAGAGAATCTGGGGCAGACCGACGTGGATGTTGAAAAAAACGAATCTGCGACGACTGGTTCAGCACAGAGTGAGGAACAGGCAGTGGATGCGGATGCACTGACTGTGCTTGAGGCGACGAAATCAGGATTTGTCCGAAAGGTAAATGTGTTCGGGACGGTCGTGACCGGAGAGACATTTGCACAGACCCTGTCACTTGGAACGACAAATTTTCATATCGATCAGGTCGAGGAGGGATATCGGATCATCTCGATCGGTAAAGGCTCATCCCTTGGAATGTCGTTGTACGGAGCCGGATGGAAAGCCGATCAGGGCAGTACATATCGTGAGATCATTGCATACTATTATCCGGAAACTTCGATCGCGGATGGAGCGGCATATTAAACACCTGCGAAAACATATAAGGACGATTACCAATATATTGAGGATATTTGAAAATACAGCTGGAATTGCAAAAGTGGTTGCTTTGCAAATCATTTCATTTCGCTGGTGGCAGGATACGACAAAATGCATAAGATGAATAAAAAGCTTATGGAAAATATTTGCCTGTGTATATAATCCGGAAGTTCAGGCAACAATATCCATGAGGTGATAAACATGAAGAAATTTTTGAATGTTATTAAGAGAAATATTTTCTACATTGCCCTGATCGCCGGAATGGTGGCACTTGTAGGACTTGTAGCTCTATATAATGTGAAAACCCAGTCAGATGATGAAAATGCTGTCAGCTCGGAGGCAGTAGAAGAAACCGCAGACAGAAGCAATCTCGGAACAACAGAAGCAGTAAAGGAAACACTTGGCGGTACCGCCAAAGCAGAGGATAAGACAGAAGCAACAACAGAGAAAAGCTCAGAAGTAGAAACCGGAGCAAATGCTGCCAAGGCGGAAGAACAGATCGAACTGAACTATGACGGCAGTACAGCTCTTATGTGGCCACTAAACGGAAATGTGATCATTCCATTCAGTATGGATACCACAGTATTCTACGAGACATTAAACCAGTACAAATGCAATGCCGGAATCGTATTGGAAGCAGCAGAAAATGACAAAGTTTTAGCCGCTTACAAATGCAAGATCACAGAGATCACAAGCACACCGGAATTTGGAAATGTGGTAAAGGCATCCCTTGGAAATGGCTATGAAGTCATGTATGGACAGCTTAAGGATATCAATGTATCCGTTGGTCAGGTGGTAGATGCCGGCTGCACCATCGGCACTGTAGCAGAACCAAGCCGTTATTATTCAAAAGAAGGAACAAATCTGTATTTCGCAATCACCAAAGATGGCAAACCGGTCGATCCTGTATCATTGATCGAAGGGGAATAATCAGAACAATCCATATAAAGTATAAGAACAGACGCATGTCGTATCCGCAGGGTAGGGTGTGTGTCTGTTTTTATTTTATCTCCTTCCTCTGGAACACCAACAGGGAAATAACGGTTGGCAGGATCAGAAGTACGGCGGCGATCTCCATAGCGTGAACAATCAGGCCGGTGGTTAGTGTCTGCCATGCAACAGCGGTCAGGCAGACGGTAGGAAGATTGGTGTAGATGATACGGAGTGCTTCTACTTCCGGGAAAATGGCATAGAAAAGCATGATGCCATTTGGCAGCAGGGCAACGACTACAGCATAGATACCGCACCACAGAAGGTCTGTGGAGAAGAACATGCACAGGGAGGATGCCATTGTCTGTCCGGCGATGATCATAGGAAGCATGATCACAAAACGCAGAAAATAATTCTGATATGCCGAAGCGGTCAGACTTCCATCATGACGAAAACAGATGTAATTCGTCAGCAGATAGGCTGCAGATACTACAACGATTCCGATAAGCAGCAATAGTGTATTCACGATACATTTGCCAAAGAAAATTGTGTTCCGGCTGGTTCCGAATGACACGATATTCTTCATCGTATTATTCCTCCATTCACCGGAGAAACCGATATCGGTGGTGAAAATAATGCAGTACCAGACGATCGTTGCCATCATGTACAGACCGGCATTCATAATATCTGCACCTTCAATCGTAAATGGGATCCGGATAACATGGATGGCATACCAGACAGATACGTTGATCAAAATAGCAATGACCACTCCGATAATGAGCAGGGTATATGGATAAGCCCGATGACTTACTTTGTAACATTCGCTTTTGAGGAAATTATTCAATCGTTGTCCCTCCTAACAGTTCAATAAAGAAATCTTCCAGTGTGGTTTTCACAATCTCCAGTGAGTACAGATCGTATCCCTTTTCAAATAAGAAACGACTGATCTCCTCAGTCGGGTAAACCGTGTTGTTTTCAAAATAAATATAAATGGTATCATCATCTTCATTGTAGGATGCGTCGAGTTGGAGCTCTTTTGAAAGACTTTCAGCAGCTTTTTCACCGTCACTGGTATGCACCTTTACATAGCTTTTTTCTTTTGCTTCTAGTTCTTCAGCAGACATTTCCTGTAAGATCTGACCATGGTCGATGAAACCGTAACAGGTTGCCATGTTTGCAAGCTCGGATAGAATATGCGAGGAAATGATGATTGTGAGTCCGTTCTCTTTGTTCAGCCGCAGCATCAGCTTTCGCATTTCGACGATGCCGGCAGGATCCAGACCATTGATCGGCTCATCTAAGATCAGAAATTCCGGATCGTGCATGAGCGACAGGGCTATTCCCAGACGCTGCTTCATGCCGAGAGAGAAATTTTTAAACTTTTTATCCTTAGCTTCGTAGAGTCCCGTTTCCTTCAGAACTGTTTCAACAATGGATGGATCGTCGATTCCGCGTTGGATACGGTAATATTCCAGATTGCGTTCCGCAGAGAAAAATGGATAAAACGCTGGCGTTTCGATGATAGCACCGGTTCTTTTCCGGGCTTCATTTAGTCCATGTGTTCCCTTCTTGCCAAAAAGTTCAATGCTGCCATAATCAGGAGCATTCTGTCCGGTAAACAGGCGGAGAAGTGTCGTTTTTCCTGCACCGTTTTTACCGATCAGAGCATTGCAGTGCTTGTGTTGTTATTAATGGGAGCCTAAATGTCGCCCTTTTTCACGGACATATTTATCTTATCAAGTGCAGGCTTATCACCGTATATCACTTCTACATCTGTTGCTTTTGCAATGACTTCTGCCATGGAACAGCACCTCCTGATTCAACCGAATTTTCCTATAATCAGCATACTGTTTTGCCGCAGGAAAGTCAATTCATGGAGCAGACTCCAAGTTGAAACTTTTTTTA
>ERZ779874.3316-NODE-3316-length-12127-cov-12.885686_pt1 | contig 12127 bp, 10 predicted proteins | sample MGYA00511031_ERZ779874 | MGnify/ENA primary metagenome ERZ779874 (study PRJEB29588, sample SAMEA2156850) | human gut metagenome | biome: human gut; feature: human-associated habitat; material: faeces | place: Denmark | collected 2008/2010 ...
TGAATCGGTTTCTGGACTGGTTCAATTCAGATGCACATAACGGTTATGTAAAATCAGCGATAGCCCATTTGTGGTTTGTCTGTATCCATCCTTTTGATGACGGAAACGGACGAATCGGACGAGCCATTGCTGATATGGCACTTTCACAGGCTGAAAACTCAAAGATGCGTTTCTTCAGTATCTCCCATCAGATAAACAAAGATAAAAAACAGTATTACGATATATTGGAGGAAACACAGAAGGGAGATTGCGAGATTACTGAATGGATCATCTGGTATCTTGACTGTCTGCTCCGTTCTGTCGAGCAATCCGACGAAACATTGTCAAAGGTTCTTAACAAGGCTATATTCTGGCAAACCCACGCCGAAACAGTCCTGTCCGAACGACAACGTGAAGTCTTGAATTTATATTTGGACGGTTATCCCGGCAAACTGACGGCTAAGAACTGGGCAAAACGTGTAAAGGTATCACCGGATACAGCAGCACGCGATATAAAAGATCTGGTAGAAAAGGGTATTCTGGTACCTCAGCAGGGGCGGGTTCGTGACGTATTCTACGGAATCCGGTGCAGTGAATCTATCCTTGTCATCCCAATGCCGGAAGATGTATAATTTTCATCATACAAGCATAAAGGCTGTGTGCCAGTTTGGATAAACCAATGCCACACAGCCTTTATTTCTTTTATTTACTACTCATATATGCTTCCCGATAATTCTCCTGAAGCATTTTCTCAATATCACTCTCCCGGTAAAGTATCTTACCTCCCAACTGGTAATAGGATATTCTCCCTTCATTACGATAATCCTGAAGCGTGCGTCTGCTCAGTTTCAATTGTGCCGACACTTCCTTGTCGGTCAGATAGCGTTCACCGCCCAGTACGGGACGGTTTCCGACCGCCAGATTCTCAATCCCGACCAGCATACGGTCAAGACTTCCCATGATACGGTGTACCCATTCTCTGCTGTCTGTTCTCAGTTCACTCATGTTATTATGGATTTAGTGGTTATTGTTTAACTGTTATATGTTACGTCCTCTGTAAATAGCCTCTTTTCTTCTGTCCTCAACTTTCTTGACGATACCCTGTACATCTTCCGGCTTGTAGAATATCTTGTGATTGATTTGAGAAAAAGGCAGTGTGCCGTTATCACGGAGTGTCTGCAAGGTGCGGGGCGAAATGTTCAGATACCGGCATACGTCCTGATTGTCCATCCACTTGTGCAGCGTCCTGTCGTTCTCCCGGTTGCAAATTTCCATGACCCGATGCTCAAAGTATTCAAACTTACGCACCAATTCTTCAAACAGTTGTTTTTCTATTCCTACAAATTCCATATCGTTTCCTTTTTTTGTTGATTGATGTTTATTCTTTTTCGTTGTTTGCGACAAAGAAAAGCCATATATTCTGAAAGGCAATGGTTTCCGCTTAACTGGCAGCATGTGGCGCTGATTATCCTAGTTATGAGGTCACATTCATATCATTTTTCTGCAAATATTCCTACATTCAGGGACTCCATCCAATAATGAATTACAGAATAAAAGATCTATGAACCTGATTCAATAAAGGTCCATAGCAATGGATAAGGAATGGTTTATTTCCATGTAACCTTACTTCATCACTTTTCCAAGCCATTGATTAGATAAGGAAGCAAAGAAGTGTTCCTTCAATGATTCACAGACATGAATATTTACTACAGTACGACAATACGACATTAAGTCAGTAAATATTCAAGTCAATAGATCAGTAACTGTTTGACTCCCCGGTTCATTGTTTCTTCAAACAAGAAAAATACCGCATTCCACACCGATTGCTCCGCATGCAAACTGCAACAGGCCACATTGTTGTCACATCCCGACCAACTGTTTGACTATTGGAAACTTATATTCTTTTTTTGCCAGACAATTCATTCCGAGATATATCGGAACATGGCAAACAAAATGAGAAAATACATTATGAACAGAAACGGAAAAACAGGCCTGTCCCCTCCATAAGATGATACAGACAACGGTATTATTTCTCCCGAATTTATAGAGGGCATATTCAGAGCTGCTCAAAATAGCGGGATTCTGGTTTTTAGTGGGGCAAGTTTGTGTTTCGGGCAGACCGAAACCGCTTGCTCCCACTACTGGATGCAGTGAGAGGTTCATCCCGCTGGTCTAATCAGTACATTCATTTTATACAACAATAGTCAACAGATGGAAAAGAAACAGAATACAGAAAGAAACAACAAGGGTGGCCGTCCTCCCAAGAGTACGACCGACAAACTGAAATACCGTGTTACCGTGAAACTGGCGACACCGGATTACTATACACTGAAAAGCAGGGCAAGAAGCGCAGGCATATCGGCAAGCGAATACCTGAGAGAATGTTTCCGTAAGGGATATGTCCGTCAAAGACTTACAGCGGAACATTCCGACTATATCCGTAAGCTATGCGGTATGGCGAACAATCTGAACCAGCTGGCTCATAAGGCAAATGCCGGAGGATTCGAGACGGCAAAGCTGGAATGCCGTGTACAGGTGGCAAGAATCGAAGAACTGCTGAACCATATCCTGCTATGATTGCCAAGATTGTAAAGGGAAGCGGATTCCGTGAGGTTACCGGTTATATCATTGACAGTAAAAAGAATGCCAGGATTATCGCACATACCGGCTTGTTCATTGAGGATGTTGACACAATAACAAAGGCTTTCGAAGCACAGGCCAGCATGAATTCGAAAGTATCCAGACCGGTCGGACACATTGCACTGGGATTTTCCAAAGAGGATGAAAGCAGGCTGACCAGCCGGATTATGGCAGAAATAGCTTTGGAATACATGGAACGGATGGGCATAAGGAACACGCAGTTCTTTATAGCCAGACATTTCGACAAGGAGCATCCCCATATACATATTGCCTACAACCGGATAGACAATGATGGCAGGACCATATCCGATAAAAACGAGCGGTTACGGAGTGCACGCATCTGCAAGGAACTGACCTTGAAATATGGGCTACACATGGCCAAAGGTAAGGATCATGTCAAGACTGAACGTTTAAGGGAACCGGACAAGACAAAGTATGAACTTTACAGTCTGCTTAAAACGGAAGTCAGAAAGGCCGGGAACTGGAAGGAACTGATTGCCGGATTAAGCGAACAGGGAGTGGATGTACGGTTCAAATACAAGGGAAAATCGGATGAAGTACAGGGTATCGTGTTCATCATGAACGGCTATTCCTTCAGCGGTTCTAAGATTGACAGACAGTTCAGCTATACCAAGATAGATGCTGCATTAAAGACACCTCCACATTCGGAAACCCAAAGACAGGTAGCTGTTCAAAGTGAACCGACCTATCAACTGGAATCGCATAGCTGTGAATTGTACAGCGGTTCTTTAGGTCTGTTCACACCGAACCCGCAACCGGAACAACCAGAAGGTTATCCGGACGATTATTTGAGAAAGAAGAAAAAGAAAAAACAACGTAAAATAAGATGGTAATTTTTACTCCTTCATTGTTCTCATTTCATATATTATCAGTATATTTGCCCTATACGCCAATAAAAGGATATACAATGAAAGATATAAATAGAATTAAAGTCGTTTTAGTTGAACAAAAGAAAACAGGTAAATGGCTTGCGGAGCAATTAGGAAAAGATCCATCTACTGTGTCTAAATGGTGTTCAAACAAAATGCAACCGTCTCTGGAGATTTTAGTAAACATTGCAAAGATATTGGATGTAGATGCCAGAGAATTAATTGTTATTACAAAACAATAGTTAATGAAAAATATTCAAGTAAGTATAAGTATATGAAAGATTACATAAAAATTGGAATCGAGAAAAATCTCATATCTTTTAATGAAGATATGTCACGAATTACTTATGTGTTCCAAAAAAAAGAACGTAATTACAATAATCCCGAAGAGAAAGTACAAGCAGAAACGTTTCTTCGACTAATACTTGATTACAATTATCCTGTTAATAGGATAAAACAGTTTGTTCCTGTCACAATGGGACGAGAAATTAAAGAAGCAGATATTATTATTTATGATGATGATATGTGCATGAGTCCTCATATTTTAGTTGAATGTAAACGTCAAGAAGTAAGTGAGGCTGAATATCAGCAAGCTATCGAACAAGCATATAGCTATGCATTTGCTTTGCCTTGTGATGTGAAATTTGTTTGGGTTACATCTGGAATCAAGTCCGACTATTTTGAAGTTGATAAGAATCAAAATACGAGAAATCAAATGCCGGATATTCCTCAATTTGGAGTGAAAAATGTAGCATCGTACAAATATGTATATGGAGCTGAATATTTACCAGAAGTATCTGGCAAACAACGTTTTTTTGATCTTTCTGTTATTGAGCAATCAGATCTTACACGAAGATTCAAACAAGCCCATGAAGCTCTTTGGGCTGGTGGTCAGCTGAATCCATCTGAAGCTTTCGATGAATTGGATAAACTCATTTTTTGCAAGATATGGGATGAACGTAAGCCCAGAAGAATGGGGGAACCATATGGTTTTCAGATAATCACAGTATCTAAAGAAGAAGAAAAAAGCGAAACCCAAAGACGCCTTATAGAGAATGACAATTTATATAAACGTATAATAGCTTTATATGAAGAAGGCAGACAAAAAGATAAAGAAGTTTTCCGTGATAATATCAGATTAACACCGGAAAAAATACGCACTGTTGTTGGATATCTTGAAAGTGTCAATCTTGGAGAAACTGATTTGGATAGTAAAGGAAGGGCTTTTGAAACGTTTATGGGTTCATTTTTCCGAGGTAATTTCGGGCAATATTTCACACCTAGAGAAATAGTTAAATTTATAGTGGATGTTTTGCCTATTGAGCATGATTCAAAAGTTCTTGATACCTCATGTGGTAGTGGAGGCTTCCTACTTTATGCCCTGAATAAAATTAGAAACAAGGCGACTGAACTTTATCCTCGATACAAAACTGACACGAGACAGTATAAGCATTGGTTCTCTTATTGGCATGATTTTGCCGAAAAAAATCTTTATGGGATTGAAATTAGTGAACAAATATCTCGTGCTGCTAAAATGAATATGATAATTCATGATGACGGACACACAAATGTTATAACCTCAGATGGTCTTATGTCTGATGAATCAATAATAGCTAAGACAAATAATCACGGCTTTAAATATGGAACATTTGATTTTATCATAACTAATCCACCATTTGGCAGTACTATCCGTCAAAGTGAACAAGCGTATTTAAAAACTTATCAATTAGGTAAAAAAGAAGAAGATTGGTTGGCTGTTGCTGCGCGTCCTCAGGAGACTCGTGATGGACAAAGTACAGAAGTCCTTTTTATAGAACAAGATTATAATTTCTTGAAAGAAGGTGGATACCTTGCCATTGTTCTTCCTGACGGAATCTTAACAAACAGTACTATGCAGTATGTCAGGACACAAATCGAGGATTGGTTCCGTATTGTTGCTGTTATAAGTATGCCACAAACAGCATTTATGGCAAATGGTGCTGGCGTAAAGAGTTCTGTATTATTTTTACGGAAATGGACAAAGATAGAGACTAAACTTCTTATAAATACAAAGAAAAATATTGAAGAGAGATTACTTCATGACAATTGCTATCTGGTTCAACGACAAACTTGGGATAAAGAGATTAAACAAAAACAAAAAAAGAAAGCAAACGAAATAAAAAGTAAACAAAATATTTCTGTAACAGCAGCAAAACAAACAGAAGAGTATAAAACGTGGAATGCAGATTTGCTCACAGAATATGCCAATAAGGTTGATGAACTCAAAAGTCTCTTGACAGATGAATATCAGCAGGCAAAACAAAAAGAGTTAACAGATTATCCAATTTTTATGGCTATTGCAGAAAGCATCGGTTATGATGCTACAGGCAAGAAAACGTCTGTCAATGAGTTAGATATTATAGGAGAAGAACTAAGAAAGTTTATTAATTCATTATAAAAACACTAATAGTTATGAAACTAACAGGAATAATTGAGGATGTTTTTAAAGGATGCTCTATATTTAGAGGTTATGCAACATTAAAGAATTTAGCAATAGCTTCTAAACCTGGAGAATATCAAAGAAACTTCAATAAAAGACGTATACCCGAAATAAGAACATTTATGGAGACTTCAAAATTCTCATTTTTCCCAGAACTAATTTTTGGTTTTCAATTAACCGATACTTCTGCTTTACAAAAACTAAAATATGAACAAGACCGAGGTACAATTTTACTTAATGATGGAATTAAATTCACAAAAGCAAAATTTGTTTTTGACATTATAATAGGTGAAAATCCAAAGACAAAAGTAATGTCAATAGAAATTCCAGATAATATTATTTTACAAAAACCTCTTACTCGTTTAGATGGCAATCATCGTTTAAATGTTATAGATAACATATTGGAGGAACAATCAAATAGTGACTTGCTAAATATGGTTGTTCCATTTTCAATATTGATGCAAATAAAAAGCGATGTAGCCCAACAATACGAATCTGCTTTTTTTTATTTGATAAATTCTAAAGCAGAGGCTTTAACAAGCGAAGAGAATTTATCTGCAATTTTTAATAATGAAAGTTTTTCGACTACTTTAAAAGCAGAGTTATTAAACATATCAGAAGAACAAATATTATGTATAGATAAAATATCTTCATTTCTCCAACAAAGCAATTTAACGTTTTATGGTAATGCATATTTTACCTTTGCATTAGAATTAACACAATTTACTCGTAATTACTCATATGAACAACTTCAAAAAGCAATTATATATTTAGCAGGAGAATATGAAGAATTGAACATACAAGGTATAGATATTATATTAGTATTGCTTAAATATCTTGTTGATGGAAACAAAACAGATTATAGACGTTTCGCAAAGTGGATTAAATCTAATGATATAGGTAAAATTAATGGATTACATCATACTAAATTAATAGAGATATATGAGCATATCCATAGACGTAGAGAATACAAGGTGTTTGTAGCTATGCCATATATTTCTTTTAAACGAGTAAATGACTTCAATAATTTATTTAAAGAAGTACTTAAGGAAATATCCGAAAAAAAAGTACAAGCTAAAGTCTCTCTTATTCCAATTATGCGTTTTAAAGGTAATAGCCAACGGATAGATAGTAGACTTATCAAATGCATTAAAGAGTGTGACATTTTCATTGCTGATTTAACGACTTGTAATGATAATGTTATTTTTGAAATTGGATTAGCAGAAGGCAATAACAAGCCTATATTATTAATAAAAGCGGAATCAGATACTACACAAGTACCTTTTGATGAAGCAGAATTAAAACTCAAAGAACAAGTTCCATTTGACATGGATAAACTACAATGGATTCCATATTCTAGTTCTGGATATTATACAGATATTAAAAATATAATGAAAAATAATATCCCTGTAATATTAAAGGAAAATTATGATGTACCAATCAACGAATAATATAGATCAAGATAAGATCTTCATTATAAACAGATCAGAAATAGAGGGGAGGCTTGAACCTGATTATTATCGGCCCTCAATAGCATTATTGGAAAAGAAAGTACGTTCTTTAGCCACTAAGAAGTTAAGGAACTATGCTTTTTCTATTGCAGGAGGAGCTACACCTAAAAAAACAGAAGCTGAAAAATATTATTCAGATTCAGAAAATGGAATTCCATTTCTTAGAGTACAAAATCTTCAAACTACAGGAGGCTTATCATTAGATGGCTGTTTATATATTAATAAAGAAACTCATAATGGATTATTAAAACGTAGTCAAGTTGCAGAAGGCGATTTACTTATAAAAATTACAGGCGTCGGTCGGATGGCGATAGCATCCGTTGCGCCAAAAAATTTTATTGGAAATACGAATCAGCATATGGTTGTTGTTAAGACCCCAAATATCAATATCAGCAAATATCTAGCACAATATTTAAATCTTGATATTATTGAAAAAATAGCTTCTCGCCATTCCACTGGAGGTACTCGTCCTGCATTAGATTATCCTTCATTAAAAGATCTTCCAATAATAGAAGGTTTGAATTTTTCTGCTATTGACGATGCGATAAAAGAAAAAAAAGCAAAAGAAGAAGAAGCTCAACGGCTTTTAGATAGTATTGATGATTATCTTTTAAATGAACTTGGCATTAAATTACCTTGTTCGGGGAATGAACTTAAAAATAGAATTTTTTATATACACAAAAAAGATTGTGATACAAGATATGATCCTAAATATAATAAGCAAATAACTCTAATAAAATCTTTGCAATGTAATTATAAATGGAAATATCTAAAGGATGTTGCAATTACAGCAGGTCAGTACGGGGCAAACGAGCCAGCAATAGATTTTAATGATGGAGAAACACGATATATCAGAATTACAGATATTAATGAACTAGGTGAATTAAAAGAAAATGATAAAAAATCTGCACTGTATACAGATAGGTCATACTTGTTACAAACAGGTGATATTCTTTTTGCAAGAAGTGGATCTGTCGGAAAATGTTACATCCATAGAGAAAACAAAGAGCCGGCCATATTTGCAGGATATTTGATTCGTTATAAATTAAATACAGAAAAGATAAATCCGTGGTATTTATTTTTTTATTGTAATAGTAAAATTTACAAATATTGGGTTGATACAATACAGCGTCCTGCTGTTCAGGCAAATATTAATGCTGAGGAGTATCGTACTTTACCAATACCATTACCAACTCTAATAAAACAAAAAGAGATTGTAGATTATATTACTGGTATTCGTAATAAAGCAAAAGCATTAAAACAAGAAGGCAAAGATATATTAGAAAATGCAAAGCGCGATGTTGAACGAATGATAATTGGTAAATGATATTATAATATTTATATAATATCACTTACATAACAAAATCTGATAGATATTTTAAAATTTATATAGGTTTTACCTTTTCATGTCTTAACAAAATATTGAAATTGTAATAATTATAACGATATAATTCTTATATGCCAGAAACTAACCGCATAGAATACAAAAGAGAATTGACTTCTGAACTTGATATAGAGAAGGAGATTGTAGCTTTCTTGAATTACAAAGAGGGTGGATATATCTATATCGGTATCGACAAGGACGGTTCTACCGTAGGTGTAAACGATATAGATGATTGCATGCTAAAACTGAAAGACCGTATCAAGCATAATATTTCTCCTTCGGCAATGGGACTATTTGATATAGCTGAAGAGCAGAAAGATAGACTTAGCATTATAAAAATAACGATTGCAAGCGGAATAGAAAAACCATATTTCAAAACAAAATTTGGGATGACACCGAGAGGTGTATATATGCGTATTGGAACATCGGCTGAGCCTATGCCTCAAGAACAGATTGACCGTCTGTTTGCCATGCGGACACGAAACTCCATCGGACGCATAGTCTCCAACCGACAGGATTTGAGTTTTGAGCAATTACGTATCTATTACGACGAACGTGGTAAAAGACTCAACGACAATTTCAAACGGACATTAGAATTGCTTACTGAAGATGGAAAATACAATTATGTAGCTTATCTTCTTGCTGATGAAAATAGCAATTCAATTAAAGTAGCAAAGTATTCAAGTCTTGATCGTTGTGACTTGGTAGAGAATAATGAGTATGGATATTGCTCCCTGATTAAAGCAACCAAGAGTGTGTTGGCCAAACTGGATATTGAAAACAAGATTGCCGCTACTATTACACCCATGGAACGCATTGAAACCCCATTGTGGAACAAGGTTGCTTTGCGCGAAGCAGTTATCAATGCAATTGTGCATAACGATTACTCTTTTGAGGTACCGCCTAAATTTGAGATATTTCCAGACAGAATGGAGATAACTTCTGCAGGACGTTTACCAGAATCTCTTTCTAAAGAGGAATTTTTTAATGGTATATCAATTCCACGCAACAAGGAGTTGATGAGAATTTATAGAGATTTGGAGTTAGTAGAGTCGTTAGGCTCTGGAATTCCTCGCATACTAAGAGCATACGGAGAAGATTGCTTTAAGTTTACTGACAACTTTATCCGTATTACTTTTCCTATAACTGCTCATGATACTGCTCATGATACTGCTCATGATACTGCTCATGATACTGCTCATGATACAGATAATGTTTCTGCACATATAAGAACTCTTGTTGCCAATATAGATGGTGAAGTTGATAGGGAGACACTGCAATCAACATTAGGAATTAAGCATCGGACATATTTTCGTAATACATATCTTAAACCGTCTATAGATGAAGGCTATATAGAGTTTACCTTACCTAATGAGAAACAAAGTAAGTTGCAAAAATATCGCCTTACGGCAAAAGGTTTGGCATTGAAAGAATTTTTAATAAAACAACAATAGGATTCTATTGTTGAACATATTATTTATGATTACAATATATTTGGATAAACAAGTTTTCAGCCATCTCTTTAACGCAAGGGAAGAAAAGTACTCTCTTTTGCGCGAAAAGATATTATCTCATAAAGACGAATTCATTTTCTTCTATTCAAATGCTCATTTATTTGATTTGCAAGATGATACAACAAACATAAAGTATGCAGAAATGGATTTTATGCAAACAATTGTTGATGGGAATCGTTTAATATACGAAGATGCTAAACAGGTGGTTATGAAGCAATCTCCTAGAGATGCTTTCATGAATATAGGAAAAGTCGGAGATATATCTTGGCTTGAAAATATTGATCTTTCGCAAATCACAGAAGAACAAAGGAAAGCAATCAATAATATTATTGATATTAGTATGAAGGATTTAAAAGGAGAATTAAATTTTGATTGGATAATAAAAAGAACTCCAATTTCAACAGATGAACTCCAAATAGATAATTCTAGTTTTTCAGCATTTGTAAAATTTATGTTTCACAATCTTTATGAAGAGAAAGAATCATATAAAATAGTAAGAGATAATACCATAGCCAGATACAATCCTACATTAATTACATCAGAAGATGAAAATGTCTTTAACGAACAGTTAGCTTCTGCTCCGTTAGGATTATCTTTTATAGATATGATTAAAGCTATTTTGACTCAAATAGGATTATCCTCCTCTGATTCTGCTACAGTATATTATATGTCATATATGCTTCTTGACCTATTAGGTGTCAATAAAGAAACTAGAAAGAAAGTTAAACTTAAAAATATGGAAGCTGATTGCTGTCATAGTTTTTTTGGATCATATTGTGATTGTATAGTTAGTGATGACGAAGGATTACGTCAAAAAAGCAAGACATTATATAAACTCTTTAATTTTGGAACAAAAGTATATTCAATAGATGATTTTATTAGAAAATTTGATGAAGCAATCAATAACAACAAAAAAACGGCATATGAATACTTTGATGAAATCAATAAAGATTACCAAGCTAAACAAATTTTGAAAGCAGATACTACACAAGAATATATTTTTACACATCTAAAGACATCCTGTGAATATTTTGGATACTTCAACTGTATGTTTGAAAGAAAATCAAAAGAAGAAACAGTCATTATACTACATAAAAGTTTTGATCTTAAACAGCCTATTCTTACGAAAGAAATAGAGATTATAGTCAATAGAATAGTTAGAGTATTCAATGAGATGGGAGCTAACTTTGCATTATTTAATGAAGCGATAGAACGACCTCAATTAAAAGCTGACAATTGGAATAGAATATTAATATTAAATGATGCAGATGTATGTTTAACAAAATTTAAAGATACCCCTATGTTGTGTTTATGGATTAAACCGAAAAAGCCAATGTCATAGCCCTTAATTTGGGGAGAAATATGAATCCCACACTGAGGTGGAGCAAAAACACAAGACATCTGCTTGTATTTCAAAATAAAGCGTTACCTTTGTAGAGTAATAGGAAATCGACTCCGCAAGACACTGCAAAATATTGCAACAATCCGGTGGAGCAATAGCGGGAGATTACACTACTTGCAGAAAGATAAATCAAAGATATTCAGCCACTTGAATCAACAGTTCGATTCCTGGTGGCACCACATGATAATTAGAGAGTTACAGATGATGTAACTCTTTTTTTTATGCTCTTTTTGAGGCTGAGTGACCCCCTTAAACAGGAAATTAAATCAAATAATTCAAGTTTCGCAAGTTAATAGATAACCTTCTTCTTGGGATATAAAAGAGGCAC